>JGI24147J20444_1001503_pt1 | contig 11236 bp, 13 predicted proteins | sample BarGraIncub1133A_FD_20444 | JGI IMG/M metagenome (IMG submission 20444) | reverse complement strand
CCGACTATACCGTAAAGCGGTTTCTCAGTCATTGCTTCGACCTGCTGAATTGTGTTTCGCACGCCGGCGTGTGCACAACCAAGCAGTAACAATGCTTTCTTAGGTCCTTCAACGACTATTGCAATCTCATCGAGAACGTTGTCGATCACTCTCCCGGCAACGTCGAGCGATAGCCCTGTTACACGTTGATCAGCAACGAAAGGTCGAGCGATCTGCCCAGTTGTCCATATCCCTTCTAATACCTCATGTGGATCATTATCGAAGTGAACCTCGACACCTTCGCGCTCCAATTCCTCTTTGGTAAAGGGCGCGCGGACATTACGGACATTATTTGTTCCCGTTACCGAGAAGCGCTGCGTAAAAACATCGCTGTGCGCGAAAATAGCCGTGCTTGGGAAAATGCGTACAAACGGCATAAGGCCGCCGGTATGGTCGTAATGACCGTGGCTTAAGACGATGGGGGGAGAATTTAACGTGATGCCAAGAACGTGTGCATTGTGAACAGCAGATATGCCTTGACCAACGTCAAAGAGAAGTTGTTGCTCATCCCGCTCAAGCAGAATGGACAGTCCGTGTTCAGCAAGCAATCCCTTTTTATTGACGGCGTTATCTGAAAGCAGTGTGATTTCGACGTCCATCTATGCGTTAACCCCTTAATATGTTAATCTTAACAATGCTTTCGTTCTCTCACTGAGAATGCGCTTAACCTGCCCAGAATCTCTCCAGCGTCCATCGCCGTCGCTTTCGGTCCAATTCCTTCGCTGGAGGACACTTACGCATAAGCTTTGTTTTACTTAATGCTATATGAAAATAAGGTCGCAAGCGTGCCCAAAGATCCTTGCATCATCCACGTAAGAGGAAAAAAACAATTTCTCGTCTCCATCATCCCAGAATGACGGATTTTTCTCGCTTTGCGACATGCACAAATATCCGTTCTAGCGACGTCTTATCCGCGAGTACGCCAAGAAAGAGGTTACTAACACGATCGCAAGAAATGCACCTTCTACACCAAATCCAGGCGTTGACGTTTGTGCGGCTGCATTCGTAACGTTAGTTGTCTGTGTGGATGCCGTAGAAGTTGTAGTAGTAGATGATAAAGCTGTATTGGTTACGCTTATGTTCGTATAATTCTCAAATTGCTGAACTAACGGGTTCTTATCGCCATTCGCAGAAGCGGGGCTCCCAACCCCCGTCCCGTTAACGTCACTACCCTTGTAATCTGAGTAGTAGTTGCCCATGTATCCGTGATGTATCGCACCGCCGAAGGTGTAAAAAAGCTGCTGTGGCGAGCTCAAGCTATTCTCTACCGCTTCACTTACGGTGTTTGGCTGGCTAATGAAGTTATTAAGGTAGATCTTGTCTCCGGTCTCCGTAATAGAGAGAACCCCAAGGTTAACATTTCCGCTGATGGTGTTAAAGGTGAGCGTATTATTGTTTGACTCGCGTAGCCGGACGCCGATGTCCTGGTTGTTGAGTATTGAGTTGTTGGTTATCGTATTGCCGGACGAGTGATAGAGTGAGATGCCATAGACGTGGTTGGCACTGAGGTTGGAGTGGTTGATCGTGTTGGCGTCGGAGTAGTACATATAGATGCCATCACCGAGCGCCTTTCCATTTCCTTGCTCGCCCGTTGCAACGATACTCGATATAGTGTTGTTTGAAGCGTTATCACAGTAAACGCCATATCCGTTATCGGCAAGGTTACTTGAGCTCACTTCGCAATTTGTAGCTCCATCAAGATAGATGGCGCGATCGTTTCCGTGAGCGCTGATGTCAGACATAACACATGCTGAATTGTGATCGACGTGAATACCTGAGGCGCCTGTCGCTCCTGTGATTGTCAATCCTTCTATGCGAACGTTCGTGGCTTGCACGACAAACACATCTTTGCTCGGATCTGAAGCGGTGACGACAGTAGATCCAGGACTGGCTGCTTTAATGGTGACTGACTTCGTCACAACTACATTCTCAGAGTAGGTGCCGGCACTAATGGTGATTGTATCGCCGGATTGGGCAGCATTGACCGCTGCAGTAATTGATGTGTATTGATCTCCTGCGCCCACATTTAGTGCGGCGCCATTAACTGAGACAGCGAGTGTGCTTACGATCAAACACGTTACTAAAATGCCTAAAAGAGGAGCCAAAATTTTGCGCATGGTGTGTTATCTCGAGACAGAATCTATGTTCGGAACTTGATATTAATAAACGTCGGATGAAAGATTACTTTGTTAAGGCAAATCTCATTGCGATTAACCTGTTGTATACACCACTGTCACATGAACAAATATAACTCTTACCCCGATTAGGCATCTCAATATAGCTATCAGGTTAAGAAGAAGTACATCCACAAAGAAACATATTAACGTAAAAGAATTTAGAGACAAGAAGAGGCGCTGCCAGAATGCTGCAGCAAGAACTAGTTTAGGCGAAATTAACATGGAAAAAGTGCTGAAAGACGCTGATGATAACCTATACAAGGTAAAGAAGCTACTGGACGAAAGCCACGAGATCGTTGACCGGATTAAGGCTCTTAAAGCCGAAAGAGCACAGCTAAAGCCACTCTGTGGCTCACTTCGCCGTAGAATGATCAGGTGCGGCAAAAAGAACTGCAGGTGCAGGAAAGGACAACTGCACGGCCCTTACAATTATTTTGTGCCCTCAAAATGCCGAGGAAAATGGCAATACATAACCGAAGAGGATATAACAAAAATTGAACAGGGAGTTGCAGACTGGAAAAAACAGAAAAAAATTGATGCCGAGATAAAGGATGTCTTGGCGCGCCTAAAAGAGATAAGACGTGAAATGACAGGGCTTATCCCTGCGACTGAATAATCAACATGGTGATAAAACCTAGTCTTAAGAGGGCCTCCGATCAGTTACTGCAATTTAGCCGATGTTCTTATACACCAAAAAGTTTAATATTGTGTAAATCGGAGTAAGATCGTGGATCGTGAAATCGTTGTTTCCGTAAGCGTCAGAGCAGTCGGGTATGACAGGGATGCATCAACGCTCGAAATTGAATTCTGTGATTCGAGTGTCTTTCAGTATTCAGAAGTGCCTGAGGAGATCTACAAGGGCCTTATGGATTCTTTAGGCTTAAATCTTGAAAAAACGGACCTTCAATACTTCGCTAAGAATATAAATGGGCATTATAAACGAAAAGTCGTGCGAAGGCCTCGGCTTAACCTCTTTAAAGGCGTTTTTGATACTTAAGCGCAAAACCTGCCGCGATCGATAGGAACTTGAAGTCAGCTAAGATCGCTCTGGATTTGATTGATCATGCTACCCCAGTGCCCGTTTAAGCCAGTCCGATTCAAAACTTCAGCATCTAACGGTCTTTATCTTTTTTAAAAGGGGGAGAACATCTACCGCGGAAAACTGAATGGCAACGTCTCTTTGTGTGTCAGCGCCGAGCAAAATCGCTACCAGTTGCGACACATTAAGCACCGGAGCGACACGTTCAAATTTTTTTTCAAAACGCTTTTGAAGATGGTCAAGGACTGCTTGACAAGCGCCACACATAGTAATAATGACGTCAGGTTCTTCCGCGAGAATGCTTTTTAATTTCAGTAAGGCTATCGATTCTGTGTAGTCGCTCGAGGTAACGAAGTTCGAAAAACCCATTCCACAGCATAGCGATCGTTCAGAATAGTCCAGTAGCGTGCCAGAAAACTCCGCACAGATCTCATCCAATAACGTAGGATACTCCCATGATCCTCCAGTGACTTCGTCATAAAACACTTTTGAATAGTGACAACCGTGATGCGTTGCAATCTTTAAACCTGTAAGAGACAGCGTAGCTCGCTCAATGAGGCTCTCTTTCATTGCATAAAGCACCTCAGCAGCGTGATAGACCGTTACGCCTCCTTTGTACTCATAGTTCACCGCTTTCAACACATTATTTATCACTGCTCGGGTTTTTTCGTCGTTAAGCGCCCCTATACACTCCTTTAGATTTGCATATGAAGTGGGGCACGTACACACGATATTGGTGTACCCTGAATTGTAGGCAAGCGCAAGATTTCTGGCGTTGAGACTGAGATTGGCCTCGGGAGGCACCACGCCGCAGTGCACTCCAAACCCGGCGCACGACGACTGGTTCGGATCATCAAAGTAGTCGACGTGCAAAGAATTTAGTATGAACCTAAATGACCGTTCTATGCCTGGATAGAACGTCCCTGCAACACAACTCTTGAACAGGTACAAGCGTTGAGGCAGCTTGGAAGACGTTAAAACGAGTGATTTAGTGGTCGTCGAAAAGCCCTCCTTTGGGCGCTTTTTTTAAGCATTCTTCGTGCATCATTAATGCTTGCGCAGAATGGTCCTCGCATGTGTTCTAATTCACTGTTCTTTCTATATGTTGTTTTAGTGCCTGCGTTTTTGTGTATATATTCATTCTTAACCTTAATATTTTGTTAACTAAGATATCGGAGTAAGATTAGGATTCCTTAAGATAAAGTTGGATGTTGAACGCTGCAGCTTGCATAACGCAAAAAAGCTGTTTTTGTGAGACGATTTTACGTCGGTTAGGTTCAGCATTCCCGTCAGTTGACATCAAAGCTGAGTTTCTTATCTCATTTATCTTGATAACATCTTTTATCTGAGTAAGATATATAAGCTGCCAAGTCAATGTAATTTACGTGAAAGGTCATGGAAACGCGTAATCACGTCGAGACGATTAAACAGTTGCAAGTGCGCCCGGACGTAGTCCGCGGTGCAACGCGACCAACACACAGCATAATTGTAATGAGTGGGAAGGGTGGCGTTGGCAAGTCAACAATTTCAGCGAATCTTGCGGTGTCGCTTTCGTTAAATGGCTATAACGTTGGGATTTTAGATGCAGATTTGACCAGCCCGAGCGTGCCGAGATTGTTGGGGCTTACTGGAAACATAGAGGTTGAAGAGAACCAGTTGGTTCCAGTATCTTATTCAGACAAACTCAAAGTGTTATCGACAGGTTTTCTTGTACCATCACCGGATCATGCAATCATTTGGCGAGGTGGCATGAAAATGGGGGCAATTAGACAGTTCATCAACGAGACTAAATGGGGTGCCCTTGACTTTCTTGTCGTAGATTTGCCCCCAGGGACTGGCGATGAGCCTCTTTCGATCGTACAGGAGCTGCAGCCTGATGGCGCTCTAATAGTGACTACGCCGCAAGAAGTTGCCCTTGTTAGTTCGCGCAAGTCTATTGACTTTGCCCGCAAGGTTGAGGTTCCGATAATAGGGATTGTAGAAAATATGAGTGGATACACGTGTCCAACTTGTGGGACACAAGTCGCTATCTTTAAGAGCGGTGGTGGGGAGCGATCCGCGAAGGAACTAGACGTCCCGTTTATCGTTCGTATTCCGCTTGATTCTACAATCTGCGAATCGGGCGATAGTGGCAAACCAATTAGCGAAAATGGTGCGACAGCACCATGTGCGTCAGAAAGTTCGAACCTAATCACACAAAGCGTCTTACGTTTTTATGATGCTAAAGAAAAAGTCAAAACTGAAAACGAAGAAGAAATGAGGTGAAAAAAATGCCTGGTTTAGATAGAACAGGACCTCTTGGGAACGGTGCTCTAAGTGGTCGGAGAGGTGGGAACTGCGGGAGCGGTATTCCATTGAGAAGAGCCTTTTATGGGGATGGACCTATTCGAAGAGGATCTGGAATGGGAGGATTTGGAAGGGGTTATCGGTGGCAGTACATAGAGACGGGACTGCCACGATGGGTCAGTACGCCTGCAATGGATCCGCCCTTGCAAACAGAAGATAAGGCTGCACTTAAAACAGCGCTCGAACTGGAAGTAAAAGCGTTGGAGGAACAGTTGAACGATGTGAAAGCCTACCTCGAATCGCTAAAACTCGAGACGCGTGATGAAAGCGAAGAGGTCAATTTAGACACGACTTTGGAGCGCAGTGAGTAATGAAAATAATAATCACTGCGCAAGGAAAAGAGTTGACATCGCCCGTAGATCCCCGCTTCGGGCGCTGCGCTTTTTTTATTTTGTGGGACTCAGAAACTCAGCAGCACACAGCGTATATAAACGAAGCAGCGATGGGTTCGGGAGCAGGTATTGGCAGCGCACAATTCGTTATCGATAAAGGCGCTGAAGTGCTTATAACTCGCGAAATCGGCCCTAAGGCCGCACAAGTACTACAGAGCGCTGGTGTTGAGGTACATATGACAACGGCTACAACAGTTCAACAAGCAATAGAGTCGTTTAGCAAAGGAGGCAAAGAATGAGAATCGCCATCGCTACAGAAAACAGGGATGTATGCCAACACTTTGGACATTGTCCCGAATATTCGATATTCACGATTGAGGACAAAGAGATACAAAAAACTGAGGTCATTCCAAATCCCGGTCATAGACCAGATTTTCTGCCAGGATACTTGCATCAACAGGGAGTCGATGTAATCATAGCTGGCGGCATGGGACCGAAAGCACAGAAGCATTTTGAGGAGGCAGGCATAGACGTCATCCTTGGCGTAACGGGGTCGACAGAGCAGGTAGCAAAGCAATATCTCGAAGGAACTCTGGAAGCCGGTGCGAGCGCTTGTGAGCACGGCAATATCCTTCACGACCTATGTTCTGACAACTGAATTTCGACCTATGATTGTTGCTGTGGCGAGTGGCAAGGGTGGCACGGGCAAAACAACTGTAGCAGTCAACTTGGCCCTTGCTTTGCAGCGTGAGAACAACGTTAAATTCTTTGATTGTGACGTGGAAGCGCCTAACGCTTATTTGTTTTTAAAGCCGCAAATCTCTCACTCGGAACCGGTCACGACGGCGTGTCCGACCGTCGACTGGACTCGCTGCAATTTTTGCGGAAAGTGCGCTGAAGTATGTGCATTCCATGCGCTTGTTGTCTTAAAGGAGCGCGTACTCTTATATCCTGAGCTCTGTCATGATTGTGGCGGATGCAAACTCTTCTGCCCGCAGAATGCCATTGGTAAAAAAGAGCGTAAAATTGGACTTATCGAGTCAGGCTTAGCGGGCAACATAGCTTTTTTTCATGGACGCTTAACTCCTGGAGAGCCTTTTTCGCCACCTTTGATCCGGGCGCTCAAGCGCATGGTATCAAACGATTCAATTGTTATTTTGGATGCACCACCGGGCACTTCTTGTCCCGTGGTAACAACGATAGAGGGGAGTGACTTTTGTCTGCTAGTTACAGAGCCTACCCCTTTTGGTTTACATGATCTGTCTCTCGCTGTTGAACTAGTGCGGAAGCTCGAGATTCCAGCTGGTGTTGTTGTCAATAGGGCGGATATCGGTGACGACAAAGTGGATGCTTACTGTGCAAAAAAAGGACTACCAGTGTTGATGCGGCTTCCTTATGACCAAGAGCTCGCGATTAACTACGCCCAAGGTGTGTCAGCGGTCGGCGTGCTTCCTGAGTATCAACAGAAATTCTCTCAGCTCTATCAAGATATAAACAAGCAAGTGCGGTGATGCGCAACTAGCGTGCGAGCATATAGGTGAAAAAAACCAGAGGCAACGTGAAGACACTGACTATTATAAGCGGGAAAGGTGGCACGGGAAAAACATCTATTGTAGCATCATTTGCGGTACTAGCAAAGAACGCGGTTCTTGCTGATTGTGACGTTGATGCAGCTGATTTAAGTCTTATTATAGATGCGCAGCTTAAAACTGCAAGTGAATTTAAAGCTTCCCAGAAGGCCCGCATTGACGTTGCTAAATGTATTCAATGCGGTGATTGTGAGCACGCTTGCCATTTCAACGCTATACGGGAAAGTAAGGTAGACCCTTTTTTGTGTGAAGGGTGTCGGGTTTGTTCGCTGGTTTGTCCACAAGAAGCAATAAGCATGGATGACGTGTGTTCTGGACAGTTATTTGTCTCAGACACCCCATACGGGCCTCTCGTTCATGCAAGGCTTGAACCGGGTGAGGAGAATTCAGGTAAGCTTGTTACGCTCGTACGGCAAACAGCAGAGCAGATCGCACGTGATGAAGGCTTTGAGTATATTATCGTCGACGGCCCTCCTGGCATCGGGTGTCCTGTGATAGCATCTCTTTCAGGTGCAACAGCTAGCCTCATAGTAACAGAGCCAACCCTCTCAGCAATAAGTGACTTAAAAAGAGTGCTATCAGTATGCAATCATTTCAAAGTTCCTGCATTTGTGTGTGTTAATCGTTGTGATTTATACCTAGAAAATGTGAGGCGAATTACGGAATTTTGCCAACAGGAGGGCGTGGAAATTTTGGGGCTGATTCCGTACGATCTGAACGTCGTACGAGCTCTCGTACACGGAAAGCCAGTAGTTTGTTACACAGATTCAGCCGCGTCACAACAAATCACAAAGCTTTGGGGTCAACTGGCTGAGAGAGTGACACTGCTATAACATAAATATCTCATCTGAATAATGCATCGAGTTTCTTTAGGGAGCTCCAGCTACACCACCGTTAGCATAGTCGCAATTGTGGTCAATATCTTGCTAATGGCAAGCAAACTAGCAGCAGGCGTACTATTTGGCAGCTCGGGTTTAGTTGCCGACGGCGTTGACTCTTTAACAAACATCCTTGGGGCAGCAGCGGTTTTAATTGGATTACGCGTTTCACGTCGTCCTGCTGATGTCGAGCATCCATATGGCCACTCAAAGGCGGAGGCAATAGCTGAGCTTGTCGTAGCATTCATCATAATCTCAACAGCCATTCTCATAATATACGATTCAACTTCAGCTTTGTTTGCTCAACGTGTGGCATCTGAGTTGCCGATCGGTATCGTTGTTGCGAGCTTATCAGTTATTGCAGCTTTATTTTTGTCCCTATACAAAAACCGCGTCGGAATGAGAATTAAGTCAAGCGCTCTTATCGCTGAATCGAAACACTCCATTAGCGACGCTTTCTTATCAATTGCAGTTATCTTTGGCCTTATTTTTACAGGTCTTGGCTATTGGTATATGGATCCAATAATAGGCATTCTGATCTCTCTTCTAATCATTAGCGTAGGTACACACGTCGCTAAGTCATCCGTCGACACGCTTATGGATAGCGAAGCTCCTTTTGAGTTGATAGAGCGTCTTCAAAAAATAATTCAAGGCGTGCCTGAAGTTAAGCAAGTAAATTACGTGCACACACGGGGAAGTTGGAGCTATAAAATAGCAGACGTGTCCATAACGGTGCGTCGTAGAACGACTGCTGAAGAGCTTTCAACTATTCAAGGGAAAATCGAGGCCCGTGTTTTTGAGGATGTTCCAGAGGTTCATCGGGTCAACGTTTCGGTTAGCACTCATACGGATGTCTCGATCATCGCCGTAAGCTCAACTGGTGTTGGTCTAGAAGCTACGATTGCCGATGATTTGGGGATGTGTGAGTACTTTGTAATTGCACGATTTGAAGAAAATCGCATAGATATTGTCGGCTCGTTTGAAAATCTGTTTAAGGAGGTTGAACGAAAAAAGGGTGCTCAAATTGCCGATTTCATGCAGAAGAACGACGTCGACATAGTCATTACGGGCCATGCAGGTGAGGGTGTGGTGCAGTGGTTGGGAGGGTATGGAATAGACGTTACGATAATTGCCGATTCGACTTATAGTGTCAGAGATGCCATAAAAGCGGCACAGTTAAGCACTTCATAGTCATGATTGTGCGTTTGTTTTTTGCGAAAAAGTAAAATTTAACGCTTTAACTGCATTTCCTTCAAAAACCTTGTAGAAACGTTATCTCCTTAACGATATGCGGGCGCTCTACTCTGACCAACACACGATGTCGATTGATGACGGAAAAAAATGAAAGTTCGTGGGTCATGTGGAAAAAGGCGCGATTATGCGGGCAGCGACCGTAGCGGGACAATCTCCTGCGACCGATATGTCCGCTGAGTTAGTGTATTAAACATTAAGGACATAAGGTACCGCGAGGTAAAAATGCCAAAAGATCCCGTTTGCAATATGGATGTAGATGAAACGACTGCGAAGTACATCAGCGAATACAAGGGGAAGAAGTACTTTTTTTGCGCTCCTGGATGCAAGGCGATGTTCGACAGAGAGCCGGAGAAATTCGCGTAAGCCCTGAATCGCGCCAAACTGCAGTCGTAAACCTTTTTCTTTATGTAGACGTGTTTAATTGTCTTTTATAGAATTGCTCTACCACTAAGGAGCCGGCAATCGATCCCTTTAAGAGTAACGAGGAGATGGTACGGCTTTCGCGGTATAATTGCCATTCGGCGTCGGAATGCCTTTAGGAAGTTATCCTAACGCATTCGCTAATTCCACCAAGCGCTTATTAGCACTGTCCTTGTAGACGCCGCCGGGATAGCAAAAATATAGTTTATAATGTTTTGGCAATTTCACTGAAGGGTTTGACCCCTCTTATTTCAACTTTCATTGGTCCAAAGAAATCCTTGATGGTCCCTTCATCTGGAGCTTCTATTATGAAATAACCTTTATGATACGCGCCTTCATCTATTGGACAGCTCATGTATGCCCCAACAAGTTGAATGCCCGCACTGCCTATATGTTTCTCTGAAAAAAGTTCTTTTATCATATCTTTTCCAGCTGGCATGGTCATTGGACATTCTGAGGCAGGATGTGTGTGCTCTGCTACAAATAGCATTTTTAATCACCAATATCATTTTTCTTTCATGCAATTTATTTAAAGTTATCACCTTAGAAAAGACTCGTAAACGGTGCACAGCCCTGACCTTTTAAGTTCTATGCTTGTCGCTGAATGCAATCTAGACGCTTACGGTGCACTGCCAAAATACGAGTTGGAGACAAACGAGTCTGCAAGGCTACCTTAGCGTCATTGAGCGCCCATATACTTCGAGACTGAAAGATACAGGAACTGGTGCATCCCCGCTATGTACTTCCAGCCGATTCTGTTCTCGACATACGCCAGCGCCCGCCGAGCGTATTTCTCCCTCGTTTTTCTGTTTGACACGAGAAGCACGATGTACTCCTTTTGTTGATCCCTGTCACCGCACAATACGGGCTTAAGAAGTACCTTCTACACGCTAGTTTGAATAACAATCGAGATCTCGCAATCAAAACTGTAACACTTAAATCTTTTACAGCATGTAAAGAATGCGCATGAAACGGACAACGTTGAACGCGATAGTCAATACGATTGCTTTTTTCCCCTTGCTCGTCACCGCCATTACGGGGATTATCATTTGGCTCTACTTGCCACGAGGACTCGCACTGGGCGCCCTTGGGACCATAGCAAGCCACCAAACGTTTCTGGGCATTCAGCGGCAAATATGGCTTGACGTGCACACGTATCTCG
>JGI24147J20444_1001495_pt1 | contig 11259 bp, 9 predicted proteins | sample BarGraIncub1133A_FD_20444 | JGI IMG/M metagenome (IMG submission 20444) | reverse complement strand
GAAAATTAAAGGGCGAATATCCGATTCACCACCACTTAGGAGCCATGTATTCTCTGGTAATTCCTGAATTTCTACAATTCCTTCTATTTTAAACAGCTTCTCCTGATTGACGGGTTCTGCAAATTCGACCAAAACCTTCTGAATATGATTAGTAGCCAGCGCTTTAATATTTGTTGGTGTATCAGTTGCGACTATTTTGCCATGGTTGATAATCATGATCCGATCGCACAATGCTTCAACTTCCTGCATAATATGGGTCGAGAGCATCACCGTTTTATTGGCACTTATATTGCGGATTAACTGCCTGATTTCGACAATTTGCGTAGGGTCAAGACCGGAAGTTGGTTCGTCAAGAATCAAAACGGATGGATCGTGAATCAGCGCCTGAGCTATTCCGACACGTTGTCGGTATCCTTTGGAAAGTGCTCCGATTTTTTTGTGCTTTTCGGGTTCCAGTCCGGTTAGTCCGATCATCTCTTTTACACGCGACCGAACGGATTTAAGTTTGTAGATACCAGCTACATATTCAAGGTATTCAGAAACATAGAGATCAGTATAAAGCGGATTATTCTCGGGCAGATATCCTATCTGGCTTCTGATTCCGAGCGAATTTCCTTCCACAATTACACCGTTTATCCAGACGTTTCCATCTTCGGGATGCAGGAATCCGGTAATTACTTTCATCATCGTCGACTTTCCGGCGCCGTTGGGTCCTAAAATTCCAACAATTTCGCCCGAATTGACCGTAAACGAGACTTCGTCCAGCGCCTTCTGTTTCCCGTAAATTTTTGTGACCGATTCTATCCTTACCGACATTGCAACTAATTTTTCAACAAATTTAATTCAAAATAAAGAATAAATTTGCAAAAGCTTTCTGCTATAACAGACAATAGGAATGAAGAACCAAAATTTCAATTACATAGATTCCCTTTTACGATTTAAAAGACAAGATACTGAAATAGTTAAAATTGGGATGGTAACCCTTGGAGGGTTGTACCCTATCAGACTTCAGTCGATGACCGACACAGACACCAAGGATACTGAAGCGACAGTCAACCAGATAATTCGAATTTTAGATGCCGGCGCTGACTTTGTCCGTGTTACAGTTCAAGGAATAAGGGAAGCCGAGAATTTGCAGAATATCAGGGCTGAGCTTGATCGCCGTGGTTATCCTAACCCTCTTGTCGCAGATGTTCATTTTAATCCGGCAGCTGCTGAAGTGGCTATTAAATATGTACGAAAAGTAAGAATTAATCCCGGAAACTTCTACGATAAACGAGCAACATTTGAGAAGGTTAATTATACAGACGAGGAATACCGCGAAGAACTATCCAGAATCGAAGAGCGTTTTATCCCATTTATCAACGAATGTAAAGAACGTGATACAGCACTCCGCATAGGCGCCAATCAAGGCTCACTATCCGACAGGATAATGAGTCGATATGGCGATACCCCGGCCGGAATTGTAGAGTCGGTGATGGAATTTCTCCGGATTTGCAAAAAAGAAGATTATCACAATATTGTCGTCTCGATTAAATCGAGCAATACGCGAATGATGGTTTATACAGTAAGGTTGATGAACTACCGGATGCGTTTGGAGGACATGAATTATCCTTTCCATATCGGAGTTACAGAAGCAGGTGAAGGGGAGGATGGAAGAATAAAATCGGCCGTCGGGTCGGGGGCACTCCTGGCTGATGGAATCGGCGATACGATTCGGATTTCTCTCACGGAAGATCCGGCCGCGGAAATTCCATTTGCGCGTAAACTGGTCGACACATTCAAGGGCAGAGAGAATCATGCACCAATAAAAGCGCCTCTTGTTGCTCAGACCAATCCATTTGAATATGAACGTCGTTCAACCCGTCCTGTCGGTGAAATAGGTGGGAAGAAACCAGCGGTCGTGGTTGGCAGTCTCAATAAATATACCCGGGAAGAGATCCGTTCGGTTAATTCGGGAATTGAACCAGAATATTTTTACGATGGTAGGAAGGTCCTTGACCGGGGTAATAAATCTTACCCGATTTTGTCACTCGAGGATTATCTTTTCAACGATAATTATACAGGTCAAATGCGCTTTGTGCGGATCAACAAAAAAATTTACGACGTTTTTAAGGAGGAAAATCCTGAAATTATCGAAAAATTAAAGCGGGAACGGAAGGTTATTCTGATCATGGAGAGCGATAACCTGAATTGTAGTGCTGAGATGCGGGCTTTCTTTATGGAACTGGATGCCCATATTTGCAAATGCCCTGTAATTCTTCACCGGTCGTATAAAGAAAATAATTACGAAGATCTGCTGATTAAGGCTTGTACTGATCTGGGAGGGTTATTTATTGATGGATATGGCGACGGAATTCTGTTGACCAATGAAGGAAATATCGGTTATAACGAATTGAAAAACCTCGCGTTTGGCATTTTGCAAGCCAGCCGGATGCGTGTAACCAAAACTGAGTTTATCTCTTGTCCGGGATGTGGCAGAACCCTTTTTGACATTCGTGACACCCTTGCTGAGATTAAACGTAACTTCAACCATTTGAAGAACCTCAAGATTGGAATCATGGGTTGTGTTGTGAACGGTCCCGGCGAAATGGGAGATGTCGATTACGGATTTGTGGGCGCTGGCAAAGGGAAGATAAATCTCTATAAGGGTCAGAAATTGATCAAGCGCCATGTTGACACCGAAAATGCAGTTGAAGAACTCAAAAAATTGATGACGGAATATGGCGATTGGAAATCACCGATTTAATTAGGGTCTGCTGAAAAACTAATTTTTTAGATTTTTCGGGATACCGTTGCAAGATTCAATGAATCTGCTGAGAGGTACCACACTCGTATAATTTCTTCAGCGATTTGTTTTATATCCATTTTGACACCTCGTGCTGAAAAACTATTCCACCATTTTAACAGAGCGCACGGGAGAGCCGCCCCGGCCAATTTGACCAGGTTAAGCACCAAAATGATGCTGGCAATCCAGGATTCACTTGTGTTTCGAAGTCTTGCTTTGATACGGTTTAATCCGTATGCCGTTTTAGCTTGACCGAACTTACCTTCGATTGGATTGCGCTCTCCCGGACTTACGTGATTTTGCACTGCCGACGGCCTCCCAAGGGGCTTGGCGATAAGCTTGATGCCTTTCTCTTTGAGCCATGCACGATTGAAACGGGTGCAATAGATTTTATCAGCCAATAGTTCTCTTGGATAACAGCCAAAGCGAACCTTGTATTTTTCAACGTATTCCACCATATGACTTCCTTCATTGAAGGCATCCCAACTAATCTCATCAAGAAAAGAGATGCCATCAATTATCGAAACGTGGATCTTCGCTCCAAATTCTACTTTTGCTGTGGTCTTACCTCTTACAATGGGGCGAACATGGGGCTGATGGATGCTTACAATGCGATCTTCGATCGTATGTTTGTGCTCATCATACATCTCTTTTTGCTGTTGGTAGAGAAAGTTGATCACCAGCAGATATTTGAAATCTCGCTTCTCCAACGGAATGCTTACAGAGGAGAAAGAGTTCAGTAACTTGTTAATAGATTTTAGATTTCTGTTCAGAAACCGCAACTGGCTTCCAACAGCTGAACGTATGGCTTTGCGACTCTTGTTCTTCTTTTGTGCTGTGTGCAGGTACTTTTTTCGTGCAACTTTACGATAAGTCCGTGGCTTCTTTGTGTGAATAGCGGGATCATAGAGCATATCTATCAACTGCTCGGATTTCTCCCTCGCATCAGAAAGCAGATTCAAGTCTGTCGGATAAGCAATGTCCTGAGGACAGGCAGTTGCATCATAAATCACTCTTCCTCTGTTTCCATTCTCGGAAGAATTCTCATCTGCATCATTCGAATCAGTAGGTTTTGATTCCTTCTTTGGCGTTTCAAGATGAGTTTTCAATGAAATGATTTTCTCGTTGATCGCATTTATCTGATCGACACCCAGTTTTTTTCGGAACTCTACAAAAAGAGAGGGATCAAAAGGCGGCTCGATCGAGAAACTAGGATAGCCGAGAAAATATTGCATGTACATGTTCTCCGAAATCTGATCCACTACTTCTCTGTCATCAAGATTCATCATATGCTTGATGATCAGAGAACCAATCACAACTCTTGGGCTTAAAGGCGGTCTTCCTGTTCTAATAATACCGACGTGTTTCAGGTAAGTTCCGCATATTTCATCCCACGGTATCAGCTCGCCCAGAACGACCCAACGATTGGTGGATTTTAAATGCGAGGCAAATGGAGATGCGAATACATCGAGTGTGAGCTGGTTTGGGCTGACATAAGTGGGCGTAGGTGCACGTTTTCTTTTGGCTATACTCATAATTCCTTGCACTTGGTTATCCAAAGATAGCTACAATTATCTAAATTTCAGTACAATTAAACTTTAACAGCAGACCCTAAGTAATAAGAATAATATAGTGTCGTATTTTTTGGTGGTATTAAATAATGGTAGTTTATTTTTATCAATATGTGATATTTACACTAAATACAGGGGAGATAAAAGCACTAAAAGTGCTTTACAAAAGTGCCCTCGATACGGCACCAGAAAACGTTATCCAATTATATATCGTATATAAAATATTTTAAACTTTATATACAGACTCATTTAAATACAAGTGAAGCTCCACAACTGGTCGATTTGTCAAACATTGCGATTAATTTTAGTTGTTATTATTAGTGGTTGATATTTATACATTTACAGGTGTACCCGGAACAGGTGTTTCGAAAACCATGTCAACAGGACCAAATTCTATTTTGGTCGGACCCAAGTCCATATCTGACTTCATGATGGCATCCCAGGTTACCTGCTGTCCTGTATAAGCTGCAGTGCGTCCCATGATTGCGGTAAGCGTTGATAATGCAGTCCGTTCTGCTTCGTTTACATATTTGCCGGTTCTGATCGCATATACAAGGTGCATGTGTTCTTGTACGTAAGCCGGAATTTTCAGCTGGTTCATCGGATTGCCATTCTCGTCCTTCGGATATTCGAACTGCCACTTTACGGTTCCATCGAGGTTCCAGATCGTATTGACACAATTGGTATATCCTTCTGTTCCATTGATGATTTCACCCGTTCCATTGGCGCAGCTATCGACCTGGCGGCACATACTATGTGAGCTCACGCCATTGCCGTAATCGAAATCGATGCTGAAAAAGTCGTACTGGTCGCCGGTCACCCTGCGTGCCCGACCGCCATATCCGACAGCCTTTTCGGGGTATTTACCCATGAACCAATTTATCACGTCGATGTTGTGAACATGCGTGTCGAGAATATGGTCACCACAGAGCCAGCAAAAGTTGTTCCAGTTCCGGATCATGTACTCCATATCGTTCCAGCCCTCTTCGCGTGTTCGGAACCAAACGTGCTCCTGGTTCCAGAATGCTTTGGCTGAAGTTAATTTGCCGATGGCGCCATTTGCCACCTGTTTATAAGTTTCGATGTAATCTTCCTGGTGGCGTCGCTGGGTTCCGGTAACGACACAAAGTCCGAGGGCTTCCGCCTTTTTTGCAGTAGCAATCATTAACCGGGCACCGACAGGGTCGACACAAACCGGTTTTTCGAGGAAAACATGTTTTTTGTTGGTAACGGCTTCAAGGAAATGTTCCGGGCGAAATTGTGGTGGAGTAGCAAGTATAACAACGTCAATTTCAGGAATTGCCATCAGTTTTTTATAAGCATCAAATCCTGTAAAACAGTTTTCTGCCGGAATCGGCATTTTGAAACCTGCAAACCGCTCGCGACAACCATCAACCTTATCCTGAAATACATCGGCGAGTGCAATGATTTCAAGGTCTGGACCCGCACTGATAAAATTAATTGCGGCTCCGGTCCCACGGTTTCCACAACCAACAAGACCTGCACGAAGCTTCCGCCCTTTTGGCGCTCCTTTAAGAATTGGGGGAAGTCCCAATGCTTCATTGGTAATCTCTTTTTTACAGGATGAAAAGATAGCCCCGGCACCGGCAACCGTAATTCCTGCCAGTACACCGACTCCTAAAAATTTCCTTCTGTTGATATTTTTTGACTCGTTTTTCATCGTATTATTCTTAAATCTTTCATTGTACACTATCTGCCTCACACACAACCCTGAATCCGTTATCGATACAGTCGGAATACCACCAGACACTCTTGGGCATTTGAGGGTCAGTAACCAGCCATGCCTTTGTTTTGGTGAAATCTCTTGCAGCGCTTCTCACATCTTTGGCGTCGCTCTTAAACGAACCACCTCTGATTACATGCTCCTGGCCGGACTGAGGACCGATCGGATTTATTATTTCTCTTCTTCTTTTACTGTAAGTGTCAGGAGCATAATAATCTGAACAAAATTCGGCAACATTTCCGGCCATGTTCTTCAATCCAAAAGGATTTTCCTTCATTTCCAAAGGATCTTTGGTTTTTGAAAAACTGTTTTCAGTGTAGACAATATAGGAACTGATTGTCGTCGTATCGCGGCCGAAAATTTTCTTGAAGATTCCTTTTGATGTGAATTGTTTAGGATCTCCCTTAAAGAAATAAGGGGTCGTTGTATTCCCACGGCAGGCATATTCCCATTCGGCTTCGGTTGGCAAACGGTATTTTTTACCGGTGACTTTCGTTAACCATTGACAATAAGTGTTCGCAGCACGCCATGACATCGTGATGGCCGGTTTTGATCCTTTTCCCCAACCCTGGTCAGGCGCACCCCATGGCGGAGTAGGACCTGTAATAGCATCAACATTCTTATTTTTAATAACTTGTCCTTCTGTTCTTCCTTGTGATCCTGTTGCCTGGAAAAAGGCGAGGTATTCATTCCATGAAACTTCAACTTTACCCATCCAGAATTTCGAAAGTTTCACCTTTCGGACCGGACCTTCATCGGGTTTGCGAAGTTGTTCATCATCCGAACTTCCCATATTAAAGGTTCCTTCAGGTATTGCAACCATGTCGAAAGCAACGGTGGTACCAGGGATTTTCTCGGTGAAATTTGCAAATTTGTCCACTTTGGTTGCGGCTGTAAATAATTCCTTGCTTGCTGCGGCATCGACTCCAAAGTTTGTATTGTGTTCGTGTTTCACATTTTTGTCGAAGTGACCAACATTCAGATGGCAATTGATGCAATTGGGTTTTGGATCCTCTTTGGTATTTATATATGCCAGGTGGGCATTACTTCCATTCACAGAGAGCGTTACCGGAAAAAGATTCTGGTGGCATTTAATGCATGATGCCTCGTATGTAAAACCTTTTGCATTTTCAAGCATTTTTTTGGCTTCCCAATTGATCTTAGCGCTGTCCTTGAATAATTTGCCATAAACATCTTTTGCCCCATGCTTCACTTTTGCAAGCAGGTAACCTTCACCCTGGGGTGGCAAATGGCACTCAACACAATGTATAGTGACACCGGTTCTGTTATTGTGGTGCGATGACAACTTCCAGGTCTCTTCAGCCCAGGGATGAACGTGGCACGACATGCAATATTTATCGGTGGAAGTGTATGAGGATACCGTATTTAGGGTCGCGAGAATGGCCAGGCCGAGCAAAGCTCCGAATGTCATTATCCAGATTTTGGACTTAGACCTGTTCTTTGCCCGATTAATAAAATCTTTAATATTCATGTTTTAAAATGGTTCAATGCGAAAACGTAACTTATTTATTCATAAACGTAATCATGTAATCCAGATGGGATTAACTCATTATAATCTTCGGAACAAATCAGTTTTGAAATACTGGGTGCAGTACATTAGTGGCAAAATTGAATATGAGGTCAGGTGATTTTGTAATATGACCTAAATCGATTTAGCAAAAAATAAAATCAAATCCTTAACGAATATCTCTGCCAACGTTATTTGATTCTGAGATAGATTTTAAATTGAAATTGCACAATCTACCATAGAGATGCATCTGTTCTGATCCGTTCTGCAAACATAGTTCGTTTTTTTATACGCAAAATGAAATGATTTCATGTTTTACAACATCAAATTAATGTGCAAGTAACCAATTTTCGGCTGCATCCATTTCTACTTCGAGCGGAACGGCCAGTTTCACGGCGTTTTCCATTTCGTATTTCACCACCTTTTTTACCTCCTCAAGTTCAGTTTTCAAGACATCAAAGTTTAGTTCGTCATGTACCTGAAGGATCATTTTAGAATGAAATTCTTTTTCATCGAATCGCTTGTTAATGTTGATCATGGCGACTTTGATAATATCGGCTGCAGAACCCTGAATCGGGGCATTAATTGCGTTTCGCTCGGCAAAAGCTCTTACGGAACCATTGGCGGAATTGATGTCGCTCAGGTAGCGTTTTCGCCCCATAATTGTTTCAACATAACCTCTTTCGCGGGCAAGTACCAACTGGCTGTCCATATAATCCTTCACCATCGAAAAGTTGGCAAAATAGTCATCGATCAGCTGTTTCGCCTCACCCCTTGGAATATTCAGCCGCTGTGCAAGACCAAAGGCGGAGATTCCGTACAGGATTCCAAAATTGGCAGTTTTCGCTTTTCGGCGCATTTCGGAAGTCACTTCGCTGATGGGTATCCCGAAGATCTTGGAAGCGGTCGCTGCGTGGATGTCTTCTCCGTTACTGAAAGCGGTGGTCATTACTTTATCTCCTGAAACCGCTGCCATAATCCGGAGTTCAATTTGCGAGTAGTCAGCCGATAGGAAGGTGTGATCATCATCACTCGGGATAAATGCCTTGCGTATTTCGCGTCCGTTTTCGGTTCTGATCGGGATATTCTGAAGGTTGGGATTTGTGGAACTAAGTCTTCCGGTTGCGGCAATTGTCTGATTGAACGAAGAGTGTATCTTGCCGGTTTTTGCATTGATCAGTTTGGGAAGTGCTTCAACGTAAGTTGATAGCAGTTTTTTTAATCCCCGGTGCTCCAATATCATGTTGATGATCGGGTGTTTATCCACCAGATTTACCAATATTTCTTCACCCGTTGAATATTGTTTTGTTTTGGTTTTCTTCGCTTTCGGATCAAGCATCAGCTTTTCAAAAAGAATATAACCCAACTGTTTTGGAGACGATATGTTGAAGTGCTCACCTGCCAGTTCGATGATGTTATTTTCGAGTTCGACAATTTGTGCCCGCAATGTCACAGCATAGTCGTCGAGCACTTTTGGATCGATTCTTAACCCAGCCAACTCCATCTGAACCAGGACTTTTAATAAAGGCATTTCGACTTCTGCAAACAGATTCTTTACGGTAGCCTTGTTTAATTCTGCATCCAACAATGGCATCAACTGAAATGTAATATCTGCATCCTCACAGGCGTATTCCTTGATTTGCTCCAGATCAACCTGCCGCATGTTCAACTGATTTTTGCCATTTTTTCCAATCAGTTCTTCGGTTGCTACCTTTTTATAGCCAAGGTATATTTCGCTCAGGTAATCGAGGTTGTGACGAAGTTCCGGTTGAATCAGGTAATGGGCAACCATTGTATCGAAAAAATTGCCTTTGACCTCAATGCCGTATCCCGTCAGAAACAGAATATCGAATTTCATATTCTGACCGATTTTCAGGATACTCTCATTGGCAAATACTGCTTTAAACAGCTGAACTGTAGCGATTGCTTTATTCTGATCGGCAGGAACCGGAATGTAAAATGCTTCGCCTGGTTTAAAACAGAAAGATAATCCAACCAGCTTATCCGAATGCGGATCGAGACCCGTTGTTTCCGTATCGAAACAAAAGGCGGATTGTTTGCCTAATTTGGAAACCAGATCTTTTATTTGCTCTTCACTATTAATTAGATGGTACAAGTGAGTTGTTGAGCGGATATCGTCGTGAATACTTACCGACTCGGTCTGAGTTTGTTCTGGCATACTGAAAAGAGTACCTTGTTCGAAAGCAGGTGCAGGTTTAGGTGGGGCGACAGTTTTTGCTGAGGCGGGTAATATTCTTTCAGCCAATGCCCTGAATTCGAGTTCAGTGAAAATATTACGCAAAAGGGCATAGTCAGGATCACACATGATAAGCTCTTCCTGGTTGAATTCAACTGGTACGTCAAGAATGATGGTGGCCAGCTTACGCGACATTCGGACCTGCTCTTCAAACAGTTCAAGACTCTCTTTCTGTTTCCCCTTTAATTTATTGATATTCTGATAAACACCTTCGATGCTGCCAAATTCGCTCACGAGTTTCATCGCCGTTTTTGGTCCAATGCCGGGACATCCCGGAATGTTATCGGATGTATCGCCCATAAGTCCCAAAACATCAATTACCTGCAATGGATTGGTTATTTCGAATTTCTCACAAACCTGTTCAACGCCTAAAATCTCCATTTCGTTGCCCATCCGTTTGGGTTTGTACATGAAGATATTTTCCGACACCAATTGTGCATAGTCTTTGTCGGGAGTAACCATGAAAACCTGAAAACCCTCTTTTTCTGCAGTTTTAGCCAGTGTTCCGATCACATCATCGGCTTCGAAGCCCTCTTTCTCAAGAATCGGAATGTTGTATCCTTTGATAATATCACGTATGTAGGGGATTGCCTTTCGGATATCTTCCGGCATTTCTTCGCGTTGGGCCTTGTAAGCCGGAAACATATCATGACGAAATGTGGGTCCCTTCAAATCGAAGGCGATGGCAATGTGAGTAGGTTTCTCATTTTTGATTAGCTGATCAAGTGTGTTTACAAATCCCAGCATTGTTGAGGTATTGAGACCTTTGGAATTTATACGTGGTGCATTTATGAATGCAAAATAGGAGCGGTATATCAGTGCGTATGCATCAAGCAAAAACAATCTGTTCATGGTATATGTGGATTAAGACCAAATCAAAACTACGTAAAAATTTAATAAAAAAGCCGGCAAAAATTTTGTCGGCTCCTAATATATTATTAATCAAAAATTTAATCCTGGCATCCGCAATTTTCGATGCAAGTGAGTATTCCTGTCAGCGCTTTATGTTTTAGGAAATAATAAGTATTTTTTCCATCGCGTTTTGAACTTAAAACGCCCTTGTTTTTAAGGATGCCAAGATGATGTGAAGTTGTTGATTGCTCAATTCCGAGACGTTCATGAATTTCAGTGACGGTAAGTTTGACTCCGCCGTCAAGATATCCGACGATTGCAATCCGCATCGGGTGGGCTATTGCCTTTAGCATTTCAGTTGCCAAAGTTAACTTCTCGATATTTAACTCAGAGTAGTTCATTATCTTAGGAAGTTTATAATAGTAATTGGGTGGTAAATTTTGACTTTTCAAATTAATGATGCAAATATATGAATATATATTTTATTAGTGTGCTAAATCAAAATCTGAAAAATCTAAT
>JGI24147J20444_1001491_pt1 | contig 11283 bp, 10 predicted proteins | sample BarGraIncub1133A_FD_20444 | JGI IMG/M metagenome (IMG submission 20444) | reverse complement strand
GAAGGAAGGATCTTGGTTGGCATCTCGTGCAATTTGAATCCTGATCCTCTTCGAAAAAAACTAAACAAAATACCCGAATGTTTGAAATAAAGCATTAACTTTGTACCGTTTTTTTGCAATAGCGAATATATAAATATAAACAACTGATTATTACATGGATAAACTTAGTTATGCTTTAGGAGTTTCCGTTGGTCACAATTTAGTACAGTCTGGAGTTACCGAGCTGAACACTGAGGATTTTGCCCTGGCAGTAAAATTAATGCTTGAGGGTGGTCAACCAGCTCTCTCTCCTGATGAGATTAATACTGTATTGAATGAATTCTTCGGTAAAATGGAAAAAGCAGAAGCCGAGAAGAAGACAGGGGCAAAAAAGATAAACCTGCAGGAAGGTCTTGATTTTCTGGATGAGAACAAAAAAAGAGCTGGCGTCGTAACACTGGCAAGTGGCTTACAATATGAAATCATCAAAGCAGGAGAAGGAAAAAAGCCAGCTGCAAAGGACAAAGTAAAATGCCACTATCACGGCACCTTGATTGACGGAACCGTCTTTGACAGCTCTGTTCAAAGAAATCAACCTGCCGTATTCGGAGTAAATCAAGTCATTCAGGGATGGGTAGAAGCTCTCCAACTAATGCCTGTCGGCTCAAAATGGAAACTCTTTATTCCTTCAAACCTTGCTTACGGTTCTGCCGGAGCTGGAGCGAACATCGGTCCTGATACAACTTTGATTTTCGAAGTAGAACTACTTGCTATCGTATAAAACAAGACTTAATATAACAACTAAACAAAACAAATGATGAAAAAACTCAATTTGGTTGCTGCAGCAATTGCAGGAACAATGATCCTGAGCTCTTGCGGTTCTTCCGTAAAGAATGTAGCTCTTAAGACTGACGTAGACTCAATCTCTTACGCTTTTGGCGTAGCCAACACAGACGGTTTGAAACAGTATTTATCTGGAGGAAATATGAAAATGGACACCACACAGATGGATGCATTTATCAAAGGTTTGCTGGATGCAAAGAAAGAATTGACCGCTGAACAAAAAGCATACAATGCCGGTTTGCAGATTGGTGCTCAGATAAAAGATCAAATGTTACCCGGTTTTAAACAAATGGTATTTGGAAGCGACACAACAAAAAATTTGAACACAGATGCTTTTTACGATGGTTTCGTATCAGCAGTAAATGCAAAAGGTCTGAAGATGACGATTCAAGAAGCAACAACTTATGCTGATGCAGCTGTAGCTCGTATTAAAGCATCTGAAAGTGAGAAAAACTTCGGAGCGAACAAAGCTATTGGTAAAGCATTCATAGATAGCATCAAAGGTACCCCTGGCGTTATATCTACAGCAAGCGGTCTGCTTTATCAGGTAATTAAAGAAGGAACAGGTGCAAAACCTACTGCTGACAGCAAAGTAAAAGTAAACTATCATGGTACCTTGATTGACGGCACAGTATTTGACAGTTCTGTAGATCGCGGTACTCCAGCTGAGTTTACTGTATCTCAAGTTATCCCAGGATGGATTGAAGGTTTGCAATTGATGTCTGTTGGCTCAAAATACAAATTCTATATTCCGGAGTCATTGGCATATGGTGCAAAAGACATGGGTGCTATCAAGCCTTTCTCTACTTTGATTTTTGAAGTTGAATTGCTCGAGATCCAAAAATAAACCAGTTTCATTACTGAGAAAAAAGCTTCTCTTTTTATAAGGGAAGCTTTTTTCTCTTTATCAAAAAGATAGCCAAAAGGGATAATTCTTTCTATTAATGTATAAACAATACCCTTTTCTTTTTGATATTAATTACTAATACTTACTTTTGCTGAAAGAAAACAAACACAAATTATGGCAACAATCTCTTTAACCACAGAAAAAAGCGAGAAAGTCGACTCCCTGGACAAAAAGATCCTGGAGATTATTTCGCAGAATGCTCGAATCCCTTTCAAGGATGTAGCTGCAGAATGTGGTGTATCGCGGGCAGCGATTCACCAGCGTGTACAGCGCCTGATTGATATGGGCGTTATCGTTGGTTCTGGGTATCATGTCAACCCAAAAGTATTGGGATACAATACCTGTACTTATATCGGGGTAAACCTGGAAAGAGGTGCAATGTATAAAAACGTAGTTCCAGAATTAGAGAAGATCACGGAGATAGTGGAATGCCATTTCACCACAGGTCCATACACGATGCTTATCAAACTATATGCCACTGACAATGAACATCTGATGGATCTTCTCAACAATAAGATTCAAGAGATTCCGGGCGTGGTTGGGACTGAAACTCTTATTTCTCTGGATCAACGTATAAAAAGAGAGATACCAATAAAGAAGAAGGACGAATAGTCCAAAATATCTAAGTAATAGTGTAAAAGAAGGATTCTAGCCGAGTATCTCTGGCTTCAATCCCTTTCTTTTTTATACTTCCATCTCAACAGAATATTTTCTTTTATGCAGCTCTCGGGAAGAAGGTTGGAAAGTTTTATTAAATTTGCATCGTATTATTAAGTTTGCATACATATTTATTTGATAGAAACATGGCTGAATTAGAAAATAGCGGGGAATCGAGCAAAAAGTCCCTGAACTTTATCGAAACTTTTGTTGAAAATGATTTGTCAGAGGGCAAAAATGAAGGTCGTATCCAAACCCGTTTCCCTCCAGAGCCAAATGGTTATCTACATATCGGACACGCGAAAGCGATTTGCCTGGATTTCGGAATTGCACAAAATTACAACGGTGTTTGTAATCTGCGCTTCGACGACACAAATCCGACGAAAGAAGATGTTGAATACGTTGACTCAATACAAGAAGATATTCAATGGCTTGGTTTCCGATGGGAAAACGTTTTTTATGCTTCCGACTACTTTCAGCAATTATGGGATTTTGCGATCAGACTGATTCAAGAAGGAAAAGCATATATAGACGAACAGTCAGCCGAAGAGATTGCCAAACAAAAAGGCACACCTACACAACCGGGTACTGAAAGCCGCTTTCGAAACCGCCCGGTAGAAGAAAGTCTTGACCTATTCAAAAAGATGAATGAAGGAGTTATTGCTGAAAGTGCCATGGTGCTTCGTGCTAAGATTGATATGGCTTCTTCCAACATGCACTTTCGCGACCCTATCATGTACCGGGTTATTACACAACATCCTCACCACCGTACAGGAAATACATGGAAAGCCTATCCAATGTATGACTTTGCACACGGCCAGTCAGACTTTTTTGAAGGTGTGACGCACTCTCTGTGTACTCTGGAGTTTGAGGTGCATCGTCCGCTTTATGATTATTACATCGATATGTTGCAAACAGGCAACTATCGTCCGCGCCAGATTGAATTTAACCGTTTGAATCTGACCTACACTGTCATGAGTAAACGAAAGATGCTACAACTTGTTCAAGAAGGTGAAGTAACCGGATGGAACGATCCCCGTATGCCTACCCTATGCGGATTACGTCGTCGTGGATACACCCCTGCTTCAATCAAGGATTTTATAAACCGCATCGGATACACCAAGTATGATGGACTCATTGATGTCGCCTTACTTGAAAACTCGATTCGTGAAGAACTTAATAAGACTGCTGTACGAGTCAGTGCTGTGTTGCATCCCGTCAAACTGATTATCACAAACTATCCGGAAGGACAAGTTGAATGGTTGGAGACAGCCAATAATCCGGAAGATGAATCCACGGGCACACGTAACGTACCATTCTCCCGGGAACTTTACATCGAACGTGACGACTTCATGGAAGAACCTATCAAAAAGTTCTTCCGTCTGTCACCAGACAAAGAAGTACGGCTAAAGAGTGCCTATATCATCAAATGTACCGGGTTTAAGAAAAACGAGCAGACAGGAGAGATAGAAGAAATATATTGTGAATACGATCCTGAAACAAAGAGTGGCATGCCACAGAGCGACCGTAAAGTAAAAGGAACCCTCCATTGGGTAAGTGTAGAACAGAGCATCCCTGCCGAAGTGCGTCTTTACGACAGGTTATTTAAGGTGGAAGATCCGGCTTCCGAGAAAGACACCGATTTTCACGACCTGCTAAATCCCGACTCTCTGGAAGTCTTGACCAACTGCCGTATGGAACCATGTCTTTCCGATGTAAAGCCATTAGATCATTTTCAATTCCAACGCACAGGCTATTTCAATGTTGATTCTGATTCAACGCCAGAACATCTTGTATTCAATTGTACCGTCAAGCTTAAAGATAGCTGGACAAGAAGCGCTAAATAAGAATAAATATACATGAACGAAGCAAACGAGTCCCCTGAAGTCTTACTATTGGTTGAGAAATACCGAAAAGCTCTGGAACAAGACATTACTCCCTATTTTGACATTGAAGAGATTGATACTCTTGTTGATTATTATGAAGAGTACGAAGATTCCAGCGAAGATGATTTGATAAAGATTATAGACTTAGGGCTCAAACTTCACCCGGATGATCCTGAATTTGTGGTTCAAAAGATTGAATTGCTATCCAGGGCGGGTCGTCATGAAGAAGCAGAAGTATTGTTAGGTTTGGCAAAATTTGATTCATTTGATACCCTTTTGGTAAATATTGTAATCTATACAGGAAAAAAGGAGTTCAGCGCTCTCTATGACCTGTTTATTACAGAGAAGCCCTCCCTGGATGAAGAGCAGTGGGGATATGCATGGCAATACCTCTCCATGAAACTATTTGACATGGGAGAATATCAGGAAGGTCTCGTTTGCCTCAACAAATTTTCTGATAAAGCAGTTGAAGATGAGCCGGATAATATAACCCGCCTTCGCACCAATCTGCTAATTAGGACTAATCAATATAAAGAAGCTATCAAGTTTGCAAATATAATTATTGACAGAAACCCATACGCAGAGAAGTCATGGCTGACCATGGCAAATATTTATGGAAATTTAGGAAACTATCCGAAGATGAAAGAGGCTTTGGAATACGCGCACGCAATCACTCCGGACGATCCCAAGATAGCATTCATGCTAGCCACCTGTATGGAGACTCTGGACTTGAATAAAGAAGCCACCGAATTACTAGGATCTTTCGAGGGAATGACTCTCTCGAAAGATCAACTAGCAAAATCTGAGGCGGAATCAGCAAAGAATAAAATGGAATTAAGCGTACTGCTTAACCTCTTTGATCATCTTTGTGCTGAAGAGGTCAGCGAATCAATGCTTCCTCTCTTCAATGCCATGAAAGAGGAAAACATCTCAGAAGAATTGATGATTCTCATTAACGAGCGCATTGAAAGGGATCCAATGAACGGCAATCTGTATTTTATAAAAAGTCTTATTTACATGACTGAAAATCGCATAAAAGATGCGATCACAGCTTTTGATTTTTATCCAATGAGCGAGACTGGCATCAATGACTTTGACGATTATGCTTTTACCGCCGTCATGCACTATTTAAGTGGTGATAAAAGTGGTGCCGTGAAGTCAATCGCAGAATGTGCCCATTCAATGGGAGCGGAAACCTTCTCCATAATAATGAAACAACTCAGCCCTCTGGTAAACATGAACAACTATATCTACTCGCTGTTTGTCTTTTATTTCTGGAATCAAATAGAATTAGCAGACTCCATCGACGAGTTTCTAACAACTCACATTGTTGAAAACAAAAAGATATATCCCAAAGAGCAACTTGTGGATGCGCTGAAAGATTTACATTACAGACTCATTCAACTACATCGAGTTTCTAACTAAATTTAAAATATGACATGGAATCTGCATCTTTAATTCAATGGTGTCTGGACAATCTGAACTACTGGACAATTACCCTTCTGATGGCAATTGAAAGTTCTTTTATTCCTTTTCCTTCAGAAGTAGTAGTACCACCAGCTGCCTATAAGGCTGCGAGCAATGGCGAAATGAATGTTTTCTTAATAATATTTTTCGCTACAATCGGAGCCAATATCGGTGCACTGATCAATTACTATTTGGCGAAATGGGTCGGACGCCCCATTGTGTATAAGTTTGCGAATAGTCGCATCGGGCACATATGTCTGCTGGATGAAGACAAAGTGAAGCATGCAGAAAAGTATTTTGACGATCATGGAGCTATTTCCACATTTGTCGGGCGATTGGTTCCTGCTATCAGACAGCTTATCTCCATCCCCGCCGGACTGGCAAAGATGAAGCTTTCCACTTTCTTGTTGTATACCACGCTTGGAGCAGGCTTTTGGAACTGTATTCTTGCAGCCATCGGCTGGTATCTGCAATCCATCATTCCTGAAGACCAGCTAATGACAGAGGTTTACCGGTACAGTCACGAACTAGGCTATGGTTTTATTGTAGTAGGCGCATGTATTGTTGGTTATCTGATTTACAAGGGAGCAAAGAAGAAGAAGAAGAATAACTAATTTACTCCGAATCAAAGACTTCTCTCAGTATCTCTAACGACTGTATCTCCGGAAATTCCGGCAGATGCAGTCTGTAGTACTGAATGATATGACGAAGAATATCCACGCGTTCCACACGGGAAAACGAAAAGAAACGCATATTTTCATACGTCATCCGTATCATCTTTTGAAACAAGACAGTCTCATTCGACTCCAGATAGTGCGGATGAGAAGGTGGTATNTGTGTGAAAGTGCCGCTTAAAAGGTCAAAATAAAGACCATCCTTNCTTTCTATACAATCAATATTTGGATAGTACCCCAGATAACGNGTTAACTGNATCAGAAAGACGAGATGAAAATTAGCAATACCNCTCTCCACCAAATCAAGAACCTGGATCGAATTTTCCANAAAGGAAAACAAAGCCGGATCTTTATCTGTACTTCTTAAAACACGGTAAAGAACCTCTGAAAGAAACATGGAAAGAATTGTTTTGACCGGGCTAAATAATATGCCACTTTGAGAAAATACCGGACGAAGCTCTGTTATATGATGCAGTTCTGAGTTATTTTTCCTTTTTACTTCCATTTCAACAACAGCCAAAGGCTGCATAAAAACGTTCTTCACGCTACTTCTTTTTGTCTTGCTTCGATATACTATATATGATTCTCGCCCAATATCCTTTGTATATACACAAAGTATATTAGCAGTCTCACTGTATCTAATACATTGAAGAATAATGCCTTTCGTCTTCTGCTCTTGCGCCATAATATCTTTAGAAAGATAAAAACCAGACAAATATACCTATAAATTCGGTGGAAAACTTGTGTATTCCAAAAAGTTGCTTTACCTTCGCAGCGCTAAAGGAAAAAGATCAACCTCAATACCTGTTATCCAAAGAGCATTTGATTGCGTTGAAAAAGTTTCCCTATAAGTTTGGAAAGTAGAAATAATACGCTACCTTTGCAGCCGCAAACAAAAGCAATGGCCCATTCGTCTATCGGTTAGGACGCAAGATTTTCATTCTTGAAAGAGCAGTTCGATTCTGCTATGGGCTACAATAAATAAGAACATTAACGTTTTAAGGCATTGGGTCGATATGGCAAATCACAAATCTTCAGTCAAGAGAATCAGACAGACTAGTGTAAGAAGATTACACAACAGATATTATGGAAGAACTGTAAGAAACGCAGTTAAAAAGTTCCGCAACCTGACTTCAAAAGAAGAAGCAACACAATCCTACCCGGAAGTTGCCTCCATGCTTGACAAGCTTGCAAAGAAGAATGTCATTCATAAGAAAAAAGCAAGCAATCTGAAGTCAAAACTGGCTATCTTTGCCAACAAACTTTAAGAAGGTAATAACCTCTTTATATCAAGATATAGGCCATTCTGCATAAGAATGGCCTTTGTTATTTGCATATACTCCTACCCCTCAAAATATTGAGTACATTTTTTACGGAGTATGCATTTTGTTTCTCCAATTTTGAGTATATTTGCTAGGTTATTACTCACACAATTAAAAACAGATCAATAATTAGTTCCATATGTCAGAAGAAAGCAGAAAAAACGAAAGAGAATACTCCGCCGATAGTATTCAGGTACTGGAAGGTTTGGAGGCTGTAAGAAAGCGTCCTGCCATGTATATCGGAGATACCGGTCTCAAAGGATTACACCATTTAGTATATGAAGTTGTTGACAATTCGATTGATGAAGCTCTAGCCGGCTTTTGCGATAAAATAGAAGTCACGATCAACGAAGACAACTCCATTAAAGTCTGTGATAATGGTCGCGGCATTCCCGTTGGAATGCATGAAAAGGAGGGAAGATCAGCCTTAGAGGTTGTTTTGACAGTTCTCCATGCAGGTGGTAAGTTTGACAAAGGATCGTATAAGGTATCCGGTGGGTTGCATGGCGTGGGAGTCTCTTGCGTAAATGCACTTTCTATCTATCTTCGTGCCGAGATTCACCGCGAAGGAAAAATATGGATGCAGGAGTATTCAAAAGGAAAACCGTTGGCAAGTGTGGTTCCAATCGCAGACACAGAGAAATCGGGAACAGTCATCATTTTCAAGCCGGATGATACAATCTTCACTACATTGGAATACAAGTATGAGATTGTGGCAAACCGCATGCGTGAGTTAGCCTTCTTAAATGCCGGTCTTTTCATTACCCTGACTGACAGACGCGCTGTTGACCCTGTAACAGGAGAATACAAAAGTGAGGTCTTCCACTCAACAGATGGTCTTCGTGAATTCGTGAGATATGTGGATCAATCAAGAGAGAAACTTATTCCGGACGTTATTTATATCAGCACTGAGAAACAAGGTATTCCTGTGGATGTAGCCATGATGTACAATACATCATACAATGAAAATATTCACTCGTATGTCAACAACATCAACACAATTGAAGGTGGTACTCACCTCGCCGGCTTCCGAAGAGGGTTGACCCGTACACTGAAGAAGTATGCGGAAGATAACAAGATGCTGGACAAGATAAAAATTGAAATAAACGGAGATGACTTCCGCGAAGGTTTGACTGCCATTATTTCGATTAAAGTTCAAGAGCCTCAGTTTGAGGGACAGACGAAGACTAAGTTAGGAAACAACGAAGTAATGGGGGCTGTAGACCAAGCTGTGGGTGAAGCTTTAGGAAACTATCTGGAAGAACATCCAAGAGAAGCAAGGACGATTGTTGACAAAGTTATCCTTGCCGCAACTGCCCGGGCGGCAGCTCGCAAAGCACGCGAACTGGTGCAACGTAAATCGCCTTTATCAGGTGGCGGACTTCCCGGAAAACTTTCTGACTGTTCCTCTCGTGTAGCAGAGGAATGCGAGCTCTTCCTTGTCGAGGGAGATTCTGCAGGTGGTACAGCAAAAGCAGGACGTAACCGTAAGACGCAAGCAATTCTGCCTCTGCGTGGTAAGATCCTGAATGTAGAAAAAGCGATGCCACACAAAGTGCTGGAGAGTGAAGAGATTCGCAATATCTATACCGCACTGGGGGTAACTATCGGAACTGAAGATGACTCTATGGAACTGAATATTGTCAAGCTTCGCTACCACAAGGTAATTATCATGACCGATGCCGATGTGGACGGTTCGCATATCGCCACACTTATCCTTACATTCTTCTTCCGTCACATGAAGAAGCTGATTGAAAACGGGCATGTATATCTTGCAACACCACCCTTGTACTTATGCAAAAGAGGAAAAGTGGAGGAGTATTGCTGGACTGAAGCTCAACGTCAGGCTTTCATCATGAAGTACGGCGGCGGAGACGAAAAGCTTGTACGCACCCAACGTTACAAAGGTTTGGGAGAAATGAACGCTGATCAGCTTGCTGACACTACAATGAATCCGGAACACCGTATATTGAAACAGGTTACTATAGAAAATGTTGCCGATGCAGATATGGTATTCTCCATGCTAATGGGTGAAGATGTCGGACCACGCCGCGAGTTCATCGAAGAGAACGCGACTTACGCAAAAGTAGACGCTTAAATAATGATCGTACCGAAGTCCTTACAAACAGGAGACAAAGCACTTATCGTCTCCCCAGCCGGAATGATTGATCCGGAATATGTACAAGGAGCCTCAGAGCTCTTGTCATCCTGGGGACTTATAGTGGAGCAAAGTCCTGTTTGTCTGGGACAGTACGGACGATTTTCGGCCAGCACTGAAGAGCGACTGGAGGACTTACAGAAGGCGTTTGACCGTGAAGATGTGCAATTGATTCTCTGTAGCCGTGGCGGTTACGGCATTATGCAATTTCTCGATAAGCTTGATTCCAAAGGTATATTGAAGAATCCAAAATGGCTGATTGGATACAGTGATATTACTGCACTTCATGCAATGCTTCAGAAGAATGGTCTGATGTCACTCCATGCTCCTATGGCACGGCACCTCTCTTTATCGAGACCCGACGACATTGCTGTCAACTATCTGAAGAGCATCCTTTTTGACAAGACCCCTGATTATAAGATAGCTGAACATCCTTTCAACCGGATAGGCAGAGCAGAAGGAATACTCCGGGGAGGCAATCTCTCTCTTCTTTATGCACTCAGGGGAACACCCTTTGACTTCANNCCGGAAGGAACGATTCTCTTTGTAGAAGANATAGGNGAAAGACCCTATCATATCGACCGTATGTTTCAGAATCTGCGGATGAGTGGGATTTTGGAACGGATCAGCGGACTGATTATTGGTGAGTTTATAGACTGCGAAGAAGANCCATTGATGAAACAGAGTATCTATGAAGGGATCTCCAACATGGTTGAACCTTATTCATATCCTGTTTGCTTTGGATTTCCTGTCGGACACTCGGACAATAATTATCCTTTAATTTGTGGCAACACATCCACTCTTATCGTACAAGATGATCAGGTAATTTTGAAACAAAACTGATAACCCGCTATTCACGCAATGAAAAGATCTTTTTATCTTACACTCCTGGCTATTAGTCTTAACTTAATGACGACAAGCTGCTCCTCTTCCAAAGAGAAAGCCTCATTAAGAAAAAGTGCCGGCGAAACGAGTCAGCCAGCCACCATCCAATTTAATGCGGATAGTGCCTATCACAGCATAGAACAACAAGTGGCCTTTGGTCCCAGAGTGCCAAACTCTGCTGCACATATTGCTTGCGGAGACTATCTCGTCAACAAACTAAAATCATACAATGCTGAAGTTATCGAGCAAAAGATGACCGTAACTGCGTATGATGGCACTCCTTTAAAGGCTCGGAATATCATCGCTTCTTTTCAACCGGAAAATAACAATCGCATTCTTCTTTTTGCACACTGGGACACACGTCCATATGCAGATGCGGACACGGATAAAAAGAACTGGCAGACTCCTATTGATGGAGCCAATGATGGAGGCAGTGGTGTTGGGGTATTACTGGAATTAGCCCGTCTACTGAAAGACAATAAGTCAGCTATTGGTGTAGATATCA
>JGI24147J20444_1001486_pt1 | contig 11294 bp, 7 predicted proteins | sample BarGraIncub1133A_FD_20444 | JGI IMG/M metagenome (IMG submission 20444) | reverse complement strand
GGGATTTATGCCCGCTTCCCACAGCGCATCTACCTTGCGGCGCCTTTGGAGCAGGAGTTCACTGAGTTCTTCCATGGTGGTGATTTAACCTCTCACAACAATAATAATTCCGGGGAATCGAGCTGGTAAAAATATCTTTAACGTCCCGGTACGTCAAGAAAAAAAGGGGCCCCACGCTGGGTGTTTCGTTGACAACTTAATTAAGGATTAGCATTTGCTGGCTGTATCTTACGGATTGTGTTGTTGTAAGCATCCGCAACGAAGAGGCTGGTCCCATCCGTAGTGATGCCCATGGGGGTATAAAAGCTGGGGGCTCCAGGAGAATCAACAGATCCCCCTTCACCAATAGTCTTGTCTCCAGCAGTTTTGGCTATACCGGATATGGTTGTGACAACGCCTGTAGATATAACTACCTTGCGGATAGTATTTTGGAATTGGTCCGTTACATACAGGTTTGTACCATCTGTGGTAATGCCGAGAGGCTGGTTGAAGCGTGCCGTTGTCCCGATTCCATTAGCCGTACCGGCGTCCGAAGCGAGTTCTCCGGATGTGCCGGCGAGTGTTGTAACAGTAGCTGATGCGATATCAATTTTGCGGATAGTCCGGTTATTGAAGTCGGTCAGATAGAGATTGGTCCCATCAGTGGTGATGCGTGCTGGCCAGTTGAAGCGCGCGGCTCCCTGGATGCCGTCAGATGAGCCGACTGATCCTGAAGTGCCGGCCAAGGTGGAAACGGCTTTGGTGGCAATAACTATCCGTCGGACGGTTTGGTTGCCGGAATCAGTCACGTAGAGATTGACGCCATCTGTGGTTATGCCTTTTGGTTGATTAAAGCGTACATCGGTTGGTATCGTTGAATCAACCGATCCGGACAGGCCGGTAGTACTGCCGATTGTAGTGACTTTTTTAGTAGCAATATTAATAAAGCGGATCGTATTGGAACCAGAATCTACGACGTAGAGATTGGTGCCGTCCGTTGTGAGGCTTAATGGCAGATTGAAGCCTACAGCGATCCCAGTATCAATATCCGTGCATTGCAGGGTTGAAACTACGCCCAAGGTGGTTATTTGACGGATGGCGTAATTTGCATAATCCGCAACATAAAAATTAATCCCGTCAGTGGTGATGTCGGTGGGGTGGTTAAATCTGGCTTCGGCACCGCTGTTATCGGTCAAAGCTGCACTTCCGGCAGTGCCTGCCATAGTTGATACCTTGTTGCTGTTGCCGTCGCTGAGAACGATTGGCGTCCCCTGGACAGCTCCCCCCATATGTGTGTTAGCGGGTGCAAGGCTTAACGGCAGTAGGTCATAGCTCTGAGTCGCTGCCGTAGTAGACGTCCCGCCACCGCAGGAGGCAATACAGGCAACAAGGAAAAGAACGAATATGTTTTGTACGTATTTTTGCATTTAATTCTCCATACTGCACAGAAGTTTATGGAAGTTACTTACTGGATTTCTTCATCCTTTTTCTTGCGCCGTGGCCGGACAGCCGGTTTGGGTGGCGCAGCCTCCGCTTCCGGGGCGGTGATAGTCGTCTCTTGGACCTTTTTGGGCGCGGCGCGCCGGCGAGGCTTGGGCGCGACTATCGCCACTGCTTCGACAGCCGGTTCAGCAGTTACAGTCTCCTCGACAGCGGCTTCCGTTTTTTTCTTGCGCGGTGTCCGGGCGCGTTTCGGTTTGGCTTCTGCGGCGACGGGCTCAGCCGGCGTCAGGGCAGGTATGGATGCCTCCGTTGCAACCGGTTCAGGGGGCGTTGGTGCGGCAGCCGACTCCTCCGGAGAGAGCTCATGATCTTTATGAGCTTTACTGCGACTGCGACGCCTCTTCCGTTTCTTTGGTTTCGCGGCTTGGTCTGCTGCCGCATCGCCCGTTTCCAAAACGGCGTCAGCGGATTCAGGAGCAGCTTCTGCCTGTGAGTCATCACCATGATCGGTCTCTGTTTCGGCCTGATCGAGCTCCGCCGCATTCTGCTGAACGTCACCGGCTACCTTCTTCTTCTTTTTGCGCCGTTTCCGCTTCTTGGCCCCATCTGCCGGAACGGCAGCTTCAGTGTTCTGCTCCTCATCTGCCGTGGCCTGCAGAGTGGGAACGCTCGGGGCGATCATTTTGTGGGCTTCTTCCGCCTCCGCCTCGCTCTTGAGGACATCGTCAAGGTGCGGTTTCTCGCGTTTTACTGTTTCAAGCTCCAGCTGATTGAGCAGGAAGGACGTTTTACCCTTGACAGTGACTTCGATCTCATAATCGTTTTCAATTTGGGTCAGCTCGCGTTTTTTGCGGTTGAGCAGGTAGTAGGCCACTTCCAGTGGCAGCCCACCGAGTACCTCGGCAACGGTTCCCTTGGCGGCAGCAGCGTGGACCTTGCGCAGAAAAGATACCGCCATCGCTTCAACCGATTTGACTTTGCCGCGCCCCTCGCAATGCGGGCATTCGAGATGGATGGCATCATTCAGTGTCTTGGCAATTCGTTGACGTGACATCTCCATGATGCCGAACTGTGAAATACGCCCGACGTTAACCCGGGCCTTATCCATTTTGAGGGCATTTTTAAGCATCTTTTCAACGTCGCCGTTATGCTTGTTTTCACGCATGTCGATGAAGTCGATCACGATCAGGCCACCCAAGTCGCGTAACCGCAGCTGTCTGGCGACCTCTTCAGCCGCCTCCATGTTCGTCTTGAAGGCGGTATCTTCGATGCCCCGTTCTCCACTTGATTTCCCCGAGTTGACGTCGATCGAAACCAGCGCTTCGGTCGGTTCAATGATCAGCGAGCCGCCGGATGGTAGTGCAACCCGTTTCTCATAGATCTGGTCGATCTGCTCTTCAAGTTGAAAGCGTGAAAAGATCGGCCGTTTTTCCTTGTGCAGCTTAACCCGTTTTTCACAGGCCGGCATGGTGTCCCGGAAAAACTCCTTGGCTTCACGGTAGGCATCCTTGCTGTCAACCAGTACCTCGTCGATGTCATCCGAAAAGTAGTCTCGTATGGTGCGAATGATCAGGCCGCTGTCGCGATAAATCTCTCCGGCACCCTTTATTTCGGAAGCCCTCTGTTTGATCGATTCATACAACTCCGTCAGATTTGTAAAATCTTTCTGTAACTCTTCAGGAGCGCGGCCGACCGCTTCGGTTCTGATGATATATCCCATCCCTTCAGGAATGTTCATCTCGCCGACAATCTCCTTTAACTTCTTGCGGGTTCCCTCCTGCTCAACCTTGCGGGAGATGCCGGTTGAATCGCTCCCCGGCATTATGACCATGTACCGTCCCGGCAGGGATAGATAGCTGGTAAGCGCCGAACCTTTGTTGTCGCGTTCGTCCTTCTCGATCTGCACCACCAGTTCCTGCCCGCGGCGCAATACTTCCTGAATACGGGGGCGGCGCTTGCGCTGCTCTTCCGGAATGTCATCGCGCCATTCCCAGTAATCAGGATGCAGTTCGCCGATCTGGAGAAAGCCGGGCTTGGCACGGCCGATGTCGACAAAAGCGGCCTGAAGCCCCGGTTCGACGCGAAGGACGACACCCTTGTAAATATTGCCTTTTATCTGTTCTTTGCCGCTGATTTCAATGTTCAACTCCATCAGGCGACCGTCGTGAACGATGGCCACGCGGGTCTCTTCCGGGTGCATGACATTGATCAGCATTTTCTTGCTTATGGGTGTACTCATTTAATTGTTAGCCTTTCAGGTTCAGGTGGCTGCTGCCACTTTGGATACAAAACTGGCAGATTATATCCCTTTTGCCGCTGAAAGCAAAGAAAAAGGCGGTACAGGGTAAATCCCCGTACCGCCTTGTAAACGACAATGGTTTCGTAATTACATCATTTTGGCCAGAAGCGGCACGATCAGAAGCGAAACGATGTTGATGATCTTGATCATCGGGTTGATTGCCGGGCCGGCGGTGTCCTTGTAGGGGTCGCCAACGGTGTCGCCGGTAACTGCAGCCTTGTGAGCCTCGCCACCCTTGCCGCCGTGGTGACCATCTTCGATGTATTTCTTGGCGTTATCCCAGGCGCCGCCGCCGGTGGTCATGGAAATGGCAACGAAAATGCCGGTGACGATGGTGCCGACGATCACGCCGCCCAGCGCCTTGGGACCGAGGGTGAAACCGACGATAACCGGAGCCAGGATCGGGATCAGGCCGGGGACAACCATCTCTTTCAGAGCCGTCTTGGTGACGATGTCAACGCACGCGGCATAATCCGGTTTACCGGTGCCTTCCATAATTCCTTTGATCTCGCGGAATTGGCGACGCACCTCGACAACAACCGCACCACCCGCCTTGCCGACCGCTTCCATGCACCGGGCACCGAAGTAATAGGGGAGCATACCGCCGATGAAGAGGCCGACAATGATATACGGGTCAGAGAGTTCAAACTTGACAATCTCTTTTCCGGCAGACAGCAGCGCGTGGTTCAGTTCATCCACATAGGAGGTGAAGAGAATAACAGCGGCCAGACCGGCGGAGCCGATGGCATATCCCTTGGTGACGGCCTTGGTTGTGTTGCCGACCGCATCAAGTGGGTCGGTTACAGCGCGAACCGAGTCGTCCAGTTCGGCCATCTCGGCGATACCACCGGCGTTATCGGTGATCGGGCCATAGGCGTCCATGGCAACAACGATGCCGGTCAGTGACAGCATCGATACGGCGGCGATGGCGATGCCGTAGACTCCGGCGCATTGAAAGGAGACAATGATGCCGGCAGCGATGACGATGACCGGGGCTGCCGTTGATTTCATGGAGATGCCGAGGCCGGCGATGACGTTGGTGCCGTGGCCGGTAGTGGATGCCTGGGCAATATGCTGTACCGGACCGTATTCAGTTGCCGTGTAGTATTCGGTAATCCAGAAGATGGCGCCGGTAACGACCAGGCCGACGATTGCGCAAATGAAAATATTTATGGCGCTGAAGGTTACACCGGCGGCGTTAGTGAGGCCGGCCGGAAACATCTGTGCCGTGACGAAGTAGAAGGCGATGCAGGCGAGCACGGCTGAAGCGATCAGCCCTTTGTAAAGAGCCGGCATTATCTTCTGGCTGGCACCCAGTTTGACAAAGTAGGTGCCGATGATGGAGGTGATGATCGAGATGCCGCCCAGGATCAGCGGGTAGCTGACGGAGCTGGCATTGCCGGTAAAGGTGATGGCGCCGAGCAGCATGGCGGCGATCAAGGTTACCGCGTAGGTTTCAAACAGGTCGGCTGCCATACCGGCGCAGTCACCGACGTTGTCACCAACGTTATCAGCGATAACCGCCGGGTTGCGGGGGTCATCCTCAGGAATTCCGGCCTCAACCTTGCCGACCAGGTCGGCGCCGACGTCGGCGCCTTTGGTAAAGATACCGCCACCGAGACGGGCAAAGATGGATATCAGCGAGCCGCCGAAACCGAGGCCAACCAGTTGAGTGACCACGTCCTTGACCGGTGCGTCCGGCATCAGTTTCAACAGGATCATGTAGTAACCGGCAACACCGAGAAGGCCGAGACCAACCACCAGCATGCCGGTGATAGCGCCGCCCTTGAAGGCAACGTTGAGGGCCTTGGTGATGCCTGATTTGGCGGCTTCAGTGGTACGCACGTTGGCACGAACCGAGACAAACATACCGATGAAGCCGGTAAGGCCGGAAAAGAGTGCGCCGACAGCAAAGCCGACCGCAGTCTTCCACCCCAGGGTTGCGAACAGGGCGATGAACATGATCACGCCAACTGCGGCGATGATGGTGTACTGGCGTTTCATGTAGGCACCAGCCCCTTCCTGAATTGCTGCGGCGATCTGCTTCATCCGGTCATTGCCCTGGGGCAGACCAAGAATCCAGTTTGCCGTGATCAGGCCGTAGGCAACGGCGGCGGCGGCACAACACAGGGCAAAAACTACTGCATACTGTTCCATTCTTCATTTCCTCCTGTTGATATGAATAGCCAATTGGTGGCATTCTTGCTGGATGACCCAAAAACTGTAGATTCTTAATGTAATGTCCCGTTTTTGTCAAGCGCAAATCCCGCGTATTTCATCTATTTGTATCTTTATTGGTACCGTTTAAGCTGCGACCGTGGCTACTTGCCAACAGAATTTACACGTGATATATATATCTCGCGATTATAGATTAGAGGAGAATGCTGATATGAAATATCTGAATGTCATGGTGCTGCTTACCGTCTCAGCTCTGGCCGGATGCGCCTCGCAGAGTTCGCTTGATAATGCCCGTAATGATATCGACTCAATAAAGACCCGTCTTTATTCCATGGATAGGGATCTTGCCACAGTCCGAGAGGAATCGAAGGTTACTGTCGGCGCTATCGAAAAGGGCTTCAAAGTTGATGTGGCTGCCGTCCGGAAGATGTCGGCTGACATTCAGGCTACAATAGACAGCACCAAGAGTGACATGCAGGCGCTGAACGGCAAAGTTGACGATATCAGCCTTGCCGTAAAAAGACCTGTTGAGGATCTGGCTCGGTACCGCGAGGATGCCGATAAGCGCATTATCGCCCTGGAGGATCGCATACTGAAACAACAGGCAATGCTTGATTCTCTCTCGAAAAACATGGCGGAGATGTCCAAGGCCAAAAAGGATGAAGCACCCTCTACCCCTGATTCGCTTTACGTGAAGGGGCTTGACTCGCTTAAGGCCGGTGATGTCGTTGCGGCGCGCGAGCAGTTCACCAAATTTCTTGACCAGTACCCCAAGCATGAGCTGTCTGCCAATGCCCATTACTGGATTGGTGAAACCTACTACAGTGAAAAAAACTATGAATCGGCGATCTTGTCCTATCAGGAGGTTATCAAAAATTATCCCGGTAAGGAGAAGGTAGTTGCCGCCATGCTGAAGCAGGCTATGGCCTTCCACGCAATCAAGGACGCCAAGAGCGCCAAGTATGTACTGAAAAAACTGATAGAGGGTTTTCCGAAAAGTGAGGAAGCCAAGAAGGCTAAAGTCCTGCTGAAGGAAATCAAATAGACAGTGCAGATGCACAGTAACAAAAAGGGCGGCACCGTATACGGGCCGCCCTTTTTTACGCGGATAAACAGTGGCTACATCACAGGACGCCTTTTGTTGACATGACCCCCTCTACACGGGGGTCGCGCTGACTGGCGGTGTCCAGCGCCCGGGCAAATGCTTTGAAGCAGGCCTCAATGATGTGGTGAACATTATCGCCATACATGACGTTGATATGCAGGTTAAGGCCGCAGTGGTTGGCAAAAGCTTGAAAAAACTCTCTCGCCAACTCGACGTCGAACTCACCAATCTTCACTTTTGGCAAGTTGACGTGATACACCAGATACGGTCTCCCGGAAATGTCAACGGCCACACTGGCCAATGTTTCATCCATTGGTACGGTAGCCTGACCATACCGCCGGATTCCCTTTTTATCTCCCAGTGCCTGCTTGAATGCCTCGCCTAACACGATGCCGATATCTTCAACCGTATGGTGGAAATCGATATCGATGTCGCCGCACGCTTCAACGTCCAGATCAAAAAGGCCATGGCGGGCAAATAGATTGAGCATATGGTCAAGAAATGGCACCGACGTACAGATGTTAGCGCTCCCGGAGCCATCAACCGTAAACGACAGCTTTATTTTGGTTTCTTTCGTGATTCGTTCGATCGTCGCTGCTCGGCTCATTATATAACTCCTCGGACAATTTTTGTTTCAGCAAGTCGAACTTGCTCAGGGGACTGCCGTGAACCAGAGCGGCCTTTTGCGTATCATCATTCCACAACGAGATGTACCCCTTCCACCCTTTGCCGGAAAGGAACTCCGTAAGTGTATTGAGCACCTCGATTGACGGAGGCTCGTGAAAAGCATTATAGCCTCAGTACCCACCCGGCGGTAGCAGGCGGAAGGCGCCATATCCCTTGGCCACATTGCGTGTCATCACTTCAGGTTCGCCGCTTTCCCAATTAATCTCTTCGTAGGCCGTCCAGCCGCAGACCGGACACATGATACGCCATGCACTGTTTTTCCCCCACCCCTCGGTGTCGACCCTGGCATAAATGAAGCCACACTGCCCGCAATGCTCGTACATATCCTTGAGAGCATGTAAATCTCCTTTACCCGATTTCTTTGAGGACTCCGAGAGTAGTTTCCATTTCTTCGCGTGTCCCGATCGATATTCTGAGCCCGTGGGCCAGGAGCGGATCGGAGAGCAGGCGGACCAGTATTTTTCGCTTAAACAAACCGTCATACACTCGCAGGCCGTTTTTGTCCGGCGGTGATGCAAACACAAAATTTGTCTGGGAAGGTATCACGTCGTATCCGATTGACGTCAACTCCCGGGTGAACCATTCACGGGTTTCAATGATCTTGCGGCAGGATTCACGGAAATAGGTCTGATCCTGCAGGGCGGCAACACACGCCGCCTGCGCCAGTCGATCAAGGTTGTAGTGATCGCGGATCTTGTCCAGTGCGGCGATAATTTCCGGACGGGCAATTGCCAGGCCGAGGCGCATGCCTGCCAGGGCGTAACTTTTCGAAAGCGTACGGGTTACAACGACATTGTCGTATTTTTTTACCAATTCGAGAGCGTTATAATCGGCAAAGTCGGCATACGCCTCGTCAATCACCAGCAATCCACCGCAATTCTGCGCAAGTTCCTCAATGTATTCAAGCGGGAATGCGAACCCGAGCGGTGAGTTCGGGGTGGTCAGGAAGAACACTTTGCCGTGGTACTGTTCAGGAAACGCTTCAATAGTGAACGTGTCGGTCAAGCCGTAGCTGCAGACAACCGCACCCTGAATCTCCGCCAGTGTGGAGTAGTATGAATAGGATGGGTGGACATAGCCGACATCCTGCCCCTCTCCGGCACAGGCTCTGATAAGGTTGTTGAGCACTTCATCGGAGCCGTTAGCCATGATGATCCACGATGGATCAAAACCGTACAGTTCGCCGGCGACTTCGCGCAACCTCTGGCTCGATGCGCTCGGGTATGTGCGTAGCGAGGCTCCATCACTGCCGACCTCCGCCATAATCGCAGCGACGACGTTAGGGGAGGGGGGGTAGGGGTTCTCGTTGGTGTTGAGTTTGATCCAGGAGGCGATGTCATCCGGCTGAAAACCGGGGACGTAGCCGTTCATGGCGGCGATGTTGGGGCGAAGTAGGGTCATAATGATATCAGGAATATCATGCTTGCGAGCTTGGTTCAAGTCTGAATCTGATTTGCAGTGTTTGCAAGGTGAAACAGGGGAAGTCGGTATCAGGTGTGATCGAGAGAGTAATGAAATCTTTTCGCTTGAAAAAAGGCTGTTCCGATTGAATTTGGCTTGAGCCGAAAGATCGAATATTTGAATATACTATCAACTAAATTTCGTCCCCGGAACTTCTGGAAGTAATCTGTACCCACAGACATCCTTTTCAAAGTTCTCCACTTGTATGTAGTCGGCCACAGCAGATCAAGACGGAACAATCGCGCCCGCTCGATGGTCGTATTGGTGGCGCACGATGCTGCCGTCCAGCAGCATCGTGATCGCCATTTCTATGACCGGTAGGGGCAGCATGAACCATTCGCGGGGTCGGAACGGCTTGCCGAACCGATCCATGATCTCTATGTTCAGTCGTGCGTCAGCGAAAAAGCGATGCATCAAGTGCTCAAACTTGTTGGCGTTCAAGTTGATCGCATCGTAGGCCCGAACCGGATGGACCGGGGCCATCAGAAACGTCGGGTCGTCCTTCGCACCGCGTAAACGATCTTCCAATGAGCCAGTAGTGAAGCCGACCTTAAAAAGCTGGCCGTCAAGTCTAGCAATATCAGGCAACGACGACAGGCTGCGCACAACGTAAATGCAGCCCGTGATGCGATCATTCGGTGCGGCCTCCGTCGTGGTCGTCGGCGTGGCGTCGAAGAGCGGTCCGGCATTCGGATCGGACAAACGACGGCCGGCAGGGTCTTTGTAAAGCTCCGTCGCCAAGGATCTAAGCAGATTTTGCCCCTCGGTACCATTCTCGAAAATCAGCCTCAGTCGCGCATTGCGTTTCCCGTTGCGTATGTGTGGATCATTCACCTCTGCGACGTAAACCATCACGCCGTTGAGGATGAAGAGCCCACCCGCCTCAATCTCCTGTTCGTTGGCGAATTTCATACTACGACGTACGCCCGACCTCAGATCGGCTATTGCCTGATCAAACAACGGCTTGAACTGCTCAAATTCCTTGCACGCTATGCGCTCTGAGATTTTGTCGGGACGTGCGGGAGGTGGTCGCACGTGCCTGAACGTAAAGATGTCTTCGTTGGGGTCGGTCAGGAGCTCATCGTCCAGATCCAGCAGTTCATCCAAACTGGCGGGGGGTGGCGGTTCGGCTGCGACATTCAACAACCCATGTCGATCCAAGCTTTCCAACTGTTCCAAGATATTTGGGTTCTCCCGGTAGGTTTTCAAGCGAGTTTGGAGGGTGCGTTCAGTGACCGAGGCTCGCTTATTCATAGGGCCTTCACCTGGGACGAATCCTTGGCGATCCACGAAAACATTGATCTCGTCAAAGGCTTGCTGGATGCGGATGGAATCGGTACTGGTGTTAACCGCATGCGGCTTCACGTCCAGCAATTCCAGGTCGTCGTTTTCGGCCAGCAACTCATCCAATGTTTGGCGGGCCATGGTGTCAGGCGTCCTGCTGATTGGTCGCCATCTTACGACGCTTCGCTTCACGAAGCCATGCCAACGCTTCAGCCATGCGGCGTTCCAGAGGATTCGGGCTCACCAGGCTCGGTTCCACGCCCTTCTCGGCTTTGAATGCCTTTATGCGTGGGTATAGCGACACAGCCTCCTCTTCGGACATGGAAACCTTGGTGGACGTTATCGCACCGTGGATGGTTTTCAGTACGTCCGCCGTCACCGATTTGGACAGGATTTCATAGGCACGCTGGAACGGGTTGATGCTGTCTATAAGATCGATGGTGATGTCATCGATATTTATGAGCCGTTCGGCCATCCGCACAAACTTCGTATCGCCCTGTTGCGGTTCGGCAACAACAGACGGACTCTTGAACACGGCGTTGGCAACCACCGCCTGCCGCACCTCTTCGATTTCGTCGTCGGACAAGTCGGGGTATTGCCGGGCGATCACCTTGGGGATGAACACCTGATTGACTACTTCGGGGGCGTAGTCGTCCGGGTTCATTGCCGCCCGCAATACGGATTCGTCTTGGAGGATGGCCGCCGACAGGTCGTTCAAGTCACTTTCGAGGATCTGTCGGGTTCGCTCCGTGGAGGGTTCGGTAAAACCATGGATCGAAATGATATTGTCGTCTCCGGTGTAGACGATATCGCTTTCGCGTCGGGTACCGTCCAGTTCGTCTGCATCATTCTTGGTTC
>JGI24147J20444_1001483_pt1 | contig 11308 bp, 6 predicted proteins | sample BarGraIncub1133A_FD_20444 | JGI IMG/M metagenome (IMG submission 20444) | reverse complement strand
CTATCTTTTACAACTCTAATGACATCATCATTTAATGCATTCTTTTCAACTTCACTAGTTTGTATTTTTATTAGATTTATGAAATTTTCATATACCTCATTTGATATAAGCTTCATATTTTGTTTATTAGTGCTTACCATTTTATTATAAGTAACTCTATATATAACTGCATTCTCTATAGCCATGAAGATAATTAAGGTCACAGCAACTATTAAAATAATTTTAATGGGAATAGAAATATTTTTAAATCCCTTAAACCTTTTAAATCTCCTAAGCCTTCTAGATGTCTTAGGTCCTTTAGTTACCTTAACTTTTGAAATAATATTGTACGCATTCTTTAAAATTTTTAAAGTGAAGACTCTGACTATTTCCCTTTGCTTTTTAAAATTTATACTCATCGGTCGCAACTCCTTTAGATAACATTGGATAACTTGTCCATTTTTATCATACTTTATCAATGTTAGGTTTATGTTAACTAAAGGTTAAGATTTATGGCACTAACTAATAACTTTAAACTGAGTTATTAGCTAGTGCCACCCACATGGAATTGAGTTCTTAAGAAGGAACCGTTTTGCTTTCTTTTTCTTCTAATATTTGATTTGTATATAAATCATAGTAATATCCTTTTCTTTTTAATAGTTCTTTGTGATTCCCTGATTCGGTAATATTTCCATTTCTTATAACAAGAATCCTATCTGCAGAAACTATTGTTGAAAGTCTATGCGCAACTACAAAACTAGTTCTTCCATTTAGGACCTTTTCTATAGCATCTTGTATTATTCTTTCTGTTTCCGTATCTATAGAAGATGTAGCTTCATCAAGGACGAATAATGCAGGAGCTGCTACAATAGCCCTTGCAAAGGAGATAAGTTGTTTCTCTCCTGTAGATAGATTCCCTCCACCTTCGCCAATTTGAGTATCATATCCTTTATCCAGCTTACATATAAAATTATGAGCATTTACAAGTTTTGCTGCACTTTCAACTTCACTTTGGGTTGCATTAAGTTTTCCATATGTAATATTATCTCTAATATTCCCGCTAAATAAATGTGGGCTTTGAAGCACATAACCAATATTTGATTGAAGCCATAATAGTGATCTTTCTCTATAATCTTTACCGTCAATTAATATTTTCCCACTAGATGGCTCATAAAACCTGCAAAGTAAATTTACTAAGGTGCTTTTACCAGAACCAGTTTCTCCCACCAATGCTATTGTCTCACCTTTTTTTACTTTTAAATTAAAGTCATGAAAAACCTTTTCTCCGTTTTTATATTTAAAGCATACATCTTTAAACTCTATATCACCATGTATTTCTTCCCAGTTTTCTTTTTGGGGGTTAAATAAATCCCCATATTTCGCAATTACATCTTTATCGTCCCATATATCAGGCTTGGTTTCTATTAATGCAATAATTCTCTCTGCAGATGCTTGTGCATTCTGCAGTTCTGCAATTGTTCCGGCTATGTGACTTACAGGGTCAAAAAACTGCACTGTATAAGCAATAAACATTACAAAAGTACCATAAGATAATGATCCTGATATAATACTTTTACCTCCTAACCACAAAACAAAGCCTACTCCAAGGCTGCCCATAGATATAACAATTGGAAGAAATAGAGCAGAAAACACAGCTGCCTTAACTGATGAATTTCGCATTTTATCTGCATCTAGTTTAAATTCTTTTAAGTTTTCTTCCTCACGAACAAGTGTTTTAGTAGTTTTAGCAGCAGATACCTCTTCACTAAAATCAGAAGTTAACCGTGAATTTAATTTTCTAACAACTCTATAGGATTTTAAGATTTTCTTTTGAAAAAATATTCCTATTAAAAACAAGAGTGGTACCACACTCATACATATAAGAGTTAATCTTGCATTATTATAGAGCATTACTCCTATAAACCCAGTCATCATAACTAATGCCCAAACCATGTCAATTAGTCCCCAAGATATTATTTCACTAAGCTTTGTTACATCAGACGTCATTCTCGCCATAAGCCATCCTACTGAAGAGTTATCGTAATATGAAAAAGATAACTCTTGAAGCCTTTTAAACCCAAGATTCCTTATATGATAGGCCAAATCTGTTTCTATTTTGCCTGCATGTACTATAAATAATCTTACATTTGATGCTTGAAAAACAATTACGCAAAAATAAACTAATGCAAACATTGGAAGACCATCTATAGTTTTAGCTACTATAAAATTATCTATTGCATACTTTGTTAATAGAGGGATTACTACATCTATTCCTGCCACTCCTACCATTAGTAAAGACAAAAATATAAGTCCATTTTTAAATTCTGAAAGATATTTAAAGAGTTTTCTCCATATACCTATATCTATTTTTTCTGCTATATTAGGTTTATCTATTTTGCTCATAATATTACCTGCCTTTTACTCATAACTTACCTGCGACTCATCCAATAGATCATCAATGGATGTCTGTATTTCCCATATTCTTTTATAGATACCATATTTTTCAATAAGCGTTTCATGGGTTCCTATCGCTTCAATTTTTCCATGATTTAATACTATTATTTTATCTGCATTCATAACTGTTGAAATTCTGTGAGAGATTATGAAGGTAGTATTGTTTTCGCTTTTCTTTTTAAGTTCTCCCCTTATAACTCTATCCGTTTCTGTGTCAACTGAACTCAAAGAATCATCAAATATTAATATAGGCATGTCACTAATAAGCGTTCTTGCTATAGCAACTCTTTGTCTTTGACCGCCTGATAAAGTAACACCCTTTTCTCCAACAATAGTATCATACCCCTTCTCAAAGGTCATTATAACGTCATGCACAGCAGCAACATTCGCTGCACTATAGATTTCTATATCTTCAGAATGCATCTTTGCCATTTTAATATTTTCCTTTATAGTTCTTGAATAAAGGAAGGGCTCCTGAAGCACTATCCCTATATTACTTCTCATATGCTTTCTTTCAATATCCTTAAGCTCCACTCCGTCAACCTTTATAGACCCACTAGTATAATCATATAGCCTTAATAATAAATGTACAAGGGTTGACTTACCAGAACCCGTTGGTCCAACAATAGCAACTGTTTCACCTTCCTGTACCTTAAAAGTTATATCACGAAGAACCTCATTACCTTTCTCGTATTCAAAATTTACATTTTCAAAGCTTATTACTCCCTTAATCTCGCTCTTAAGCGCTTTCCCATGTTCCTGTTCTACCTGCACATCAAGAATTTTTGTTATTCTCTTAAGTGAAACTGCCATTTTTCCCATATCTGTTAGAACTCTACCAAGTTGCCTTACTGGCCAGAGCAGCATTCCTTCATAGGTGTTAAATACCACCAAAGTACCCAAGCTTATTTCTCCATTAACTGCAAAATATATACCCAAAACTAAAACTAGACCAATTTGAGTCATACAAAGTATATCTGATGTAGACCAATAAATTGATTCTAGTTTTACTAATTTAAAATTCAAATCTCTATATCGCTTATTCTCTTTTTCATATTTCTCAATTTCGAAGTTCTGTCTTCCAAATGCCTTTACCACGCGTGCTCCACTTAAATTTTCTTGAAGAACTGTTGTTAGAACTCCCTCCTGTGCATCTGATTTTTCAAAGGTTTTTTTTATTTTATAAAAAAACACATATGAAAAAATAAATATTATTGGTACAATTACCATGGCAATAATCGTCATCTTTTTATTAAGTGACAACATCATTATTATTGCAAATGCTACTATAAAAAATGCCCTTCCTATTTCCACCATTTGCGTTGCAAAAAACTTTCTAACGGTTTCCACGTCAGATGTACATCTTTGTATGAGATCCCCTGATTCTGCTTTCACATGATATTCATATGGCAAATTCTGAATGTGATCGTAAATCCTAACTCTTATATTCCTAGCAATATTTTCGGCGGCCCTTGCTGAAAAATTCCCACTTAAGAACAAAAATATTCCTCTTATGCATGTTAATATTACAAGGCTTAAAGCACATATCCATAAATTTCTTAAAAGCACTTCTTTACCACCTACTAACATAATCAGCTTTTGTGGGAGTTCAGGCAAGTCAATTGGTTTATTCCCTAATACTGAATCTATTGTTACTTTTATAACTATAGGCTCAAGCATTGCTATGAAGGTAGCTACAGCAATAGCTAATATTGCTACAACATATAATAACCTATTTCCCTTAGTTAACTCTATTAGTTTCTTCATACTATTTATCTCCTCGTGGCAGTTCTAAAAAAGATGATATTTAATCATCTTTCACTTTTTATTTATATACTTTCTAGTCTCTTCTTCTGTGCTAGTATACGCTGTCCTCATTTTACTCCTAAACTCTTCTTCACTAGTACAAAACTCTGGAATACCTAATGTTTTTATAACGTCATGCTTAACCTCAGGAGTTACATAAGAAAATGTCATATTTAATACATCTTCATCAATTCTATTAAANTTTTCAAATTCTCTCTTCAAATCTTCAATAGTTTTACGTGACCTACGGTGTATTTTTGCNTTTCTTTTAACTACATCGCCTTCATTTCCGCTTCTTAAAGTTCTCAAAGCCNCCAAAAATTGTTCTTTGTCCATACCTCTTAGTTTTAAAATCACAAATGGATCNTTATCAAATTCAATCCCAAGAGTGTAATGAACTGCAGCTATATGTTTACATGGATTTGCAACGTCTGTGCATGAACAATGGGTTATTAAATGTATTTGCTTTTTAGGAAAAAGAGAAACTCCAGCTTCTTTAAAAGCTTCTTCTATATTTTCTGGCATTTCTCCATTTAAAAGTTTTGCACAAAATATAGCTTTTTGAGCCATAATATGCATGATTTTTTCCCACTGATCCTTTGAAAAAATTTCAATTTGTATATTTACTTTATAAGGCATTGAACTGCTTCCCGCAACTTCTGCCTTTATTTCTCCTTTTGTAAATTCAATACTGCATACATTGCCAGCTCTTGCATATTCACGTCCACTGTCTACTCTAGAGCTTATAGTAAAGCTAGATATCGCGTTATTCCATTTTTTAGACCACCAATTACTACCAAATTCATTTCTTATTCTTCCAGTCACCAGGTTACATCTCCTTGCCTTTATCATTACGCTAATAACAATTATTTAAAATAAACCTTAATTGTTATCTTATATCTGTCAATTGTAATCTTTATTATCATGCTCTAATATAAATAGTTCGCGAAGCTCCTCATTACTCATCTCTGATATCCAGTTTTCATTAGTAGAAACTACACTTTCGGCAAGTGCCTGTTTCCTCTCAAGCATAACGTCAATTTTTTCCTCTAAAGTTCCCATACATATAAATTTATGTACATGAACGTTCTTAAGTTGGCCTATTCTAAATGCCCGATCGGTTGCTTGGTTTTCCACAGCTGGATTCCACCATCTATCAAAATGAAATACATGATTTGCTTTAGTTAGGTTTAACCCAAGCCCACCTGCTTTTAGTGATAATATAAATACAATAGGCTCAATGCCCTCATCTTGAAAGATGTTAATTAATTCCTCTCTTTTTTTTCTGCTAGTTCCTCCATGTAAAAATAATGTTTTTACCCCTAGTTTTTTCTCAATCTCTGATTTTAAAATGTGTCCCATTTCTGCAAACTGCGTAAATACAAGTGACCTATCCCCCTGTTCTATAACAACTTCTAGCATTTCAAGCAGCCTTTCAAGTTTTCCAGAGCGCCCTTCAATCTCACTTTTATCCTTTAAAAACTGAACGGGATGATTACAAATTTGCTTGAACTTTGTTAATGATGAGATAATAAGGCCCCGACGCTGTATACCCTCAGAATTATTAATTTTATTTAAACAGTCTTTTACCACAGCTTGATATAAAGTAGCCTGTTCTTTTGTTAAAGATGCATATTCCTTAGACTCAATTTTCTCTGGCAAATCTTTAATAATATTTGTATCAGTCTTAAGCCGCCGTAGTACAAATGGAGCAATTATTTTTTTTAGTTTACTACTTTTTTTAGGGTCTCCATCACGCTCTATAGGAACCGCAAATTCGCTCCTAAAGGTTGACCAGTTGTATAAATATCCCTTATTTAAAAAATCCATAATGGACCACAAATCTGAAAGTCTATTTTCAACTGGTGTTCCTGTTAATGCAACTTTGTATTCCGATTTAAGAGTTTTTATATATTGAGTTTGTTTTGAAGAACTATTTTTAATATTTTGGGCTTCATCTAATATAATTCCTGCCCATTCTTCCTTTTGAAACAAATTTCTATCTCTTACTATTAGCGCATAGGTTGTAATAACAACTTCATTTTTATGTATCTCATCACTAAAAGTTTCATAAGTCCACCTACTATTCCCATGGTGAATTGCGGATTTAAGATTTGGTGCAAACTTTTCAATCTCCCTTTCCCAATTTCCAACTACTGACGTAGGACATATTATTAAAGTAGGTTTATCTGTTAACTTCTTTTCCCTCTCGTAAAGCATAAGACATATACTTTGCACTGTTTTTCCAAGGCCCATATCATCAGCAAGGCATGCCCCTATACCATGATTTCTCAAAAATGTTAACCATGAAAAACCTCTCTTTTGGTATTCACGAAGAGTGCCCCTAAATCCTGATGGAACATTAACCTGATCTATATTATTTAAATTAAATAACTTTTCAAAAAAATGCCCAACGGCTTCTTGGTTATCTATATTATCAACACCAACCCCAGGAATTATTTCCTCCTCACTTAAGTTAAGCCTTAATAATTCTCCTACTGGGATCTTCCCATTTAAGCCTTTATTCATTTTCATCTTGGCAAGTGATTTAATTTGATTTATATCAACCTGTACCCACTGGCCTCTTAATTGAATAAATGGAATCTTTAAATTAGAAATTTTTTCAAATTCTTTTTCACTTATTTCGTTTCCATTTAATGCCATTTTCCAATCATACTCAAGAATAGTATCCATATTGAATGTACTCTTTGCTGCTATACTAGTATTTGTGACATGATTTTTATCCTTTAGTTTAACAGAAATCCTTGATGGTTTTTTCCACCAAGCTGGTGTTATAATGCCAAAACCCTTTTCTTTTAAAAAATAAGCAGATTCCCTTAAAAATGAATAAGCCTCCTCAACCGATAGTTTACACTCTATAGGTACTGCATCGTAAAGACTCCTTTCAATAGGAATAAATACTTTTGATGCAACAGCTAAATCCACCAATAACCTTTCTTGTGGATTATTAAATTTTTTATTTAAATAGGTTATTGTGTCTACAGATTCTTCGAAAATCATTTTTGCTGGCAACATAAGACTAAGATCATCTTTTGCTTGCAGCAAATATTCAAGTGTCCAGTCCTCTTCCCTTACTGGTGGAATAACTTTAAAACATGTACGGAATTTAAATTTATTGTTTTTAATTTTTATAGGTTCTATCCATTTTTTATACTCATTGAGCATTTTAATTTGATTACTTGTATCTATTTCTATTTCTGGCAATTCTGAAAATAGAGAATGCATCCAATTACTACTTAAATCATTAAGAGTATGCTCCCTTTGATCATCTTCTTTGTTTATAATTCCACAGCTACTTCTTACCATACTATCAATCATAGAATCCATGAAATTACTTACTAATTTTGTACTATTGGTATATATAAATGCTTGATCTTCCAATTGGAAATAAAATTTACAAGTCGTAGGCATATTGCTACATAGTGCTTTCTTTTTATCAATATACTCAGGGTCACTCGAATGCCATCTCCACTGAGAATTCACCTTTTTATTTACCCTATCTATAGTTAAAGAAGGTAAATATTTATGCTTTATAATTAACTCAGCAGTGAATTTTGCAACAGTAACCCAAAACTTTAGTTCTTGTGATAACTCCATCTGTTCTACTGTGTTTTTATCTATATTTAAAATCATATCAAATGCATCTAAATTATTAAAAGTAATGCCCCTAATTTCTCTCTTAAGAAGATCTTTGGATTGGAAATCATATTTATATTTTCCATATTTTATGTCCGTTGCTAAATTATTTATTTTACTACGCAATTCTATAACTGTCGCCATTTCTTCATATAGTGGAAGCGCATTTTTGGGTTTCCTACCTCGCCTTATGCATTTAGTCTCTCCACTCTCGCCCCACAATATAAATGCGTGTTTATCTTCCGTAGTTTCTACCCATCCGCCATTTAATATCAATTTTACTTCACCCTCTAATAATACTGTCATCATTTTACTGCTACTATATAGTTTACCATATTTGACTGAAACATTTCATATTTATATTCTGTTTTCTTATTTTAAAATTCGACTTCTCAATAAAACTCTAATTCTAACATTTAAAAGTAAAGTTCTGGACGTTCTATTCGAGATATTAAGTATATATAATTTTTTTATGAAATGCTATGTTTATATCTATTTGAAAGCGAGGGAAATTATGAATAATAATGATATACTATTAGAATCTGGAACTGGAGAGGTCGAAATACTAGAATTTATCATAAATAATAAATTCTATGCAATCAATATAATAAAAGTCAAAGAAGTAATACATGCAAATAACCTAACAAAACTCCCTGATTCACATCCTGCTATAGCCGGTCTTACGCTATATAGAGACAAAATAATAACCTTGGTAGATTTAAAATATGTTTTAGAGAAAAAACATAAAAATGAAATCGAAGCAACAATTATTCTTTGTGAGTTTAATAAAATTGAAGTTGCCTTTAGTATTGATAGTATTGTAGGTGTTCATCGTATTAAATGGGAACAAATAACCAAACCAGATGACATATCTATTAATTCATTAGTTATAGGAAATATTGTTTTAAGCAGAAAAATTGTTTTATTGCTGGATTTCGAAAAAATTGTTACCGATATTAGTCCATCTACTGGAATTAGCGAGGACAAAATAGTGGATATAGCTTATAAAGACAGATCTAATGTTAAACTTGTTTTAGCTGATGATTCTCCTCTTATAAGGAGATTATTAAAGGATACTCTCCTTAAGGCTGGATATAAAAATCTAAAAATATTTGATGATGGAAAGCAAGTTCTGGATTATTTACTAAATTTAGTCGATAAGAAAAGCGATAGGTTTATGGAAGATGTTCACGTACTTATAACTGATATTGAAATGCCTCAAATGGATGGTCATACCTTAACAAGAAAAATTAAAGAAAATAACATTCTTAAAAAATTACCAGTTATTTTATTTTCCTCACTAATTACAAGTGATTTAAAACATAAAGGACATGCTGTTGGTGCAGATGCACAACTAAGCAAACCCGAAATAGGTGAGCTCGTAACTTGCATTGATGGCTTCAGTAAACTTTCTTAAAAGCTAAAAGTTAGAAATAAAATCTGAATTTACTTCTATGCCATACACCCNTCTTATTTACAAACTATAAAAGCTATTGAATGCCTTTTGCATTTAATAGCTTTAACTCTCTCANTATATTACTACATCCACCATTTCACCATCATAGTCGTCTAANCTTTCCTCAAAACATTCAATGGTCCCTCTGTATATTGCTCTATTAAAATAATCACCATTANATAAATTAAAATCATTAGTAGTATANCCTATAAGATTTTGTACAATATATATAAGTTGTTTACCNTATAAATCCATTGATCCTTTTGGATTTACTCCTGGCCAAGCATTACAACTTACCACGGTTCTTTGGTTTATTGATTCCATGCACTTTGGCACNGTATTATACTCTTCATCATCAGGGTAAATAACAATTTTATCAAGTGTTCCATGTGGTATACCTTCGACTGCTTTTACCTGAAAAGGAAACACATCCATTAAATATGGATCTGATGTTAAATCTAAAATTATAGAATGCTCTTTTAAATATCCAAGTAATTCATTGCTGACAATATAATTTGTTGCATCATTTCTAGTAGTTGCATCTACTAAAATATCTGTCTTTTTTAAAATTTTTATCATCTGTTTTTTATCATCTGTTATATTTCTTGGTAGCATATTAACAAGTACACCTTTAGTTTTTTCACGAAGCTTGTCTTCATTTGCTTTATTATTCCCGTATTTACCTGCAAGTCTTGCTGCTGTTAACCCAACCCTTCCCATTCCCATAATGCTTACGGTTATAGGTTTTTTTTCTTCAATACAAATGTTTTTATAATCTTTTGCAAGCTCGGTAAATGCTACATTAATCCCGTTTCCTGAAGTTCCCTCATAATCCACAACAATTCTTTCAAGAAAATCATTTCTAATAGAATCCATTGAAACAGCAAATACACCTTTCTCTTTAAGTTTTACTATCCTATTAGCTCTAGTTGGATAATGAAGCATACTTAATAGGGTACTGCCTTGTCTCATATTATCAATTTGATCAAACTCTGGTGATCTTAAAACTACAACTATATCCTTCTCATAGGATTCTTTGTTAGATACAAATTGTATTTCTTTATTTTCATTTAAATAATCTTCTTTTGTATAACCTAATGCTGACCCATATTCATCTTCAAGAAATATTTCTACTTTTTCTTTTTTTAATACACCAAAAAATGATGGTAAAAAATCTCTTCGCTCATTCGTTTCCTTATGCATTCTTGGAAAACCTATAGTTTTCAATATTATCATCCTCCTCATTTGTACTCGAGAATAAAAACAATTTAAATTGTTTTTATTTATCCTATTTTTATGGGTATAAAATAACAATCAAATAATAACATTATTAATCTACTTATTTTACATTTTCTTTAATTTTGAAATTAGATATAGCAATAAAATGCTCTTTTGAAATGTTTAAAACCTTAAAGTGCTTTTTAGATTGTATTATGCACAGTAACATTTGTTGTTACTAACCTTTTGACAAGTAACAATCCTAATTGTATAATTAAGTTGTTACTTACTGTAACTAGATTATACAATGCAAATTGTATGTTTGCAATGCTATATTAGGAGGATATGTTGATTTATTAAATATTTTTTAGATGAATATATTAAAACACTAAATTTTGATTTTATTTTAACTATAGATTGCGAGGGATACAATTTTGATAAGAATTTAAAAAACAACGTATTGAACTTAGAAAAGTTATTAAAATTAAATTCGGAAAACAATAATAGATGAATTCACACAAATAAGAAATTATTTATAAGGATTTTTATTATTTATGTATCATATTTCACTTAAATCGCCATACTACTATTATATTATTAAGATATAAGGGAAGAATTTAAAATGGAAAAAAATGCGAAACAACACGTTCAAGATGCATGTCAAAAGCTTCAAAATTCAAGTACTTGTCTAAGTGATGCAATAAACACAGTAGAGAAGGCAGAAAATAAGCAGCAAAT
>JGI24147J20444_1001480_pt1 | contig 11315 bp, 8 predicted proteins | sample BarGraIncub1133A_FD_20444 | JGI IMG/M metagenome (IMG submission 20444) | reverse complement strand
CAAGACTAAAGTGGATTTTCCGATACCAGGTTCACCGCCTATTAGTATAAGCGATCCTGGGACGATGCCTCCACCCAGGACGCGATCCAATTCGCCGCCTCCGGTAGGGATGCGTGGCTCATCAGCCAACTCAATATCAGAGAGTAATACGGGTTTTGATTTGGGAGCATGAAAACCAGAAGCAGAAGGCTTTTTGGATGCTGCATCTGTGCGGATGATTTCTTCATTATAGGTATTCCATTCACCGCAGATGGGGCATTTACCCACCCATTTGGGTGAATCAGCTCCACAATTATTGCATACGTACAGACTTTTTACTTTTGCCATGTGAGGTTCTCTTTTTATTTTGTGCAGGGGGAATTCTCCGTCCTTTCAATCTATTGGAACAAAGATAAAAATAAAAGAGGATGTTTGGGGGCGAAAAGCCTTAACTAAGATTAATAAACCATTATTTTGGTAGGATTTTCTCCTACTTTTACGATGTAAAATCCTGTTTTAAGCTGTATTTGTATTGGCATAATGCTTTCTTTGAAAGCAAGTGACTTGTGTAAAAGAAGATGTAGGATTTTGCGCTTTGTGGAATTCACAGTCGGTGGGGGAAGTGAAAAAAAAAGTCTTCAAATTGCTTTGAAGACTTCCTTTGTTGCGGAGACAGGACTCGAACCTATGACCTTTGGGTTATGAGCCCAACGAGCTACCACTGCTCCACTCCGCGATTTGTTTGTGATGCAAAAGTAGTACATTTATTTGGAATAGCAAGCATAAAATGCATTTTCGATAAAAATTAATATGAACTCTTTGTTGGGATGTTATTTTTTGTACATTTGCACAGTATACAAAAGTTTGTGCATAAATAGCTATGTCGGTGTCGAAAACAAAAGCAATGTTGGTTGAAGTTGCCAGGCAACTTTTTGCCAGAAACGGAGTGGACGAAACAACCATGAATGATATAGCTGCGGCCTCAGGAAAAGGTAGACGTACGCTTTATACCTATTTCCGGAATAAGGAAGAAATTTACATGGCTTGTGTTGAGAGTGAACTTCAACTCGTTACTGCTACTTTTCAAGGTATCATGAAGATAGAAATGGAACCAGATAAAAAGTTGGAGCTTTTTGTCCGTACCCATTTCGATGTTTTTAAAGACATGGTGATCCGAAATGGAAATTTGCATGCCCGGTTTTTTCAGGATATTATGGAAATCGAAAAATTACGGCGCAAACTAGACAGCAAAGAAGCCATTATGCTGGCTCAGATTTTAGAGGAGGGTTCTGTAAAAGGTCTTTTTGATATCAAGGATATCAGAAAAACTGGTCAGATCCTGCAATTTGCTATAAAAGGTCTGGAGGTTCCTTATATAAGGGATAATACCAGAAAACGCAAGGATCAGAATCAGCAGATCTACGACTTTCTGTTTTTTGGTCTCAAAGGGAAAAAAGAGTGATTAAAAGGATTTTATCCTAATTCTACATTTAATAAATTGAATATATGAAACTATTAGAAGGAAAAACAGCTGTGGTTACCGGTGCTGCGCGTGGTATTGGCAAAGCCATTGCTATTAAGTTTGCTCAGGAAGGAGCCAATATAGCTTTCACTGATTTAGCCATCGATGACAATGCTAAAGCAACCGAAGCTGAAATTGCGTCTTATGGCGTTAAAGTAAAAGGATATGCTTCCAATGCTGCAAATTTTGAAGATACACACAAAGTCGTAAGTGAAATTCACAAAGATTTTGGTCGTATAGATATATTGGTGAACAATGCAGGTATTACCCGAGACGGACTTATGCTCCGAATGACCGAACAACAATGGGATATGGTCATCAATGTCAATTTGAAATCTGCTTTCAATTTTGTCAATGCTGTTACACCCATCATGATGAAACAAAGAGGCGGCAGCATCATCAATATGAGTTCTGTGGTTGGTGTTTCAGGAAATGCGGGTCAATGCAACTATTCAGCCTCAAAAGCTGGTTTGATTGGTCTGGCCAAATCAATTGCCGATGAAATGGGTTCCCGTGGTATTCGTGCCAATGCGGTTGCTCCTGGTTTCATCATTACTGAAATGACAGGTCAATTGTCAGAAGAAGTACGCGAAGAGTGGGCTAAAAAAATCCCATTGCGTCGTGGCGGTACACCGGAGGATGTTGCAAATGTTTGTACCTTCCTGGCATCAGACCTCTCTTCTTACGTAAGTGGTCAGGTTATTCACTGTGATGGTGGTATGAATAGATGACCGTACTTTACGAAGACAACCATCTTTTGATCGTCAATAAAGATTGCGGCGAGCTAGTTCAGGTAGACAAAACCGGAGACCTCTCGCTGGAAGATACGCTCAAAGAATGGTTAAAACAAAAATACAATAAACTGGGTAACGTCTTTTTAGGCGTTACCCACCGTTTAGACCGTCCCGTAACAGGAAATGTAATCTTTGCCAAAACAAGTAAAGCTTTAATCCGCTTAAATGAAATGTTTAAGAACGGAGAAATACATAAAACCTATTGGGCTTTGGTCAAAACTCCCCCCAAACAAGAGGAAGGCATTTTAGAACATTATATCGTTCGTAACGAGAAGCAAAATAAAAGCTATGCGTACGATGCAGAGAAGCCCAACTCTAAAAAAGCCATACTACACTACAAACTTATTGGGAAATCCGACACATTCTATTTATTGGAAATTGACTTGAAAACAGGCCGTCATCATCAGATACGCTGTCAGTTGGCCAAAATAGGAAGTCCCATCAAAGGGGATCTAAAATATGGTTTTCCACGATCTAATCCCGATGGCGGAATTTCTCTCCATTCCAGAAAAGTAGAATTTACTCATCCAGTCAGTGGTTTGATAATCAGTGTTACAGCCCCAACACCCACCCACGAAAATATTTGGCGATTGTTTGACAGATGTTGATTTAGTTTTAAGCATATTTCATTGTAGAAAATTTGTTGGATAGAAATATAATCTCTATTTTTGTGCATTCAATATTAAGACTATGGATGATATTTGTGTATTAAAGGATATTTATCGCCTGCTGTATCAGTTCGAAAAGGATTTTCAGGAACAACACAAAATTAGCATCAACGATGCTATGGTTTTATGTTGTCTGAAGTCAGGTAAAGAAAAATCAGCCGGAGATATTTGTGAATTTGTTGGCCTCTCTAACTCTAGAGTTTCCAAGGTTCTATGCACAGTGGAACAAATGGGCTATATCCAACGTAGGCTAGGTTCCAGGGATAAACGCCAAATGATTTTTTCTTTGACCGATACGGGAAAAGAAAAAGTAAAACAAATGAGCGGACAAACACTTCACTTAAAGGACTTTATCATCAAGATTTCGAATCGATGTGATTCATAAATTTTTATGAACTCATGATTCATCGTCTTTTTTGCCTGAAAGTTTCGGGCAATAGTCGGTACTATTGGTATTTCCATAGCCAGGATTTTTGATTTGACATTAGCCTCAGCCAGTGTGTCCGGTAAAGTGCTGGATATGCTGCTGGTAAAGAAGTAACTTTTGAGATTTGTGTTATAACAAAAAAAGGGGAGCCAAAAGCTCCCCTTTTCAATTTATGATCAGCGTTGTTATTTCTTAACAACTCTGGTTGCGAGTCCGTTGAATTTAACAATGTAAATGCCATTGCTAAGGTCAGATACATTGATTGTACCGTCCGTTAAGTTAACAGATTTAACCAGGATACCTGCAGCGTTGAAGATTTCAACTACCGTACCGGCGGCAACGCCAGAGATGTTGAGAACTTTAACCATTGGGTTAGGATATACACTGATGCCTTCTGCACTTAAAAGTTCAGCGGAGTTAAGAATACCTACTTGTCCTGAAATGGTAACTGTAGTTGTATCAGAGATACCTGATCCATCATTAGCTGTTGCTTTAACGATAATGATACCATTACCGGAGTCAAGACTGCTTGCAGTTACTTTACCGGTTGCAGCCTCAATGGTTGCGCCAAGGCTTTCACCTTCAATGGTCCATGTAGCCGTTTTGTCGTTTGCAGCATCTGGAAGTACAGTCAATGCAGGAGTTACGTTTCCACCGTCAACTGTAATGACAGCTGGGTCAATTGTAACAGTTGCAACACGTGTCATTTGGTTCGTTATAACGACATTTAATGTGTCTGTTACACCAAATTCGTCAGCTGCAAGAGCAACTACCTTAATTGTACCGTTTCCGTTACCTTTACCACTAGCTGTAAGTACACCAGTCATTTTATCTATAGTTGCTCCAAGGGCATTACCATCGATTTTCCATTTAAGTGCTTTGTTTGAAGCAGTAACTGGAGTAACAGTAGCTGAGAGTGTAACTTTACCACCATGGGTTGTAATGGCTGCATCTGGAGCGACAATAAGTTCAACCGGAATTCCAAAAGTGATTCCTTCAAAATCAAAACCACCAGTATTGCAAAGTGATTTCAAGATATGTACACCTTGTGTTAAGTTTACTTTATAGCTTGCTTTGGTTGTTCTATAGAGATCCCAACTGTTGCTTGAAGGTACCGCTAGTTGATCAATAATTAAATTTCCATCAAGGTAGAAAGTAACTTTTGCATCATTTTTGTTTGCACCACTTGAGTAATGGAAAAGAACTGAATAATCATTGGTTTCTTTCACGTCAACAGTATATAATTGCCATTCGTCAGGATCATTCCAGCCAATTGTTTTAAATGGAGGAGTGCTAGTATTACCGTCTAAGAAAGTTTGGCCAATATCAACACCTTCATCACCTCTGAATCTTGGACCGCCATTATTGTGACCCATGTCGTTATCCCAGTAAGCAACACCTTGTCCACCAAAGTCGTATAGTTCTGACTCTATTTTACCAGGTATGGTTTGCATAACACCCAAGTAAGGAGTGTTTATAAGATTGAATGCAACAGATTTTAGGTTGATAGAACCAGCATTAACCAAAATCTTAAACTGATGTTCACCAGCTGACATGGACAATTTGGTGTTCAAAGTAATAGTGCTGTCTCCGACCACAACTCCTGTTGCAGGAAGATCAGTTGTGAATAAAGCAACGCCGTCTACAAGCAAAGTAACATTGCTGGCTACTGTTGAATTGTAGTTAATGGTTGGTTTGTAACCGTTGTCTTTATTAGAATTTACCGTGTATTTCAACCATTCGCCTGCAGCTGCAGCTACGATATTTTCATTGTTCAACAGGTTGATATCTACACCTTCCGTAGTTCTGAAAGCTGCATTACCTGTATTTGTTGGCGTCAAGTCTGAGTATCCTTCACCTTCACCACCTGTATTATAGTTTGCAGCGATGACAGTTGTAGGAAGTAACGGTGTAATATTGTTGTAAGCGCATGATACTGTGCTTGTAAGATCCAGGTTGTGTGTTAAGAAGGATGTTACAGGAATAAGTGTTCTTCTTGGATTATCATTGCCTGGAGTAGTGATTCCCGCATGATCCCACATTAATTCAAGTTGCTCACCACCACCTTCTTCAAAAAAGTCGATTCTTACTTTATAGGTTGTGTCGGCTTTCATAGTAAAGGTTTTGCCTTCGATTAGTTTTTCCCAATCACGTACCCAATGGTCAACAACCAGAGTGTCACCAATCCAGACTCTGCAACCATTATCTCCCCAGAACATGAATTTTACATCATAAGCTCCCGGCGATTTGATGAAACCATCGTAACGGGCTGAGAAATTGTCACCACTCATTGTAGGGAAATAAATATCCCATAATTTGTAGAAATCAACATGGAAAGCATCGCCTGTATTTTTGGCTGTAGGAAGTGTGCCTATTCTGGTTCCTTCAAACATATTCCATTTATTACACAGATACTTGTAAGCGTCATTATTATCATATCCGGCTGGACGATTAGCACCCAAAGAATCACGAACTGCTTTTGACATCTGGATATAAGTACCATTTAATGAATTTAGAACGGGTCTGGTTGTAAACAAGTATTTTGTAGGTATGGCTTCTTTTGCGATACCGGGTCCTTGCCATTTCAAATGTAGGTTTTGTCCACCAACACATTCTGCAAATTCCACTTTTATCTTGTTATAAACACCACCCTGAAGTGTGATTGGAGTACCTGTAACGTCTACATCCCAATCATTAATCCAATGGTCTACGACCAAGACATCATTGATCCAAACACGGAAACCATTGTCACCTCTACCAAACAAAGTGTATTCACCCGTTTTAGGAGATTGGATGAAACCTTCAAATCGTGTAGCAAACCATCCGTAATCACTATCATTAATTTTAACGAATTGAGATTTGATGGAGTCCATGGCATTTCCAAATTCATAATCGAATGTAGGACCATTCGGTGCGATTAAAGCGCCAACCATGGTACTGTCAAAAACATCGACACCAATTTGGGCTTCTTTGGCTTCAGTTTGCCACGTTTTCAGCGTAGCAGATTTACACCTGTAATAGTAACCCATTAATCCGTCACCCTTGAAATTCTGGGCGTCGATTCCTAGAGGTGCCAACATTAAAGCGGCACCAGCCAGAAGAGCTAGTTTAGTAAATTTTTTCATGTGTTTTTTGGTTAAATTAAAAAAATGAATTTCTGTTAGGATATCTTTTAAAAATTGTGTTTTTCACTTAGAGGTCATTTCGCCAGTTTTTTTGAGTATGGTATGAATGAGATTTAATAAAGCAAAACAAATTTATTTTTTTTATCCATAGATTTTAGCTAAAAGTTGGTCAATAAATACCACTATTATCCCATATTTTAGAGATTTATTAACTATTAAAAGATCCACTTTTCAATTTATTATCAGTGTTTTTATTTCTTATCAACGCTGGTTTCGAGTCCGTTCTCCCTGAGTCTGATGATAAACACTTATCATTCGCTAACACTTCTTATCAACGTGGTGTGTACGAGGACTTACAGCTCGCTGGAAAATGGGCTATGCCCGACACAAAAAAATACGGGTGTTACTGTGATGTAACACCCGTATAATAATTATTGGTAAATTCTATTATTAGAATTTTAGTTGATCACCACTTTCACTACTTCAGCAGCTGATTTTACAATGTAAACGCCTTTAGGAAGTGTCAGGTCTTTTGTAGATTGAACATTAAATTCAGCTACACATGCTCCGGCAACATTATAAACTTTTACAAATGTAGGTTTATTCGTGTTGATGGTTAATAGACCTGCGTTAGAAGTAACCTTCATATTTTTTACTGCCGGAGCAACGAAAATTCCTGTAGGAAGATCAGGAGCAAAAGCGCCGGTAGTATTTACAGCAACATATTGAATTTCTACATCTGTGGCTTCAGTACCTTGCGATTTACCAAAGAACAAGTAAGAATCACCGTTGGCTTCGTAAGGAACATAGATACTTTCTTTATAGAGGGCAACATCATCCAAATAGAAATTACACCAACCACCAAATTCGGTGTACATATTCAATGTGTGATTTGCAGCAGTTGTACTGAAAGTAACAACCTCACGAGTCCAGTTGATCATGCGTGTGTTAATCACATCATTCCACACTTTTATATTACCATTTGCAACGATCATTCTTCCATTATCACCGTAGTTTGCTGATTTAACCCAGAATACAAAGGTGTATGTTTTATTTGGTTCAAGTTCTTTCTTGAAGTTCATATTTAAACGATAACCACTAGGAAGTGAATCATTGGTAATACCTTCAGATTCTTTGGCTCCACCTTGGTCATCCAGGAATGAGAAACGCAAACTTTTGGTACCACTGTGCGCATATTGGACTCCAGTGTCAGCATTTTTTTGTCTGTCCTGAATTGCTAAATAAGTGCCCCACATATCGTTCCATTTCACAGGGAAGTTTTTATTAACATCTGTATTTACGGATGCCAAAGCCCAATCATATGCTGTTCCATCATTGTTAAGAGTGGCATCTTCAAAGTCACCATTTGCAATCAGATTTGTTTTACCTGCAAATAAGTCAGGATCGGTTGCCTCAGTTACTTCATACAATACAAAATCATCAAAGTAAATGTTCCACCAGTCACCGTGTGAGGGGCTGTTCGTGTACAAATGCAGGGTTGTATTCGTTGCGTCAGTTGTAAAAAACAAATCGCTGTTTATCCATACATTATCTTGACCTTTCAGTTCGTGACCCCAAATAGCAGTTTCGTCACCGCCTTGGCCAAGTTTTACTCTAAGCCAGCCCCAATCATTCCATTGAGGACTTTTGTGCCAGAAGTTGAAACGATATTTTGTATTTGGTTTCAATTCTTTTGTAAAATCAAAGTTATTAGCGTTGTTACCCTCCGTTGAGAATCGAACTGAAGAAGTTCCACTGTGTGCCCATTTTGTAGCGCCGTTGCCTGCAGTAAGACCATCATTACTTTGGTCATAAATTTGAAGACGTACCTTTCCATTCCAAAGAGGATCAAATTGATTTGGAGCGTTATTGCCACCAGACTGATCACTCAGGGCCCAGGTTATAGGATTACCTGCATTGTCAATCGTTTGGTCTTCGAAATCACCATTTTTAATTAAGTTGGTATAAGTAGCCGGAAGAGGATTGGTAGCAAATACTGCAGGTTTAGTAGTATCACCTACAGCTAATGTAGGTTGTTCGCGGAATACAAAATCATCAAACGAATTAATCGCAGTCGTATTGTTATCACGCTTCCAGGCCGGAAATTCAAAACGTAGTGTTTTTACATCGGCTGGAGTTGTAATGGTTTGGTTATGTATTTGCCAAAAATTATCGTTAGCACCAGTCCAAATGGCATTCGCATTACGGTTATCAGTTCCACCTTCAGTTCCTGACTGGGTATCGTAAAATGCTCCCATATCACGCCAGCACCATGGATCTTTGGCAGAACGACGACGGGTAATGGATACGTCGTATTTGGTATTTGGTTTTACAGCAAATTCGCGAGTTCTTGCATTCTCTTGAGTTTCAAGAAGATATTCAGCACCGGATTTCTCTGTTAAACCGTTGCTATTCATTACCAAACCATAGTTACCGGTTCTTTTATCAGTAAGTACAGTTGATTTATAGAGTAATCCTCTGCTTAAGAAATCGGGGAAATAGGAAGCATCGTTTACATCTGCTCCATCTTCAAAACCACCATTTACGATGATATTATCGAAATAGAAAGCGGAAAGAGGAAAAGTCCCAATCTCTACTTTGTCGCGATAAACGGTTACTAATCCGGTTGGATGAACTGCCAAACGGAATGTGTGAAAAGCTGTAGAGTTGTCAAGTGACGAGGCTACAGTGGTGGTTGCACCCAAAGGATCCGTTTGATTAGCCAGGAATGAAGTGTAAATTCCTAAGCGAAAACCCTTTCCCTGATTATCATAACCTTGAATATTAAATGCTCCGTTTTTAGCAGCATTATTCACTTTAGCTTTGATTTCGATCGTGTAACCGGTGCTTAGGTTTAAACCCAAACCAGTTTTGTACCATCCGAGTTTCGAATCTTTGTTATTAGCATCAACAGTTTTGAGTTTCAAAACCCCTCCCTGAAGTTCCTGAGTAATAACAGCGGCAAAATCATTGATTGATTGATCCAGTTTCAGCTCATTCCATGAGTCTTCAGCCGGCAACAGACTTTTTGCGCTGTAAATAGTGTCCAGCACTTGTGCACTTACAGTGAATCCTGCAAACAGGAAACCCACGAGAAAAAATGTAGTTTTTTTCATGTACAATTAATTTAAAGTTGATTACGTATTTATTTTTTAAAACTATTCAAATAAAACTAAAAAGAAGAAGAATTCTGAGCACATTCTGACCAAAAATAAACAAATATTAACCATAATACATCAATTCAAGGAATACATATTCAAATAAAATGACAAAGAATGGCATTGGTGGGTGGAATTTTCTTTTAATCCCACCTTAAAACGGTCAAACAGAATTCTTACTTCTTAATTAGCAGAACTTCGCCGATAGCTTCTTCCAGTTGTTTTTTAGGCATAGCACCCATGCTCATTTGTGGTTTCCCTTCCAGAGGAACAAAAAGCAAACTGGGAATACTGCGGATACCAAAAGCAGCCGCAAGCTCTTGTTCAGCTTCCGTATCAATCTTGTAGATGTAAATCTTTCCATCATACTCTTTGGCCAGTTCTTCCAATACCGGAGCCACGGCCTTACAAGGTCCACACCAATCAGCATAAAAATCGATCAGACAAGGTTTGTCTCCGAGGTATTTCCATTCCTGAGGGTTGGCTTCATAATTAGCTACTTTCTTCAGAAATTCTTCTTTTGTCAAATGAATTGTTCCCATTTTATTTATTGTTTTAATTGTTATTTTATTACCGTCTATCAATATTGTTTATTAGAAAGTATTTAGGTAAAAAATATCACGAATCACATTGGTGAGAAATTTTATTGATAAAATCTTTTAAATGAAGTGATTGACCGCTCATTTCATCCAATTTTTCTTTTCCTGATTCAGTTAGCGAAAAAAACATTTGGCGTTTATCAACAGATCCGAGTTTGCGTTTGATAAATCCCATTTGCTCAACGGTACACAACACTTTGGAAACTCTCGAATTTGACAGTCCCACAAATTCACAAATATCACCGGCTGATTTATCTTTGCCATTCTTAAGGCAACACAAAACCATAGCATCATTGATACTGACCTTATGCTTTTCCTGAAACTCCTTTTCGAACTGATACATCAGTCGATAAATTTCTTTTAATACACAAATATCGTCCATTTTTTCATTCATTTGAATGCACAAAAATACAAATTATTTTCACAGCAAACAAATTTTCTATAAGAAAGTATTATTTATATTAAATCAATCTCTGTCAAACAATCGCCAAACTCGATCATTTAAAGGTAGGGGAGCTGATACGCTGACAGTAAGACCACTAACAGGATGGATAAATTCCACATGCCTGGAATGCAATGAAATACCACCATCCGGATTGGATCTTGGGAATCCATACTTTAAATCACCTTTGATGGGACAACCGATTTTAGCCAGCTGGCAACGAATTTGATGGTGACGACCTGTTTTCAAGTCTATCTCCAGTAAATAAAAGGTATCGGATTTTCCAATTAGCTTGTAGTGAAGAATCGCTTTCTTGGAATTCGGTTTTTCTGTGTCGTACGCATAGCTTTTATTCTGCTTCTCATTGCGTACGATGTAATGCTCCAACACTCCTTCTTCTTTTACAGGAGGCGTCTTGACTAACGCCCAATAGGTTTTGTGAACTTCCCCGTTTTTAAACATCTCGTTCAAACGCGGCAAAACCTTACTTGTTTTTGCAAAAATAACAATGCCGGTAACTGGGCGATCTAAACGATGGGTAACGCCCAAGAAGACGTTACCCTGTTTGTTGTATTTTTCTTTCAACCATATCTTCAGAGTT
>JGI24147J20444_1001467_pt1 | contig 11366 bp, 17 predicted proteins | sample BarGraIncub1133A_FD_20444 | JGI IMG/M metagenome (IMG submission 20444) | reverse complement strand
CTCACCCATACCCCGATCACTTCATGCCGCTCCTCGTAGCGTTCGGGGCGGCAGGCGACGGCGCACGTGGAACGGTTTTGCATCACAGCTGGCACTGGGGCGACCTAATGATGGATGCGTACGAGTTTACATCCGATTGACCTTGAAGTACCTCCTGCCGCTCTTCCTTTAATGCCTCGTTCATTCTCATCGATGTCCTTGGCTGCCACAAAAGCAGGAGGCCTAGATCCGCTGCCTCGTTAAAAAGTGATAAGAATTGTCGTTGCGCCCCTGTCGAAAAAGGGCAACCGTTGAGAATAGGAAGCTGCGTCGGTCAGCGCCAAGCTCTTAGGGGCTCGAAATCGAAGGTTGATAAGAACTAGGTTGTCCGACGATAAAGACTCGCGAGTTATAGCTTAATAAGATATTTTAGGGTCGATTGGGTCATAAAGAATGCCATGATCTCCTGCATATGGCGTCTTATGGAGGACCGTATTCGAAAGAAGGTCTCCAGGAATCTCGCGCTTTGAATCAGGAAACGCGTCGCAGTTGTACCGCCTTTCAGTCGGGTAGGCGTCACATTTGTCCCCTTCCGTATGGATGTGTGTGCAATTGAAACACTGCGGAAGCATTTGTGCTATTTTCTCACCTCCGTGCTGTCTGCGTACCGCCTTTTTCACGCGTATTGAAAAATATCTTTGAGTCCCTATCGATTCTCAAGCGAGGTGTCGCCATCCGTAAATCTAATTACCATATGGCTCCCGTCACAGAAAGGCTTGTTGGAGGAGGCCCCACATCGGCATAGAGCAACGCGATTTCGAACTTCATAGGTGTCGCCGTCGGATGACTCGATCGGAACGTTACCCCGCACCCATAAGGGGCCGCTGCAACCTTTATGTGGTTCTTCGACGAGCGCGATAGACGGTTTGAATTCAGGCTCAATCGATTTTTCGGGCTCCTTATGCCACACCACCAGACGTCCAGAAGTGCAATTCCCTGCCTCTTCGATGGCTAACCGCTTAGCCTTTGGGTCGCCTGAGGATCTGGTCAGGTTGCCAATGCCGCTTGCTCTCAGACAAAAACCTGCGTGATTGCATAAATCCGGAGCGTCGGTCAATTTGAGGCCTGGCCCGTCGATTTTCCTAACTCGAGTAAGGTAGGGCGCTCGGCTGGCGATCTCGGTGCCGTCAAAATGTGTTTTTTCGTGCGTTCCATCGCAAAATGGTTTGCTCTGAGACTGCCCGCACCGGCACAAAGCATATGTTTCGTTGAGGGGGTATTTTTCGCCTTCGACATAGCTAGCAGGATATCCCTCGTCATCCGTGCTAATAGTCAATTTGGCAAGGGGGATCCATCCTGACACGATATAAGGCCCGTTTTCACATATCTGTATGCGCGCGTCCTTTTGACTTCCTTTCTTGGCCGGTATTTCAGTCGTCATGATGATCTGTTATTCTCCTTTGTCTTGGTCACCGCCCGTCGGCTTTAAAAAGCTTACCGCGACGCTAGGCTCTATTGCGGCTGCGACTTACGTCTAATCGCTGGGCTTAGGGCAAAAACTCTTACGTCTTGGTCGGGCGTCTTTGCGCCTAGGCATAGCAGACGCTGCTACCGAGTTAATATCCTTTTTATTGCGGGAGAGCTTAAGGCTTTTCGGCGCACGAAATTCAAGAATAATAGACTGATATTAGGCCTCAATCACGTTGCCGGACTTTGATAGTCGGTACACACAGGGCAAGAGTTTGAGTCAATGTTCAGATACGCGTTCGCATAAACAAACGGTTAAATCGCTATAAAGTAGACGCACTGTGTGTGAAAGTATTAGCAATTAACGGAAGTCCGAGAGCCAAATGCAGTACCGCAACCCTGTTAAACAATGCGCTTGAAGGAGCGGCTTCACGGGGAGCAGAGACAGAACTCGTTCATCTTTATAAACTCAATTTCAAAGGCTGCATAAGCTGTTTTGCCTGCAAATTGATAAATGGCGAGAGCTATGGCAGGTGTGCCGTAAACGATGATTTGACAACGATTCTCAAAAAAGCTGAGGAGGCTGATGCCATTATCTTAGGTTCTCCAATCTACCTGGGAACCGCTACCGGCGAGATGAGATCCTTCATGGAAAGGTTGATATTTCCGTACTTGGTGTATGATGCGAACCATTCAACGCTTTTTAAGAAGAAGATCAAGACGGGTTTAATTTACAGTATGGGTGCGCGAGAAGACCAGATGAAACTAATGGGCTATGATCGGTATTTCACTATGGTTGAAATGGTAATGAAGCGGATCTTCGGAGAATCAGAATCGCTGTTTGTTACCGACACCTACCAATTTAACGATTATTCTAAGTATGAGTCAACATTGTTTAACGTTGAAGAGAAAGCAATGAGACGAAAAGAACAATTTCCCAAAGATTGTCAAAAAGCTTTTGACATGGGAGTTCGCGTTGCCCAAATTCAAGGGTAGCCATTTAGAAGCAAAACGCAACATCTTCGAATACATCGAGGTTTTCTATAACCTTTTCAGGCTACTTTCAGCAATCGGATATGAAAAGGAAAACACTCCTGATCTACGCAAGTCCGCTGAACAATGGGGCGACCGGGTACGATAGAATGAGTCTAATCGTGCTTATATTCTAACCTTAAGACCAAACCAATGGCTTCAGAAGCATTCTGTTTTTTAAACTGAAAACGCCATTAGCCCGTGTTGAAATAAGAAAAGCTGTTAAGAGACGCTTGGTCCCGGGTCTAGCAAGCATCGCTATATCTAGCGTTTGCTTCACAAGCAAATCATTATAAGCCATTGCCTTCCGTCTATACTTATGAAGCGCACAACGTCAGCGCTTTACATGATAATTGCTATTACACTTTTGGTTTCTTTTGCGGCTGCGTGGGACAACTCAAAGTTAACGACACCGAGGGGTTTCACTCTAGCGCCCCGGAAAATTACACTATTTTTTCAACGAGTTTCACGGCATCGCGGATAAAAGCCGGACACCGCTCCATCGCGACTTTGTGCGTTTTCGCCTCAGCACACTGTTGTGAGTCTGACAGGTTGTACCCCAGCAGGTCTGTGCAGGCAATTGAGCCATGAAGCATTTTAAATTCCCGGAGAAACTCAGCGACTACCGCGTATGTTTTTTCTTTCGCTGCGACGTCATCAGCCCTTATGCCGCCGTATCGCAGCCCGATCACCATGATCGCACCAGAGAGCGACCCGCATTTATCATCCGTGCGAGCGATCCCGGCACCAAAACCCTGTGAAATTCGACGTGCCATATCCCGGTCAAGCTCGAAGTCCGGTGCAAAGACCGAAAGCACGGCCTGTGTACAGTTGAACCCTTGTTGAAAAAGGGCGGCTGCCTCTTCTGCCTTTGACATAGCCAACCGTCATACTGGAGTGATGATAATGCTGTTGCTCTAATGTGACACAAAAAGGGAGGCCAGCACCAACGCAATGAAGGTTCCAATGCGGATCCTAAAGCTACTTAGGCGCAGCAAATTGTGCACCTAAAAAACTCCGTGCTATGCCGCTCATTTTACCCACCACAACTTATTTACTCCGTGCTGTAGCCCGATCGGTCGCGCCCGCGAAAAGAATTAATAAAGTATCAATCGCCGAACCAAAGAAAGGTGCGTTTGCAGCGGTGCAGCGAATACGGAAGTTCGAGATCAAGTCCATTCAACGGAGCGTCAGTATGCATCGCTCATCCAACACGAGATCGTTACGAGAAGACCGACTTTCCACAAGCACAGCAGAGGTTGGCTTTCGATGAAACGGGTGAATCAGAGAGCGTCGGCATCGACCTCATTGGGATCATGAGTCTCGCCGTGCGAAACCGCAGGTGCGATTGACTTGTGTATATCTAAATGATGTGGTAAAACGCCGTTACGACGATTGAACTCGGTTACCTGCTGCAAAGATCAAAAGAGATTAGTAGAAAGAAGCTCACGTATTCGGCAGATACTCAAAGGAGCCATAATATGACAAGAGTAGTGGAGATTGAAGGCGTCGGTGCAGCATCCGCACAAAGACTGGATGCGGTTGGCACTAAGACCGTCGAGGCTTTGCTCGACAAAGGCGCCACTACGAAAGGCCGCAAAGAAATTGCCGAAAAATCAGGTATCAGCGAAAAACTGATTCTAGAATGGGTTAACCGTGCCGACCTGAGCCGGGTTTCCGGTGTCGGTGGTCAATATTCAAACCTGTTGGAAGCCGCCGGGGCAGATACCGTTCCCGAATTGGCGGCCCGCAATGCAGCAAACCTGTGCAAAAAACTTGAAGAGGTCAATACCGCTAAGAAGCTGGTTCGCAAACTGCCCACGGAAGCGCAAGTGGCAGACTGGATCGCTCAAGCGAAAAAATTACCGCGAATGGTCAGTCACTAAACCGCACTGGCTGGCAGCTTAACGGAATAATCGCTCATTCATATTCAAACACCTAGTAGGCGTGCGTAGCTACCGGCTCAGTCCTGCCAAAAAGCGCTTCACTTTCACGAGTGAGTTAGCGCGCTAACAAAAGTGATAAGCAGATAACCTTAAGGTGCTCATAAGCCGGTTGTCTGCGACGGAATTTTCGCCTCTTCGCGATCTCTGTGATGTAACGATGGGGCCAAAACCCAACATTCACTCCTATTTTTCCACTACGTCTTTTGCTTTGCAGCTGGTAGCAAGTTGTCCAACGCCATAAGAGACGAGGTGCGATGGTTTGAACTTAATGTAACTGACGCTGGCGCGCTTACATTTGAAGGTGACTGGACTTCTAAAGATGACCTTATAATGGCGCTAACCTATATCTTATGGTACGGAGGGCGAACCGACGGCATACCAGGCCGGTACGGTGATTTTAGTTTTTTGTTGCTCCATTGAAAAAAAAATCTTGGAACCAAAACGACAACACTTAAATCGACCGCTGTGTTAAGTTTGGAGCAATGGCAAAAGAGTCTATTCTATTCAACGAAGAAACCCGTGATGCACAGTTTGCTATTGTCGTAATATTAGGGATACTTGGCCTGTTTATGTATCCGCTTACCGTCGTGTACGGTGCGATAATTATTGCAGTACCGTTTATTCTCACGTGGGCGTTTGGCAGTTGGCGAAGGTCGTAGTTGCATAAATCAGTTAATGCTCACTGTTTCTGTCATTTGCCAAAATAAACCGCGTCGAAGGGTAAAGTCTGAATATATCTCAAATCACCAGATTTTACAAATCGACAACATCGTTTCTGTGGCCTCAGTGAAAAAATTGAGTTAGCGGACGTAAAGTGGGAGTGACGTGTTCCGTTCACCTCTCCCCATCTCCTAGCTAATTATTTCTTTTTTCGATTTCCTTTGATTCAAAGGCCCTCAAGCCATTACTTTCGCTATACACATAAGTTAGCTAATTAGCGCGTTGCTATCTGTTATTGATATATGACCTACTGCGTAAGCTGCGAGCTTTATGTAAAGTGCCAACGTCGCGGCGAATATGATCGCGTTCCGTTTTACTGCGAGTTATACCGCCATCCTAAACGAGAGACACACGATCTATTTTACTTCGGAACGTAAGTGATGAGTTTCGCTTTTATGAAATAACGGCCGGTTTGTCGCTATTATCGTCGTCAGAAAAAATCGATCGCGCTATGATGAGGTGTGTTCATGTCAAACAAGAATAAGCAAGGAGGGAAAAAATGATCGAGAAGGGACTGATCTTAACAGGCAACGACGCGGATTTATTAGACCGTGCGCTTTCAGAAGTTAAAATAAAAGTCTATGAAGAGTCTGAGCCTCGATTGGATGATACTCAAGCGCTCGATGCGCTCGCTTCGTGCTTCAGGAATGCCTCGAATGATGAACAGGAAGAAGAAAGACGTCACTCATATTTTAGCCCCTTGCGTAAGCGCCTTGTGCTAGGTACAATTATCGATAGGAAAGTCGGCGCGGACGTTCGCAAAACTTGATCACGCCAGGACCATCGAGTTGGGGTTCAAATGGATTCAGGCACAAAAATAGACGGGATGACGCTTGTCGGAAGCGTGATATTGACGGTTGCGGCCATCATTGCTTCTTGGCCTGCTATTGTGTTTGTCCTATATACTACACTGATCACAACACTGGAACGCTTATTGTGGGGGGCTTATTTTCTTTGCTTGCAGCTGTACTGCGGGGTTCAGCGGGTTGGGGTTGGTCCAAGATTCGCAAAACTGAATATAAGCAAGAGTCCTGGCCGGCCTGTTATTGTAAACTCTTACACGTTGTCGCCGAAAAGCTGAGCATAGAGCTTTTTGTCTGCAGTAGTTTCGGGCTTGTCATACGGCTTAAGCTCACGCGACTCGCGGCACGTTTCGCATATCCACAGTTTTTGCTCTCCAGCCCACAAACAGCAGTCACTGACCAGTTTTTTGTCACACCGTCCGCACTTCACGTGATCACCTTTGATATGGGCTACCCTCACCAAACGATCTTGCAGCCCATCACGCGACTACGATTGTTCCTTTCATATATGTGTGAGGGACACAGTGGTACGAAAACGAGCCTGAGTTGTTAAACTGATACGTATAAGTCTCGCCTTTGTTGAGGAGTGGCGATGAAAACGCCGACGAATCTGAAACAATACTGTGCTGGACCGAATCATCATTTTTCCACGTGACATTCGCCCCTTTCTGAATCATGAGCGTTGACGGGCTGAAGGCGTAATTCTGGATAGCGACGGAATTTTGGCTCGCTGTGCTAGTAACTGTGCTATTAACTGAACCGGGGCTTGGGCTTGAAGATGATGCGCATCCCGCAATCACAACCGTTGCACATGCTATCACAATAAGCGCTAAAATGAGGTGTTTTTTCATTTTCTCTTTCTCCCACAGACAGTCTGCGTGCTGCTTTAATTGGCTTAAAAGATACAAAAAATTACGTTTTTGGAACTTCCGATTATACTACTACCTTCAGCGCGTTCAACAACGCCTTTCGCTCAACTGATCCCGTTGGCGATATGTAAAAATCAACTCCGCGACCCCTTCCACGCCCTTTTCTTTCAACTTCGACGAAGCCGTATAACTCCAACTCACCAACGAGTTCAGAAAGCGTCTTATGTGAGACCTGTTCACGCCCCCTAAGCCGCATAATGTTGTTGAATTCCTGATAAACTTCTGTTGGCCTGCTTTTCTTCTTTGCTGTAGACGCATTCTAGCAACAACTCCTGATGTAAAGAGACGCACGACCTATCACATACGTCGCAGTTCTCCCTTTGCTCAATGAGCGCTGACCATTATAAATAAATTAATTAAAATAAAAATATAAATATAATTTTTTTGTCTCGCACACGGACAAAACAAGGCGCATTGACAATAGCTACGCCCACGAAACGCGTTTGATCGGCTGCTTATTGCAGTTCTGGTGCAGTTTTGGTGCAGTTTTGGTGTTTTTTTATGTTTACGTGTCATCGCCACGCGCTACCGTAGGTCGTAAAAGCGTTGAACCCAACGCTTCAGCCTGACCGCTGAGCATAGCTTTTTACCGTGTGCCACGAAATTGATCCCCACATAGCCAACTTCTGCGCGAACTGCGGAAATTCAGACAACGCTATGCAGCAGAAAGATGACCGAGAACGTGGAGAGCTACATTAAGAAGCAACCATCGCCGCAAAGAGAGATCTGCGAGCGTTTGCGAGAGATTATCCTCCGGGCACTTCCCCACGTACGAGAGGAGATGAAATGGGGGGTTCCGACGTACGACGGTGGGGCCTATTATATAGTTGCACTCAAAGACCACGTAAATCTGGGCTTCTCCATGGTCGGTCTTTCAGGAGACGAGGTGAGCCAATTTGTTGGCTCAGGGACGATGAAGCACGTCGAGATTCGCACCGTGGGCGAAATTGACGAGGCTCACATCACTCGTCTGTTGCAGTTGGTGTGGAATGCGAGCCGATAGCAAGCGGTCACGAACGAATCAAGCCTAGACGACTGGGGAGAAGGTCGGAAAGCCTCTTTTAGAAGAACGCACTTGGAAAAACAGATGCGGACCTGAGAGGCAGAGGGGCAGCTGGTGTTATCATCGTCTTTGGTTTCCGCTTTAAAAGGGAATTCGCTTAATTTCTGCCTCGCGCAAGTTGTTCTCCCATGTCCAAAACCACGCCTCGCCATTTTGAACGCGGAACATAGCGACATTGTCTGCATCGGAACGCAAGAACGGTCTTTCGTCAAGGAGTCGTTTTTTAAAGCCAGCATCGTCGAGGAATTTGACCCTACCTGACGCCCGCATCATCGTTCCGATGTCCACCGACCCTCCTTCTTCGGGCCTACATTCTGGTGGCGCATAAAAACACAGCTCAACTTTTGGATTTGCGGCAACCTGTCGATAGATGCTCTTTGTCTTGCCCGTCGAAAAGTAGAAGCCGTCTTTGTCAGCAAACCACAACCCAAACGTCCTCACTCGCGGCTGTTCGCCGTCGACGGTCGCTATAGAACATGTCGGGTGGTCGTGTGCAAACTGAACGCATTTTTCAAAGTCTATGGTAATCACCGTCACCGAGATGCTCGTTTGTGCTATAAAAACGTAAGCCCTGCAAAGCTTCTTAATCATTCAAAGAGAATGCTTAGCGGTGCGATGCTTTTTCTACGCGCCGTAAGTGAGCAGGAGCGGGAATATAAATGGATTGCGAAGAGATATTAGGAGACGTTATCGCCTTCTGCAAGAAGGAGATCGAAACGCTTGAGAACACAACAATCGTTGATAACCCGCAGGGTTATGAAAGTCTTAACGCTCTCCGCGGCCTTCGCGACGCATACGAAAACGTCATAGACCACATAGCGATTAAAAGAGCGGAAAAATGATGGCGTCGGTAGGGCGTACCAACAACGCCGGGGTGCTTACAAAGCACCTTACCGCTTGCCGTTAAATTCTTCGGGCTCGAAGGTGTTGGACCTAGAACAATGAAAGCGTTATTGCTCCGCGTCGGCATCGACAAGGGAAGCGGCGGAACATACGGTCCCGTTTTTGACGACGGATCGTTCGAATTCGTCCCCATTCCGGAGACGTATCGGTCGTGCACGGCGACGACGTACGGCGAAAGAATCGGCAGGAAGGGAAAACTGCTGTCGACCTATGTGCCCCCGGCGCTCAGGAACGTGCCAATGCACGATGATCCGGAGTTCGAAACGCACACATACGGTGACCCTTCAGCTAAGCGCCGCTATCTCCTTAAGTTGAGCGAAGGGGACTTGCTCGTTTTTTATGCGGGATTAAAGCCGTTCAAACACGATAACCCAGACTATCCCGAAGCGCTTTTCTTCGTCGGCTATTTCACGATCGATCAGGTGATCGATTTTAACTGGTTATCAGCCTCTGAAAGGGCTGCGTATCGTCAGCGTTATCCGTCCAATGCCCACGTCAAGCGCGGATACGCCTTCGAGAATCTTGTCATCGTCGTAGGCAGTAAAGATAGCAGGCTGTTAAACCGCGCGCTGCTGATAAGCCAGAAGAAGCCCGACAAGAGCGCGCGGCCAACGTATGCGCTGTCATCCGAGATGGAGGAGATGCTCGGGATATCCGGATTCATCCAAAGAAGCATACCGCCGCGGTTTGTCACGCAAGAAAGTTGCGTCGTTCAGTTGGCGCAGTTGCTCGACTCGTCGTGAGGGTTATTCTAAGCGCCTCGGCTATATCGAAGTCCTTTTACTTAGAACGCAACATTTGCAGATAAAAAGCGTCTACACCGAGCAAAGATGAAAGCCGTCGATGTCGTCAAGCTAGTTGTATCTATCGCCGTGCCTTTGTTGGCCGGGTTCGGGTCTACGGTGTGGACGATCAACTCAATCCCCACGTGGTATGCGTCGCTGAACAAGCCCTGGTTCAGTCCTCCAAACGTGGTATTCGCTCCGGTCTGGACGATCCTATACATACTGATGGGGTCGCATTGTTCATCATATGGCGGTCGCCGCGAAATCGCACGCGGGATACATGGATCGCCCTTTTTGCAGCACAGCTTTCAGTCAACATCATCTGGACGTTCGCCTTTTTTGGATTGCAGAACGGGGTGCTCACCATTGTCCCGCTGTGGATTTTGATTGCCGTCACGATCTACCAGTTCTATAAAGTGGACAAGTGGGCCTCATACCTTCTTGTGCCTTACCTTGCGTGGGTGAGCATCGCCACTGCCCCGAATGCGTCGGTCTACCTGCTAAACGGGTAAAGCTCCCTCACCGGTAAAGAAATGAGGTGCACGGGAATTTAAAGAGAAATAACGCGTTCCCGCGACAACGGCTTATTTTTGGCCCTGACAAGTTCTTTCCCTAAAGCGATGGATTAACAGCTGTAGACCGCATCGTTAAGCACGGTGCTAATCTAAGACCCCTTGTGCCTCAGTACGACCGATGTCTCGATCTGCCGTTCGGATATTGTCCAGTATCTATAAAGCAGTCTGTCCTTTTCTTCACGTGAAACCGGCTCAAAGCCATGTCGCTCATAGAATCGAATGGCCCACGTGGCGTCTTCCCATGTGCCGACAAGAACCTCAGGAGCGCGCGCGTGATTCAAGAGATACCGAAGAAGAGCGCTGCCTATGCCCTGTCCCTGGCAGTCAGTAAATACGTAACAGTGCCGGATCAGATCTACGTCACCGCAGTGCTGAATACCTGCGACGCCNNGNACANGNTCCCTCTTTAATCCATCCATAAAACCGAACACCAGTCTCTACTTCTTCAGCTAACTCTTTAGCTGACATATAGGGCTCTTTCCAACGATCCCCCGGGATGACACCTTTATACACACCCGCGGCGTCATTGATGACTTCAAGGATGGCAGATTTGTGGGATAACAATTCAACGATCCGTATCATAATAGCTGAATACCGCAGCGATGCGCTAACCCACCCTCTCAAACGAGCGGCGAAGGAGCTCAACCCCTTTATCAATGTCGCCTTTTTCTATCGTCAACGGGGGGCAAAATCGAATCGCTGATTCCCCCGTTGGCAGCAAGGCCAAGCCGTTTTCGAACGCGTCATTGAGGATGACCCGTCGTTCTTCTATCGCAGGCTCCTTCGTTTCCCTACTGTGGACGAGTTCGATTGCCGCCATAAGGCCCATGCCGCGCACATCTCCGATAAGGTCGTAGTCCTCTTGCAGCTCATTGAGGCGCCGCAACAAGTGCTGTCCCGCATCTACCACGTAGTCGCCAAATCCCTTGCCACTTAGAATATCGAGCACGGCCAGCCCCGCTGCACACGCGACGTTGTTACCGGCAAACGTGCCAGCGTGCGACCCGGGCAGCCACGTTGTGACCTCTTCAGAGGCGACCATTGCCCCGAGCGGCAGACCGCCGCCGAGGGCCTTTGAGAGGCAGACGATATCTGGCGTCACCCCAAACTGTTCTGAGGCGAGAAACGTGCCCGTCCGATAGCAGCCTGTCTGCACTTCGTCGA
>JGI24147J20444_1001450_pt1 | contig 11439 bp, 6 predicted proteins | sample BarGraIncub1133A_FD_20444 | JGI IMG/M metagenome (IMG submission 20444) | reverse complement strand
CTACCCAGCACGGCGGCCAGGAATCGACCATCCTCAGCTTTCATACCACGCTGCTGCACCAGGGGATGGTTATTGTCGGCCTGCCATACTCTTTTGCCGGTCAGATGGGGATTGGGGAAATTACCGGATGCTCACCCTATGGCGCTTCGACCATCGCGGGTGGCCAGGGTGAACGGATGCCGAGTGCGAACGAACTGGCCGGGGCCCGTTTTCAGGGCGCGCATGTGGCGAAAATCGCCAAAAAACTGAAGGGATAATACAGAGACACTGAAAGGAGGATGCAGACATGGGATCAAAAGGGCGAGAAATTATCGGGATGGATGTGGATGGTCTGCTTGACCTGTTACGCAAGGCCTATAGTGACGAATGGCTGGCCTATTACCAGTACTGGCTGGGCGCAAAGCTGGTAAAGGGGCCGATGAAGGGTGCCGTTGGTGCCGAGCTGCTGCAGCACGCGACCGAGGAACTGCTGCACGCCGATATGGTGGCGATGCGCATCATCCAGTTGGGAGGGACACCTGTCACCGAGCCCAAAGAATGGTACACGTTCACTAACTGTGGCTATGAGGCGCCGGATGACCCGTTCGTGAAGACGCTTTTGGAACAGAATATAAAAGGCGAACAGTGTGCCATCGGCGTTTACAAGCGGTTGATGGACATTACCAGGGAAAAGGATCCGGTTACCTATAACATGGTACTCACCATTCTGCAGCAGGAGGTGGAACATGAGGAGGACCTGCAGTCACTGCTGGAGGATTACGAATTGATGATGCGCGCGTTCAAGGAGTAGCTCTCCGAAACCTGTTATAGCTGAATCCGTTCTGTTCTTGCTCCTCGCCTCCGATGTTGCCGGAGGCGAGGAGCGTCGTGACGACTGTACATTTCCCGCCCGCTTCAATTAATCCAACCAGACATGATTGCAATGCCGCTTGAAACCGAAACAAGTATCCAGAGAGTTACCCCCTGGGCCAGCGGTTTGATACCGGTCCTGCCCAGCACCTCTCTGGTAAGGCCGCTGCCGATCAGAAAAAGGGTCACCACCAGGCTCTGTTTTGCCATGCTGTTCAGCGGCTGCCAGAGCTGCTCAAACTGCGGCAGCGTTGTTTTGATGGTAGCGGCGGCAATAAAGCCGATGATGAAGAGGGGGAATTTCACTTTTCCTTCCGACTTGGTGAACCAGGCGGCAATCAGGGCAGCAGGCATGATCCATAACGCCCTGGTCAGTTTGACCGTTGTGCCGACGGCCAGGGCAAGCGCGCCATAGGCAGCAGCGGCTCCCACCACGCTGCTGGTATCGTGGATCGCCAGAGCGGACCAGAGGCCGAACTGCCGCTGCCCCATTCCCAGAAGGTGCCCTATGGGAGGAAAGAGGAGCAGGGCAATTGAGTTGAGGGTGAAGACGGTTGCCAGGGCAACGCCGGTTTCCTCTGCCTCTGCCTTTATTACCGGGGCCATTGCCGCAATAGCGCTGCCGCCGCAGATGGCTGTCCCGAAAGAGATCAGGGTGGAGGTGCGCTGGGGGGTCTTGAAAAACCTGCCTAACAGATACCCCGCTATCATCGTAAAGCTGATACTGATCGCGGTGTACAGAAAGGCATCCTTGCCGGTTTTAAAAAGCTCCGGAAGGTTCATGCCAAACCCCAGACCGACCACCGAAGCTTGCAGCAGTCGCCTGCTCCAGGTAGATGTGGTTGCGCCCCACGGATTACCGACCACAATCCCGAACGTAATCCCGGCCACCAGAGCCATGGGGGCGCTGACGGCAGGCCAGCAGCAGCCCAGCAACAGTATCCAGAACAGTACTTTCAAGCCATTGTCGCTTTTCACAACGTACTCCTTTTGTTGGTTCTATTATTGACACCTTAGCCGGAATGTATTATAAATAAAAACGAATAATACTAATTAAATACATCAATTGGATTTATGTCTATGCCAGTGACATTCAGGCAACTGGAAATTTTCGAAAAAATTGCCGCCACCGGTAGCGTTACCAGGGCGGGTGAGGAGCTGCTGTTGACCCAGTCGGCGGTCAGCATGGCCTTGTCACAGCTTGAACAGTTGAGCGTTACTCCGCTGTTTGAGCGTACCGGAAGGCGACTCTTTCTGAATGATAGCGGACGGCAGTTGCTTAAAGACGCCCGCGCTATATTGCTGGCTGTCAAAGGGGTAGAGCAGCAGCTGCAGGGGGATAGTGGCCAGTTGGTGGGTGAATTATTGGTCGGAGGAAGTACCTCCATTGGGAATTACCTGTTACCGGCACTCTTGGGCGACTTTGCCCGGCAGTATCCCAAAACCAGGGTGCAATTGCGGGTGGGCAATACTCAGCAGGTGGCTGAATGGCTTGAAGCCGGTGATCTTGATGTCGCTTTTGTCGAAGGCCCGTGCCACAGCAGGGGCCTTGTTGCTGTGCATTGGCGTGATGACGAGCTTGTTGTGGTGACAGGGCCTGAACATTCCTGGGCCAGGGAGAAGAGTGCCAGTGCGGAGATGCTGGCGTTGGCCCCCTGGATCATGCGGGAAAAAGGTTCCGGTACCCGTGAGATATTTGAAGATGCGATGGATAAAGCCGGTGTCAGCTATGCAATAGCACTGGAATTCGGTCATACCGAGGCGATCAAGAACGGCGTTGCCTCGGGGCTTGGGGTGAGCTGCCTTTCGCGTGTTGCTGTACATCGTGAACTTGAGCATGGCTGGCTTGTTGAAGTGAAGAGCCCGCTGGTGCTCAGACGTTCACTTACGCTGCTCAAGCGGCGTGAAAGTTGTTGCACGGCCTTGCTGGCGGCGTTTTTGACGGTGTCAGGAGGGGAGTGGGATACGGTGCCCCCAAACTAAATTTCGATCCGTATGCCCAATTCAACGACCCGCTCGGGCGGTATCCTGAAGAAATCAGTTGCCGGCAGGGCGTTACGGGTCATGAACGAGAACAGCTTCTCCCGCCAGAGCATCATGCCGGGGCGCTCCAGGGAGGGAATCAGGGTCTCGCGGGCAAGATAAAACGTGGTGGTTTCCAGATTCACCTTCAGGCCGAATGATTCACATCCCCGCAAGGCAACCGGCACATTGGGACTTTGCATGAAGCCATAGTTAACTATCACCTGGGAAAACCCTTGTTCCAGCTTGACGACCTCAAGCCGCTTCTCTGCGGTCACTCGGGGGACTTCTCTGGTAACGACGCTGAGAAGTACGACCTGCTCATGGAGGACCTGGTTATGGGCGAGATGATGAAGCAGCTGGGTAGGTGTCCCGGGAAGTTGCTTGACCAGGAATACTGCTGTGCCCGGAACGCGTAGCGGAGGATTTGCGGCAATCCGCAGCAGGAAGTTCTCGAGTGGTTCCCTGGCTTTTTCAAAACGTTGGGTAAGGATTTCCCTGCCACGATGCCACGTCACCATCAAGGTGAAGATAATTCCGCCCGCTGCCAGGGGAAACCACCCGCCAGACTCTATTTTCAATATGTTCGCCCCGAAAAAAGCAAGGTCAACTGCCAGGAACAGCACCATAACCAGGCCGGCAGTGATGGGATGCCACTGCCATTTTTCAATCGCCACAAAAAATGCCAGCACCACCGTGATCACCATGGTGGTCGTAACCGCCACCCCGTACGCACCAGCGAGTTTACTTGAAGAGCCGAAGCCAAGCACGAGAGATATCGTCACGATCATGAGGAGCCAATTGACACTGGGAATATAGATCTGCCCTATTTCTTCATGGGATGTCTGGATAATGTGGACATGCGGGCACTGCCCCAGTTGTACGGCCTGCCGGGTAAGGGAAAAAGCTCCGGAAATTACCGCCTGCGAGGCAATCACGGTGGCAACGGTAGCGAGTAGTACCAGCGGGTAGAGCGCCCACTCCGGTGCCAGATTGAAGAACGGGTGGTACGACTGCTCGGGATGGAGCAGGATCAGGGCTGCCTGTCCGAAATAGTTGAGGAGGAGTGCAGGCAGAACCAGGGCAAACCAGGCAAGTCTGATGGGAAAACGCCCAAAATGCCCCATGTCGGCGTAAAGGGCCTCCCCGCCGGTCACCACCAGGAAAACGGCCCCGAGGACGACGAAACCGCGCCAGCCGTTGTGGATGAAGAACTCGATGGCATGCACCGGGTTGATGGCGGCGAGTACCTTCGGCGCACGGACAATCCAGCTGATGCCGAGGAGGGCGATGGTTGCAAACCAGAGAAGCATGACAGGGCCGAATAATATCCCGATTCGAGAGGTGCCTCGCTTCTGGAAGCGGAAGAGGAGCACCAGGACTGTGATTGTGATCGGCAATACATACGGTTTAAGCCACGGAGCCGCAATGTCAAACCCTTCGATGGCGGAGAGGACCGAAATAGCCGGGGTAATAGCCCCATCGCCATAGAGGAGTGCGGCACCGAACAGGCCGATAAAGAGCAACACCCGACTCTTCCGCGAGTGGTCGCGCCAAGGCGCGAGCAATGCCAACAGAGCCAGAATGCCACCTTCGCCGTGGTTGTCGGCTCTCATCACGAAGAGCAGGTACTTGAGTGAAATGATGATCATGAGTGCCCAGAAAATGAGCGAGATTATGCCAAGGACGTTTGCCTCTGTCGGCGGAAATGGGTGTGACCCGTGAAAACATTCGCGCAGGGCATAGATCGGGCTCGTTCCGATATCGCCGTAGACGACACCGAGGGCAGACAGACTGAGCAGAAGGAAGCGTTTCTCAGATCCCCGATGCTCGTCATCCTGTGTAGCGGGCGGCAATGCCGGGAGTTCTCTTTTTAAACTGCTTGTCATTGGCTCACCGCTGCGTTCGGCTCTTTCAATTGTCATCAAGGTGGTCTGTGCTGTTACCTGTCTGTACCCTTCAAATCCCGGTCAACTCCTGTACCTTAAGTTCCAGGTCATCGATGTTGACTCGTACGACCTTGTGGTCTTCCTTCTCGGCACGAACCAGCCCGTCTTCAACCCATTTCAGGATCTCCGCCCGCTTCAGACCAAGTTTACCTTCAGCCTCTGCCAGAGTGTACCATGTTATTCCGAGTGACATGATATTCTGCTCCTTGTCGTTAGAATTTGTGTTGCCTTACATACATTATTTATACAACGGTACCGAAGAGCTTGCCGACGCTCGCCGTGAGCCCCATTGCGAGTGCTCCCCAAAAGGCAACACGCAGTGCGCCTTTGGCAACAGATGCACCGCCTGCGTATGCCGCGGTGCCGCCAAGAATCACTAAAGTACCGAGTGCGGTAGCAGATGAAACTACGGCAACCCGGGCTGATGGCGCCAGCCACGTTGCTGCAATCGGAATAAGCGCACCTGCAACAAATGATAATGCCGAGGCAAATGCGGCCTGGATTGGCCGTGCCCGCAGAGTCTCCGTAATGCCAAGTTCATCACGGGCATGTGTTCCAAGAGCATCACTCGACATAAGCCTTTCTGCTACGAGCCGTGCCAGCGGTTGATCGAGTCCTCGGCTTTCATAAATTGCGGTTAGCTCCGCCAATTCGTGCTCTGGTTCTATTTCCAGTTCACGTTTTTCTTTCTCGATGTCCGCTTTTTCGGTGTCGGCTTGTGACTGAACCGACACGTACTCGCCAGCCGCCATAGACATGGCGCCAGCTACCAGACCTGCCACTCCTGTCAACAGAATAGTACCCTGCGGTGCCCCAGCAGCGGCTACGCCAACGACTAGGCTGGCTACGGAGATGGTTCCATCATTCGCGCCAAGCACAGCAGCGCGAAGCCAGCCGATTCGGCCTGCCCTGTGGGACTCCCGGTTAATGTGTGACATACGCAACGTCTCCTTTTCGCTCAGTTACCTCCCGCATCGTCTACTCCGGGTTCCCCATCCTGACGATAACCTGATGCTTCACCAGGCCCCGCTCCAGCGGTATCACGCCACCGGTCACGCGCTGGCCATCCATCTCCACCCAGGCGACACCGCGCTCGAAGCCGAGCGGATTTTCCACCTGGATCGCGTAGATCGTTTCGCCGTGCCGATAGCTGAGGCTGAAACCAGGCCACGATCCGGGTATAACCGGATTTATTCGCATCTGATTCCCACGCAACTGCAGCCCCAGCACCTCTTCAATCCAGGCCCGGTACATCCAGGCTGCCGAACCGGTATACCAGGACCAGCCACCCTGTCCAACCCGGCCGGGCAATCGGTAGACGTCGGCCGCAACCACGTAGGGCTCAACCCCGTAGTGCCAGACCGCTTCCGCATCGCGGGCGTGCTCGATCGGATTGAGCATGCGCAGCAGTTGCACCGCTCGTTCCCCATCCCCTTTGCGGGCCATCGCCATCGCCATCCAGAGGGCGGCGTGGGTATACTGACCGCCGTTCTCCCGCACTCCGGTGGGGTACCCCTTGATGTAGCCGGGCGAGGGTTCCGATGTGTTGAAGGGGGGCTCGAAGAGCAGCACCAGCCCTTCATCCTGAAGAACCAGATGTTTCCAGGCTGACTCCAGGGCCTGATCGGCGCGCGCCGGGTCGGCTGCGCCGGAAAGCCACGCCCACGATTGCGGCAGGGAATCGATCTTCGCCTCACTGTTTGCTGCGGAGCCGAGGGGCGAGCCATCGTCGAAGGTCCCGCGCAGATACCACTCCCCGTCCCAGCCGGCCTGCTCGACCCGCTGTATCAGGTCATTTCTCTCCTTCCGGTAGGTTCGTCCCAGCTCCGGCTGCAGCAGCAGGTCTGACATTTCGACCATCCCCTGCAGCAGCTCGCACAGGAACCAGGCGAGCCATACGCTTTCCCCTTTCCCCCCGGCACCCACCAGGTTCATGCCGTCGTTCCAGTCCCCCGTCCCGATCAAGGGTAAGCCGTGGGGCCCGATTGTCAGGCCTCGGGCGGTCGCGCGCCGGCAGTGTTCAAAGAGCGTGGCGCGTTCAAGGGTTGTCTCGGGAATTAAAAATACCTCGTGCTGATCGTCTGCCAGCAGGGGGGCGTTGAGGAATGGCACCTCCGTCTGCAGGATGTCGATATCGCCGGTTGTCCGGACGTAGTGAGCGACCACATACGGGAGCCAGAGGAGATCGTCGGAAATTCGCGAGCGGATTCCGGCGCCACTCGGTGGATGCCACCAATGCTGGACATCACCCTCCTTGAACTGCCGGCTGGCGGCAAGCAGGATCTGGTCGCGTGCAAGTTCGGGGCTGGCGTAAAGGAACGCCATGACATCTTGCAACTGGTCGCGAAAACCGAAGGCGCCGCCTGACTGGTAAAAAGCGGAACGCCCCCAGATGCGGCAGCTTAAGGACTGATACTGAAGCCAGCGGTTGATCAGGAGGTCGGCGGCGAGTTCGGGGGTATGCACTTCAATTGTGCCGAGCAGACGGTCCCACCACGCCCTGGTCTGATCAAACGCGTTCTCAAATGCCAGATCCTCCCGGTAGCTGAGCACCAGTTTCCGGGCTTGCGCCACGGAGTCGGCCTGGCCGAGCATGCAGGTAATATCACGAACCTCGCCGGGGTTCATTTCAATGACGGTCCGGAGTACCGCGCACGGGTCCAGGCCTGCCCCGGTCCGCCCTGACAGTCGTGTCAGCTCCATGGCTGCCGGGTTAGTCAGCGAGCGGTTGCGGCCGATGAAGGAGGTGCGGTCGCCGCCGTATGAGTCGGCCGGGGGAGCTATGGCCACGAAGGCGACCCGCTCTCCGTACTCGGGGTGGTAGTGGTTCCACGCCAGCAGGGCCTGGGCTTCGTCATCCCAGTTGGTCATGACATGCATCTGGGAGGTCTCGCGGTTCTCGCCGAGGGTCAATTCTACATAATAGGTTAGCGAGAGACTCCTCCTCCGGGAGGAGGCATTGGTAAGCCGCAACCGCTGCAGTTTGATCGGCTTGCCGCCGCTCTGGTCAACGGGTACGAAGACGGTCAGTTCCTGCTCGATCCCGTTGCTGTTATGCTCGAAAACCGTATAGCCCGCCCCGTGTCGGGCCCGATAGGCGGCATCTTCACGGATCGGCGCCGCGGTCGGCGACCAAAAGATACCGCTCTCCTCGTCGCGGATGTAGAGCGCTTCCGCTGCCGGGTCCAGCACCGGGTCGTTCGACCAGCCGGTCATACGATTGCGCTGGCTGTTGCCGTACCAGGTGAATCCGGACCCGGTTTCACTGATCATGGTGCCGAAGGCCTTGTTGGCGATGACGTTCACCCAGGGTGCCGGGGTATTGGTGCCCGGACCCAGATAGATCGCGTATTCACGCCCGTCCTGGGTAAACCCGCCCAGGCTGTTGAAGTAGTTCAATTCCATAAAGGGGAGCGCGGCCGAGGGCTCCCGGGGAACACGTTTTCGGGTCAGCCTTTCCAGCAGTTCAGGAGCTTCCACCGGGGCCCCCAATTGCTGGGGTAGTGTGCCGCGTGCCGCCACCAGCACAACGCTGGCGGCGAATTTGAGAAGCTTCAGATCTTCCTCCGGAATGAGCGCCGCATTGCGCAGGAAGATCCCGCCCGGCTGGTCAGTGCCGTTAAAGAGCGAATGGGTCTGGATCAGGCGTTCCAGTTGTTCCTGGAGCGGCCGCTCATAACTTCCCGCTTCTTCGTTGAGCATCACCAGGTCGGTCGACAATCCGTGCATCCGCCAATAGGTGTGAGCCTGGAGCATCTGGCGGGCCAGGCTGATATCCCGCGTTTCACCAATAGTAACTAGGGCTATCGGCAGGTCACCCGAGATGCCGTAGGGCCACAATCCGGCCTGCCCCTTGCGATTCTCGGCAAGTCGCTCGCCGGTAGCACGCAGCAGGGGATTTGGAAACAGCAGGTGACTTCCCAATTGCTGAAACCGGCGCGCTTCGTCAGGTTGGATGTGCATTATCTGCAATTCCTGCTGGGCCGAGACCCAGGCAAAATCCATCGCCCGATTGACCTCATGGGGATCACAGTATTTATCCATCATGTGCAGAACCTGCTCGCGTGCTCCCCCGGCGGCGAGCACCAGGGAGAGCTGGACCCGTTGGCCCGGTTCCAGCATCAGAGTCCGCCGCAGGCTTAAGCTCGGATCCAGGACAAAGCCCTGGCTGTTGCCGAGCTCTTGAACAGCACCCATGGGATTGGCGAGGGTGCGGCCGCGGCCGATGAAACGCTTCCGGTCGGTTTCAAACTGCCACTCCTTTTCATGCGGGTAATCATCTCCGCTGTGCTCAAACGTCAAACGGTGGGCCACATACAGAGGCAGTTCGCTTTCACTCCGCGGTCGCCGGTGTGCGAGCAGTACTTGTTGTTCCGGGAGCGCTTCGGTCTGGATGAACAGCTTGTTGAAGGCCGGGTGCTGGCGGTCCGCGTTGTGGGGCGCCATGGAGAGTTCAACGTAGCTGGTGATATTGAGACGGCGGACGCGGTCCGACCTGTTGATCAGGGTAATCCGCCGAATCTCTGCGTCATCTTCCGGCGAGACGATCACCTCTGTTTCGGTATGCAGCCCGTTATCGTCACGCCGGAACACGGCCCGGTCGAGGGCAAAGTTGACCGAATACCCTTCCAGTTTCCCTCCGACCGGTTGATAGGTGCTGGACCAGATACGATCCGCATCGGACTCATGGATGTAACAGAAGGTTCCCATTGCATCACAGGTCTGATCCGATCGCCAGCGGGTGAGTTCACGGCCGCTCCACTGGCTGTAGCCGCCACCGCTGTTGGTGATCATCAAACCATACCGGCCATTGGAGAGCAGCAGGCTGTGGGGAATGGCGGTATGTGGCGTGGTAAAGGTGCTTTCCGCCGGCGCAATCTGGTCTATGCCCATCACTACGGGCTTGCACTGCCGCGTCGTTGCGAGCTGCAGCGTCGGCAGGGACGGGATGCGTTCCTGCAGGAGGGCCTCAAAAGCACGCACCCGTGGATCGCTATGAAAGCGGCGCGGGAATGGGTTGCCATGGAGGAAGTTGGTCAATGCCAGAAAAGCCATCCCCTGGTGATGGGCCATATACGCCCTGACAATCACCCCACGTCTCCCCTCACGTTGCGGCTGCCGGCTGAAATCCATCGCCTCGTAATACCCGTAATCACCGAGCAGCCCCATCCCGGCGAGTTGTTTCATATTCTGCACAGTCTCACCCGGTGCTACGTTCAGTGCCAGCAGAGTGGCATAGGGAGCGACCACCAACTGTTCTTCAAGGCCGCGTTTCAATCCGAGCGCCGGAACGCCGAAGGCCTTGTATTGATACGTTTTGTTGAGGTCCATATTGCCAAAGGCGGACTCGGAAATGCCCCAAGGCACACGCCGCGAGCGGCCGTAGGCAATCTGGATCGTCACCGCTTCCCGGGCCGCCTTGTCCAGGAGCGAGTTGCCGTAGGAGTACTGGAACAGCAGCGGCATCAGGTATTCGAACATGGTCCCGGTCCAGCTGAGCAGCACCCGCTGCCGGCCGATAGCACCGTAAGGGCGGCCCAGGGAGAACCAGTGCTCCATCGGGACGTCGCCACGGGCAATGGCGATGAAACTCCCGAAGCGCGCCTCACTGGCGAGGAGATCGTAACTGGAGCCGTCCAGCACGTCAGTGGAAACATTGAAGCCGATTGCGAACAGTTTGCGTTCACGGTCATAGAGGAAGCGCATGTCGAGCGCTGCGGACAGCTCGCGGACGTTGACGATCAACCGCTCAGCCATTCCCAGGGTTTCCCCGGCCAGCCACTGCGCCGTGGCGAATGCAGCTATAACCCGGTTGAGCCACGGTTCAAGGTGGGCGATCGCCTGGGCAGATTCCTCCCGGATCGTCCGAAGAATCGTTACCGAGTCGATCCGGTCATGGGCAAGGTCGTGTAGCGAAGGTGGTCGGGAAAGATCCTGTTGAATGGCGAGCAGAGCTTCCGCGCCGAGTGGGGCGAGTTCCTGCAAGCTCTTTTCGGCGAGAATTTCGATCCAGGTGAGATAGCTGTCGCTGCTCTGAACCCAGGCAGAAACCTGTTGTTCAAGCTCAGCGGCCCACGGCGCTGCACCTGCGGCAGCGACAACAGAGTCGACATCGATCTGCATCCGCCGTTGCAGGCGGAGGAGATCGATGATGCCGGACGGCGGGGCATTCCACTCAGCCAGGAGTTCGTCGAGTGTATGGCGATACAGGCCGGTAATTCCTGCTGACGCAGCGTCCTGTTGCAGGATTTCTCCGGTGTCGGCCAGGCCGGCAAAGGTCTTGCCCGTCAGGAGGGGGGCGTGTATCAACTCCCCGAGCCCCTGTTCCAGCGCCCACATGGCGCCGAGAAGATTGCCGCTGTCAACAGAGGAGACGTAGCGAGGCTCAAGAGGCGCCAGGGTCTGGATATCGTACCAGTTCAGGAGGTGCCCTTCATATCGTTCCAGGCGGCCGATGCTCTCCATGGTGCTGGTCAGCCTTTCGATGACCTGGTTCGTTGTCAGGTAGCCGGAATCATGGGCTCCCAGGGCACTGGCCATCCAGAGGCCGATGTTGGTCGGACTGGTCCGCATGGCCAGGCGGTTCTGATGGGCGACCTGGTAGTTGTCAGGCGGCAAC
>JGI24147J20444_1001446_pt1 | contig 11455 bp, 11 predicted proteins | sample BarGraIncub1133A_FD_20444 | JGI IMG/M metagenome (IMG submission 20444) | reverse complement strand
AACAGTTTTTAAATTTATTAGTCATCTAATGAACCTCTCCTCTTTAGCTTATACTTTAATAGTAACTTACTTTTACATTTCTTTCAACTTAGTTATTCACTGTCTACAACTAAATAATGCGGTGAATTTATTCATGTGAATATCAAATATGAGTAAACTGACTATTATAAAGCTGTGCATATTTACCACCTTTTTCTAATAATTCTTCATGGGTTCCACTTTGAACAATATTACCATTATCCATTACCAAAATTATATCGGATTCTTTTATTGTGGAAAGTCTATGAGCTATAATGAAACTGGTTCTTCCTTTTAACATTTTAAGAAATGCCTTTTGGATTCTACAATAATAGAAATAGATGATTTCAAAAAAGGTTTAAATGGAACCTTATCCATAGGAATGGTTTCATCCTCTGGTGCATTACTCATAAAAAATACTATGTCAAAATTTCACAAAGAATATTCCGGTGTAAAATTTTCTGTGCAGGAAGGCAACACATTTAAGATCTTAGAACTATTAAATAGAGGAATTATAGAAGTTGGAATTATCAGGACACCATCTAACGCTTCAAGCTGCAATTATAAATGTATGAAGAAAGAACCCATGATAGCAGCAATGACAAAAAAATATTCTTCGGATTTAGAAGGAAATTACATCTCATTGAAAGAACTAAGTGGAAATCCATTAATTTTTTATCGAAGATTCGAACAATTAATAATGGATACCTGTATAGAAAGTGGTTTTAAGTCGGAAGTATTCTGCAAAAATGATGATGCACGAACAACACTTATGCTAGCTAATGCAGGATTTGGAATTGAACTAGTTCCAAAATCCGCCTTTGAACTTTCATGTAATGAGAATCTTATTTATAAGGAAATAAAAAATGAAAAATTAGAAACATCACTAGCTGCAATATGGATAAAAGATAAATATATGTCTTCACTAGCAGATAGGTTTATAAAATGCTTCAATTAAATAGCGGATTCAATTATTAGGCCCTAGAATGATTATACCTAGGAACTAATAATTGAATCCGCTATTTATATATCTTTAAATCAAATTGAATACTTTTAAATATTAACGGTTTAATAATCTTTATATCCTTGTAACTTGTATATTAGCTTGAATTAGGTTTTTAAAAATTTCATCAATAGTATTCTCATCAATAAAATCTTTCAATTGTGGGTTACTTTCTTTAGCATTAACATAAATAATTAGATATCTTCCTAATTCTTTAACAATCCTTAAATTAATATACACCATATCATCACGACCATTTTTGTCAATGCTACTAAAAGTAATTCTATCATCATAATAACCTATTTTAATTTTTTTATAACCTTGTATGTCAATATAACTCTTTGAATCTGTTGTTGCTTGAACATCTTTTACATTATATTTGTCCAAACTTCCATTAAAAAAATCAACGAAATTTTGCATTGCTTTACTAATAATATTAGTATCAATTGTTAATTCTCTAAACTGCAAAGCCAGTTGTTCTTTCCAATCCATTTCTTCTTCACAATACATTTTCCCTTTTCCTCCCCTCTATAGAACTATTATATACAATATAATTCTATAAAAGGAATCATATTCCTTCTTTACAAATACTTTTAATTATTCCTTATCTCCAATTATTTTAATAAGTATACAATTTATAACTCTTGATTAGAATAAAATGGCCTACATCCTAGTTATTATAACTAAGATACATACTATCTTGTTTAGGATGAAAAAAACTAATTCTATACTACAATACATTTGTTATTATTTTGTTGTATCAGCACCTTTTAGATCATATAATGCTTCAGAATTTTGACCACCAGATTGCTGAGACCCTGAACTTGTAGTAGCAGTTGCTGCCTTAGTAGTTGTAGTAGTATCTTTCCATTTACTCTCTGCAACTAGTGTGCCATCTTTTTTAGCCCATGTCATGATATCGTCAGTTGAACCTTGGCCGCCTACCATTACATATCTGACTGCGCCACTCTTAACTAGTGCTTTAAACTGAGCGAGTCTTATCACTTTATCAGTTCCAAAGAAGCCCCAAGTCATTACAGATTCACCAGTTTTAATTATTATATTTGATGCACTACCACTCGTAGATGATGTTACAAGAATATACTTTTCAGTAGTTTTATTAGCCTCTAAGAATTTTATTAACTTCGCATAACTGTCACTTGAAGACTCCGTTGAACTTCCCATACTTGAAGATCCACTTTTAGTATTAGAAATTAAACTTAGTCCTGCAGCTGGGAATGTTCCAGGTTCAGCTCCAAATAAAGTAGTTGCGGACCAAACCGTAGGGGTTATTAGAAGTCCTATTAAAGTAGTGGCTACTAATATCTTTAAAAGCTTCAAATTTTTATTATTCTTTAGCTTAAGAATAATAAGTATTATTGAAGATACAAAACATAAAACAGATAGAGCTATCATTAAAATCTTAGTAATACTAGAAGTACTGTAAAAGTAAGATAAAACAAATAACTGAAGTGCTCCATCTATAATAAGTGTTACTGGCAATATCCAAGATTTCCAGGTGCCTTCAATATAAAGCTCCCACATAGAAACAATTCCGATTCCAGCGAGTGCTGCAATTGGTGCAGCAAGCATAGTTAAGTAATAAGGATGAAATAAACCTGTTGTGAAGCTAAAATATATAAATTCAGGTATTAACCAGATTGACCATAATAGTAAATCTAATTTTCTCTTGTTATTAAAAGCAGGCTTGAATTTCTCCTTTAGTACTGCTGCCAGTAACCCGAGGACTGCAATAGGAAATAGCCAAATTATTTGATCAGACATACCACTAGTAACAAACAATCTTGTAACGCTAGAAACCGCGCTACCACCCATGCTGCTGCTACCGCCTCCACCAGATTCTCCGCCTGCTTGCATTTCTCCGCCGGTTGGCACTTCTCCACTTGATTTAGTTCCTGTAGGAGGAGTTCCACCTTCAGTGTTTGTATTACTAGAAGTGCTTGTCTTGCTTTCTACAGTAATTTTAACCTGAGTTTTAGCGGTACCACCAGTTGTACTGCTTCCAATCCCAAGTCTTTCAAGTCCATTATGTCCAATTATAAGTTCTAATTCTGAGTTATTGGTACTGCTTCCAACATAAGGTCTGTTTGCAGCAGGTATTAAATCTACAACTATAGTCCATGAGAATGAAACAACAAGCAAAACAAGGGTTCCACAAATAAGATGAATTATTCTCTTTTTAAGAGAAACGGCACTTGATAAAAGGTAAACTAGGTATATAGCTGGAATAACCATATAAGCTTGAAGCATTTTTACGTTAAAACCAACACCTACAATTACAAGTCCCATTAGAAGATATTTAAACTTACCTTTCTGCGCTGCTATAGAAATAGCCCAACATGCAAATAAAATGGTCATTACAAGTAAGTTATCACATGTATTATTTCTGCTTACTGCTACGAAAATTGGAGTTGTTGCAAGAAATAGCGCTGATAGAAGACCAGCTGTAGTTCCAAAAGATCTCTTAACAATTTTATATATTAGCCAAACGGAGATTACTCCTGCAAGAGCTTGTGGAAGAACAATACTCCATCCACTATATCCAAAGATTTTAGCGGAAATAGCTTGAAGCCAAAACCCTAAAGGGGGTTTATCAATACTTACAAAACCGGCTGGGTCAAAAGACACGAAGAAGAAATTCTTTAAACTCATAGTCATACTTTTAACACCAGCAGCATAATACAGATTCGAATAACCCTCTATGCTTAGATTAACAAAATTTAAGATTGCGGATAATAATAATATTAATGACAGTAAAAATTTTTCTTTATAAAGTCTTAATTTTTTCATTTTAATTTGCTCCTTTTTACAATTCCTGAATCTTTGACTTATTTTTATGTCTATCATAAATCTTATAATACACTAGATAAAATACTCCTATTCCTATTAAAGAACCTGCAAAATCTGTTAGCACATCACTTACTAATGAGTTTATACCTGAAACAAACATTTGATGAAATTCATCAGTTACCGCATATAATAAACATATAATAAACATATAATAAACATATAAACATTATAGGTCTTCAAAATGCATTTAATAAATATATCGTAAATAAAAGTCACTACTTTAGACATTTTTCTTGTTTACTCCATTCATTTTACTCATAAATATTCTCGAGAGTCGTTAAGAAATTGTGAATACAATTTGTTCTGCTAAATTCTTATTTTTCTGAATGCTTAACAAGTAGATTTTTAAGATAATATGTAATGAAATTGTAATAATTCTGTAATCTATTAAATTATAATAAGTGGTATTATACTTGTATAGCTTAATAAAGGGATTTATGGGATAGTATTCATAGTAAAATATTGTCATGTTATTGTTTTTTATGGAGATTAAATTACATTATTATGAGCACCTTAAATTTTACTAATATTGTTAAGCATTTTAAAAAAAGTATAAATAATTTGAATTTTATATTGAAAATTATAGGGAGGAATTAAATTGAAAAATATTACGAATTCAACACACTTTAAACAAGGTTCTTTAAAAACAAAGGTAGCTATAGCTACTGCTATTATAGGTATCACCTTGGTATCTGTAGGAGGTCTCAACAATACAGATTACAATAATAGTATGGATAAATATGTACAAGTATTGGGTAGTGTATACACAACACAGTATGGGGTAACCACAGCTAGTATTTTGAGTGTAAGAAGTGGAGCTGGAACAAACTATTCTATATTGGGAAGTATACAAAGTGGTACCAAAATTATTATAACCGGAAAGACAAACAATTTTTATAAGATAACTCACAATGGCAAAACAGGATATATAAATGCACAGTATGTGAAAATAACAGCTAAGCCAATTGTTGTGGTTAAACCACCAGTGGTAGTATATGCATCGCAGTATGGGGTAACAACAACTAGTAATTTGAGTGTAAGAAGTGGAGCTGGAACAAACTATTCTATATTGGGAAGTATACAAAGTGGTACCAAAATTATTATGACCGGAAAAACAAACAATTTTTATAAGATAACTTACAATGGCAAAACAGGATATATAAGTGCACAGTATGTGAAAATAACAGCTAAGCCAATTGTTGTGATTAAACCACCAGTGGTAGTATATGCATCGCAGTATGGGGTAACAACAACTAGTAATTTGAGTGTAAGAAGTGGAGCTGGAACAAACTATTCTATATTTGGAAGTATACAAAGTGGTACCAAAGTTATTATAACCGGAAAAACAAACAATTTTTATAAGATAACTTACAATGGCAAAATAGGCTTTGTAAGTGCACAGTATGTGAAAATAACCGCTAAACCATTAACTATTTAAGCTTTAAAAATAAGCTAGGTTTGCTCCTGGCTTTCTTCCATAATTATAAAATAATTCTAATTATTCAAGGACAAGCTATTATAGAAATAATACATACCCAAGCCTAGTTTATAAAAAATCGAGTATTTCTAAAACATATTTTGAAATCAATAATTTATAGAAAACAAAAAAAATATACAATGCCAGTTCACTATTTATGGTCATAGTACATACAATACAATTATAAATACTAGTTAATGGAGTGGTGAATATGAATAAAAAAAAGAGAATGAATAAAAAAGCTATAAAAATAAATTTAATATCTATCTGCATTTTTTTAATTTTATTAGGTACAATCATAATAGGTAAAAGTTTTAATAAAGAAGAAGTTAAGGGTGAAGCCGTAAATGTACCAGTTACTGCTTCAGTTACTGGTACATTAAAGAATAATAATGAACCCAGTAATGAATTAGCAAAAAATCGCACCGTAAGTAAAGAAGGGGAAAAGTATATTTATGATGCTGCAAAGGTAAGTTCCATATTAAATTACAAAGAAAAAAATGATGATCAGAAAATAGCATTTCTTACCTTTGATGATGGCCCATCTACTACTGTGACCCCCAAAATACTAGATATTCTAAGGGAAAATAACGTTAAAGCAACATTTTTTTTGCTTGGAGAAAATATAGAAGCAAATGAAAGAAGCAAAGAACTTGTAAAACGTGAATTTAATGAAGGACATGCAATAGGTAATCATACTTATTCTCATAATAGAAACAATATGTTATTCCCTAACCGAAAGATTAATGTACCTGTTTTCATGAAGGATGTGAAAAAAAACGATGATGCATTAAAAAATGTTCTTGGTCAGGATTTTAATACAAGGATTTTAAGATTGCCGGGAGGCTATATATCAAGAGTATATTATAAAGATCCGAATTTACCAAAGTTTGATGCAAAGTTAAAGGAAGAAAATATGATTAGTATAGATTGGAATGTTGAAATTAAAGATGCAGAAGGTAAGCGCAATAAAAGTTCAGCAGAGCTATTTAGCATATTAAAGGAAGAGGTTGGAACAAAATCGAAAGTAATTATATTGATGCATGATACCTATGGTAAAGTGCAAACCGCTAATGCATTACCTCAAATTATAGAATATTTAAAAGGTCAAGGATATGAATTTAGAACAATAAAATAAGTTGCTAACGCGAATAGCCGCATTAGCACTTACTTTACTTTTTTTTGCCAATCATCCACATAACTACCTGTTGCCCAATTGGACATCACTGGCATTTCTCCTGCTTTAAACTTCAAAGTTAATGAATTTTTGACTAGTTTATATCCTTTTACAGTAAAAACCATTAATTCTGTATTAGTTAGAACGACAACAAAGTCTCTATTAGGAGATGAATAAGCATCCACCGCGCTAGGAACCTTTGTTTTTATTTCGTTAAAAGAAGGAAATAAATTATCATAGGTAGTTAAAGATTTAGGTGTCGCATAAGGAATATCAAAATCTATGAATGAATGTTTACTATTTATTTGGGTTTCCATTCTTCCTCTTAGTATCCATCGTCCATTCCTTCTTATTACACCCCAATTAGTGTCCACCTTTTCTAGCTTTTCATCTTGGGTGTTTTTAGGTATGTTTAAAAGTGTACCTGGCAAGGTAGATTTTGCTATTTCCCTTGGAAGTATGCTTGTAAGTTTTATGGATTCTCCCAGTAGATTATCCATTGGAAATATTTTGAGCTTATTATTAGAGTACTCCTTTTCTGGATCATTATTATTCACATTCTGTACAGTATCAGTAGAAACATAATTACTTCCTACAAATTTAATAGCTATACTACCTTCTGTTTTGGTATACTTTATTTGTTTTGCATTTATGGGCTTAGTAGGATTAACTGAATTAATAGGATAAGACCAAAGTATATCCTTAGAATCTCCATTTTCTATTTTCTTACTTATCCCTACCTTCCAAAACCCATTTTGCCTTGGAAGTAGCAAATCTTTAGTTTCCCGAATGGGAAGAATTTTATCATTTACTGAACTAATCCATAAGGTTTTATATGAATATTTACTAGGCCCAACTTCACCTTTAGGATTTTCATATCTTAGTCCAAGTAATAATCCTGACTTAGATCTTATTTCTTTTTCTTCCTTGTCGATTAAAATTTTTGTGTTCTTACCTTTATTATAAGAATGGGTGGCAAAAGAATCTTTTGATCTATGAAAATATAATAAAATACCCTCATAGTTTTTTATCAAAGTTGACTCATCCAACTTTATGTATTCTTCAAAAAAAATATCATTGGAGTTAATTGTAATAATCTGTACATCAGCCTTTTTTATTCCCAAACTTTTAGCACTTATTTTTATACAATCCCAAAAATAACTTTTAGTATTCACGGACTTAACTTTATATTTAACATCCTTGGAGATGTTGCCATTAAAATCAACTGTAGCTCCCCTAAAATAAGCAACCTTCCCAATTAATTGTTTCGCTTTTTTATCATCTATTGCAGCTCCAGCAATAGAAACATATTTTTCTACTATCCATATTCCCTGTATAGGCGACAAAGTGAGTTTTTTATGTAATACCTCCGATCTTAAGGTTAATCCTACATATTGACTCCATATAAAAACTATAATAGAAAATAAAATAAAAAATAAACATAATACTTTTTTCACAGGAGTCACCTCTTATATATTTGAATTTTATTGTTTATTATGCCAAAGGTAAAAATATTTTAACCTCTGTACCCATGCCGTATTCGCTTGAAATGTCAAGTTTACCGTTATGCATTTCTATAATTTCGCTGCTGAGCGAAAGTCCAATTCCATTTTGTGACATACTTGTTCTACCTTTGAAAAATTTTTCTGTTACTTTAGGCAAATCTAACCGTGAGATTCCTATTCCATTATCCTTCACAATAATGCAAATATTATTACCGGTACTGCATGCTTTAAGTGTTACTTTGCCTCCTTCTTTTGTAAAATTAAAAGCATTATCTAAAATGTTAATAATAACTTGATTTAACCTTTTCTCATCCGCAAAAACTGGAACTAAATCCTCTTGTATTTCACAAGTAAAATTAATATTATGACGTAAAGACTTGGGCATAAATTGTTTTTCTATGTAGGATATAATACTTTGAATATTTACATATTCTTTTTTAAGTGGTGCTTTTCCAGATATGAATTTAGAGAAATCCAACAATTCTTCCACCATTACTGTAAGTCTCTCACTTTCCTTTTCTATGATGTTAAGTCCGACTAGCATTTCTTCCTTATCTTCTAAACTACCAGATCTAATAGTCGCAGCCCACCCTTTTATGGATGTCAAAGGAGTTCTAAGTTCATGAGAGACAGATGCAATAAATTCATTTTTTAACTTTTGATTTTTTTGAATTTCTTCTGCCATAAAATTAAATGTATCTGATAGTTCTCCAATTTCATCATTCCTTCTTTTTTCGAGCCTTTCGTTAAAGTTTCCAGACGCAAATTTCTTAGCGAGGGTATTTACTTCATCTAAGGGTCCCACAATAGTATTAGAGATAAATATACTAGAAACACCAGAAATAACAATTACCAGCGCTCCAACTCCTAAGAAAAGAATTATTATTTTATTAATAAGTGCATCTACCTCAGATAGGGAAGTAACAAAACGTAGTACACCCTCTATTTTATTAGATGATTTTAAGGGGTAAGAAACGTACATAAAATTTTCCTTTGTAGACTTATCTTTCTTAGTAAATGTTCCAAGTTCCCCTAGCAATGCTTTTTTCACATCATCATCTTCGATATGTTCCTCATTAAAATTACCAATGGAATCCATTAGCATCATTCCTGAATTATCAATAATTTGGACCTCTGCAGAGGTGTTTTTCCAAAAAATATCATCATTATTCTCCACGTTTTCTTTTAAACTAGATGAAGAAAAATAATTATTATAAAAATCAACAGATCCCTTAATTTGTTTTGAAAGTAATGATTCCATGTTTTGGTAGTAATATTTTTCTAAAGAAATGGTAAGAAAAACTTCTAAGGTGATTACAGTGAAAACAATCACTAATAGATAACTCCAAACAAGTCTGGCTTTTATACCCCTCAAAATATCACCCCTTTTTCCATCTATATCCAACACCCCATACTGTTTCTATATATTCTGGCTTAGAAGGAGTAGTTTCAATTTTTTCTCTAAGACGTCTTATATTAACATCTACAATTTTAGAGTCTCCAAAGTATTCATAATGCCATACTAAGTTTAATAAATCATCTCTACTAAAAGCTTTTTCCTCATTTTCCATGAAGGTCTTCAAAATTAAGTATTCTTTAGGGGTTAAATCTAGAAGTTGTTGATTTTTATATACCTTCATCGAAACAGTATCTATGATGAAACACCCAGAGATTAATTGCTCAGGATTTTTATCTTCACTATGATTCATTCGTCTAAGTAGAGAATTTGCTCTGGCAATAAGTTCTAAAGGATTAAATGGCTTTACCATATAATCATCAGCACCACACTCAAGTCCCATGATTTTATCCATATCTTGTCCTCTAGCGGTAAGCATAATAATACCCAAATTTTGAAAATTATTTCTTAACAATTCACAGGTTTTAAACCCATCCATTCCAGGAAGTGTTATATCTAAAATTATTAAATCTGGTCTCTCCTGGTGGACCTTTTCTAAACCTTCTTCTCCAGATATAGCTTCAAATACCAAAAAGTTGTTTCTTTGAAAGTTAATTTTAATAAACCCTCTAATAGATTCCTCGTCTTCTATAATGAGCACTTTTTTTTTCATGATTTCACCTCTTACTTTGCAATCAATATTTAAAACATTCTAATTTCCATATTATCAGTTATGATTATAACATAATAGAGCTCTAAAATATTTTATGTAGTAACTTTTCTTTCCTTTTTTCATTTTCTCTCTATGTTTAATAAATTACTGAATTCCACTGTTATCTTCTTATACGTTTGCATACGTACCCCGTATTTTTCACCCATACGAACTACTTCAAATATAAGCCCATCAAGTTCTGACTTTTTTCCCTGATCAATATCCCTTTGCATGGATGTCGATGCCGTAGGAGCAAGTTTATCCAAAATTTCTAAATTAATCTGCACTATATCTACCGTAAAATATATCCCCATAGCTACAGCCAGAGCATCTATTTCCTTGATTAGGGCAACAAAAGTATCTCTGATTTNCCCCGGTTTCTGCATAAGTGCNGCTTCCGCATCATAATATAAGCCACAAGCTGCCATTGCTGAGACATAAGAAAATTTNTGCAAAGCATCTCTCTTGATATCATCTGATAAAACTCCAATAATATTACTCTCTTTCAAATCCTGNTCTATCTGTTTTAAAACNGGTCTGTATTCTAATGTGTTACGGATGCCATAAACAATTCTGAAGATTTCACCATGCATCAGAAGAATTCCAGGCTCTTTAATATTGGCAGATATATAAATGCAACCGTCCGTAACTAAAAGTTTCGGTAGCATTTTCTGCAATTTTCCGCCGGTTCCATAAATGTTTAGTATCGGAATAACCACGGTATCCTTATGGGCAACCCGTTTAATAAAGGGAACTGTATCCCCCAGAGAATAACCCTTCACACAAACAAAAATCACATCTGGTTGTCCCTGATAATGTTCCATATCATATGCTTTTATCGGTGAAACAGTATAATTCCCTTTCCAAGTAGTTTCTACCTTAAGTCCATTTTTCTGAATACTTTCGAGATGTTTACCTCTAGCAATCAACGTAACATCTTTGCCCGCTTCCGCCATATAGGATCCAACGCATCCTCCCGTACCACCTGCTCCAATAACCAAATACTTCATTTTTCTCATTTACTCCTTTCCTAACTGCTTAAATTCCATTTTCCGTATGTCAATATCCCAAAACTCGTAGTAAAAGCCTCGCTTTTTTACTTTCTATTAGAAGAATTCATCTCATAAAAATAGCAGTTTTCTAAAACATCCTGTTCTCTGAATAAGCTTGAAACAGCTTCATTATAATCATATAATCTTTCTGATTTCTTAATTTTTTTTGCATATTTTGCATTATCAGAAAACACCGTAATCATATAAAACCATAATTCTTTCATTTTAAACAAGACATTCCTAT
>JGI24147J20444_1001445_pt1 | contig 11465 bp, 10 predicted proteins | sample BarGraIncub1133A_FD_20444 | JGI IMG/M metagenome (IMG submission 20444) | reverse complement strand
GACGGGAGCGCGGTCGCACTCTCTTGGTCTGACGCTCGCTTCACTGCAGGTCCAGGCCGACGCCCTCGGGTTGCCGCTGGTCGTTCGCAGCGCGTCCTGGCCTCACAGCGGCAACACCATATCTATGCCATGATCGTGATGACGCGGGATGCTGCGGTCAGCCAGACATTTCTGGGGTGCACGCTGGATGAAGCCTGCATCGAGGAACTCAGGACAGTGGGGTGCGATCCCACTGGCGAGGGAGGCGAGCTGCATACTGTCGTGACAAACGCTCCCTCGTTCGCCTTCGCGCTGCGACTGGTCTCCGGCGCTGTCACCGCACATGATGGCTCCCACTTTCTGGCGGTCGGATTGGAGCGTCCGTGACGGCCGGTGGTGTCTCGGAACGCGGCATTGTCCGAACCTATCTTGCAGTCACGTCACTGACGACACTTGCGCAGTCGCTGATCTGGGGCGTCAACACGCTGTTCCTCATGCATGCGGGGCTCGACATCCTGGGTGTGATGGTTGCGAATGCAGCGTTTACTGTTGCGCAGGTCCTGTTCGAGGTGCCGACCGGCGTCGTGGCGGACACCTGGGGACGGCGTACCAGTTACCTGCTGTCGGTATCCATCATCATGGTTGCGACGCTCCTGTACATGTGGGCTGGGGTTTCCAGGGCCGGGATTCTCGCCCTCTGCCTTGCCTCGGCCCTGCTCGGGCTCGGGTTCACGTTCTACACTGGGGCAGTCGACGCTTGGATGGTAGATGCGCTGCGTGCGACGGGATCGACGCTGCGGACGGAGACCGTGTTCGCCCGGGCTGCCGTCGTGTTCGGGGTGTCCATGGTCGTCGGGACCACGGCAGGAGGAGTGCTGGGCCAGGTTGGCCTCTGGTTGCCGTATGTCGGTCGCGCGGTCCTGCTGGTGCCGGCGCTCGTCCTTGGGCTCGTGTCGATGCCAGACCTTGGGTTCGAGCGCAGACAGCTGCGCTGGTCCGGTGTCGGAGCTGAAGTGCGCAGGGTCGCGTCTGTCGGCGTTTTGTACGGCGTGCGTACCCCTCTCGTCCGCTCGCTCATGTTGGCAGGCTGCGTCCAGGGTGTGTTCGGGATGTACGGGTTCTACTCATGGCAACGGTACTTTCTGGACCTGCTGGGGCGCGACGCCGTGTGGGTCGCAGGCATCATCGCCGCCACCATCGGGTTGGCCGGCGCCGCAGGAGGAGCGCTGGTGCGGCCTGTCATGGCCCATGGACCGCGCCGGTCGAGCGTGCTCCTGTGGACGGCAGGGGCCGGGACGGCATGCATCGTCGCGGCAGGGCTCGTGCGCGCATTCTGGGTGGCCGTCCCGCTGTATGTCCTGGCGTGTCTGCTGGACGGTATCGCGGGGCCTGTCCGCATGGCATGGCTGAATGCATGTATCCCATCCCGGGAGAGGGCGACGCTCATCTCGCTCAATTCTCTCTTTGGCGAGGCTGGCGGGACGGTCGGGCAGCTTGGGCTGGGAGTTGTGTCGCGGGCTGTGTCCATCCCCGCGGCCTGGGTTGTTGGTGGCGCGTTGGAGACGATGGCGCTGCCGTTCATCGGCATGGCGCGCAGGCGGGGAGCTGTCAGCGATGCCGGGGGGCAGTGTGAAGTGGCGGGTTCGCCGTAACCTTCGCGAGGGGGCGGACGTAGATAAGGTGGACAGTCGGTCAGTGTTCTCAGAAGACCGGCTACGTGGGAAGGAGCAGATATGGCTGACCAGGGCACTCGTACGACCCGTTCTTCGACGGCGAATCTCGGCATCCTGCTGATCATCGTTGGCATCGTCATCCTCGCGCTGCAGTATGTTCATATCGATCTGAGCCGGCTTCCGGAGCGCTGGGCGGAGCTGACATGGCCGCTGCGCATCATCATCCCTGGACTTGCGTTGTTCGTCGTGGGTCTGGTGCTGCCGGACCGGGCGGGCGAGGGTCTGGCCGGGTTCGGGCTTGTGGCTGCGGCAGTGGGCACCCTGCTCTGGTATCAGAGCGTCACTGGCACGTGGGAAACCTGGGCATATGCCTGGGCACTGGTGTTTCCGGCCGCTGGAGGACTCGCAGGCATCATTCATGGGACGCTGCACGCCAACTGGCGGCATGTGCGTGACGGTGTTGGCGGATTCGTGTTCGGCATGGTCATGTTCCTCGTCCTTGGCTTCGTGTTCGAAAACTGGCTGGGGTTCGAGGGATTTGGACTCGGCCGGATTGCGGCCTGGGTGCCAGGAGTGATCTTGCTGGCGGTGGGCGTTACCGTCCTCTTCGCCGGTACCCCCGGTGAACGCAGCTCAAGACGCGCCGAGCGCGAACAGAGACGGGCAGAGCGTCATGGCGCCCCCCAGGGAAGGATGAGCACTCCGGTCGTGCCTCCCACGGACGCGAAGCAGGAGACCATCACGCCTGTTGAGCCGACGAAGCCCGACGACGGGCAGTCCACGTAACAGGACGAGCTGGGGGCCGTCCTCACCTTGATGACATGGCTGGCATATCCTGCCCGCCAGGTCGACTCAAGGTGCAGACATACGTGCCGGGTTCCCGGCGGCTAGAAGCGTGAGGCGAGCAGGCGGGCGAGAGCCTCGAGGGCGACGATTGGTTGGGGCGCCGTGCCGGTGGTAGTGGGGTTGAGTGTGTACAGCAGGGTGAACACCGTCGCGTTCTTCCGTACGAGCAGGGCGGCTACGCCGATGTCAGAGTGCCGGGCTGAAGCCTCGCCGACGATTGCCGTCCCCGTGTCATCGATGAGTCCGTCGGCAGCGAGCTTGTTCCTGTACCATGTATACGCCCGGTCACGCAGCGCGTGATTCGGATCGGGAGTGAACTGCCCGCCGAGGAACGTCAGGGAGCCCCCACCACGGAAATCGATCGTGATACCGTTCTTTGCCCCGGCCAGTTCCTTGCCCTGGCCGTTTGTGCCTTGATCAGGGAAGAACACGAAGGTCTGGTCGGCGTACCCAACGTCGACGGCTGTTCCCAGCCCCGTCTCCTTGAAGTCCTGCGGACTGAGCGTGACACCGGGGAGCACCGTAATAGGCTCGTCCACGGTCGCACCTCCCAGGACAGAGATGAGCGTGACTGCGCCTCCACTGACGAGGGCGAGCACGATGAGAATGGTGACGAATGTACGCATGCGTTTGCGGTTCACGGTTACCTCCAGGTTATAGGACGGCTCACTGCTCGAGCAAAGTCTTCAGCGCATCAGCAGATAACGGATGAGCACGAGGAGGGCGAGGTGAGCCGGGTAGTACGCATAGAACAGCTCCGGCAGATGACGCAGGTGCAACCGGGGCGGCCAGAGGATGAACGGGATGCTGGCCAGCGCGTACACCTGGGACGGCCAGAACAGGGTCCCGGCGAGCATGTGCAGGAGTCCGTGGCCGATGATGAGTTGCTCTCTATGCTGAAAGAGGACGAAGCTGGTCAGACACAACAGAACGCCATAGAGGCCATAATCCGGACCCACGGCCGGCAGCCAGAGTTGTATGGCGGCCACGCTTAGTGCGAGGGCGACCGCCCACCAGTGGTGGTGGTCCCATCCCCAGATAGCCAGCAGACCCAGCAGCAGCGTGCCAAAGATGTTGAGCGTCCACGGGCGCACGCCGAACGCGATCATGTAGATCGGCTGTGCGATGAGACCCCAGATGGCAAGCCTGAGCACATAGCGGGAGAGGTTGTGCGTGTGCAGATAGCCGGCGGCAAGCTGGTAGGCGAAGAGAGGAAAAGCCACGCGTCCAATGATGCGGAGCCAGCCCACCTGTGGCAGCAGAATGGCTCCCACGTGGTCGATGGTCATCGAGACGATAGCGACAAGCTTGAGGGCATCAGACTGTTCGAGCGTCGGTTGCCTATCTCCCAGGGAGGAAGTACCTTCATCGTGGTTTGTCATTGTCAACGATTCATCGCCTCGCTCTTCTTGACAGCCCCCTTAGGCAGCACTAGAATACTGCAGCAAAGCCGCATGTTGGGGCGTCGTCTAATGGTAGGACAGTGGCCTTTGGAGCCATGAATTGCTGGTTCGACTCCAGCCGCCTCAGCCATCTTCTTCAGACCCAGACAATTGCCTCGGTCCTGGGTTGACGCGGTCGAGTCAGCACAGCCTCAGGACAGAGGCGTATTCGCAGTGTAGCAGTCCCGCCTGTTTTTGCTAGACCACCTGGCCGGCGAGAACCACATAGGTGGTCATCGCGTCAAACTTGCCCATTGTCTGCAACGCCATCACGTACGCGCCGAGGACCGGGTCGAGCAGTGGCGGCTGCAGCCGTGCGAGTGGGGCGACTTCATGAGTCAGGAGTGTCAGCCTGTCGATAAAAGCAGGATTGCCGCCTCCGAAGACCGAGCCACCCAGGACGACATCGACGACCTCATGCTCGAAGCCCATCTTGTGGACCAGCCCCGTGATCCCCTCCGCCAGAGACTCCGCCTGCAGCATGAGGATACGCCTGCATACTTCGTCGCCGGCCGTCGCGCCGTCGAAGACAAGTGGTACGATGGCCAGAGCCCGATGCAGCAGTTCTCCGTGTCCTGCCGTGTCTTGCACGGCCTCGAGGAACAGGAGTTGCAGCGTGTCATAGTCGGGGGTGCCGGTCACGTCCAGCACCGTCTGTTCCAGCACGGATTTCGGTCCCGTCCCGTCGTGGGAAAGAAATGCGAAGTGCAGGATGTCTCTCAGCATGTCCAGTCCGCCGCCTCGCAGACCGCTCTCGTAGCCGAGGCCCCGGAGCGTGACCCAGGTTTCCTCGCGGCTGCAGGCACATGCGTTGGCGCCCCCGCCGCACACCAGGGCGATTCCCCAGCCCTTGTCGCTTCCTGCCTTGAGCATGATCCATGTATCATTGACAAGATCAAAGATGAGTCCCGGGAACGCAGTGGTCAGAGTTTCATCAAGCGCCTCGCGGTCCATGGGCAGATCCATGCCCGACAGCCCGAACACGGCGTGTTCGACCTGCGATAGCAAAAGGTCCGCAGCCGTCAGGGCTCCCTGAACGGCGTTGGTGATGCCTGATATGGCTGCTTCGAGTCCAACGATCTGGTAGTTGGAGGCTCCTCCTTCGCCGGATCCGACGATATGGCCGGCATCGTCACCGATGACAGCCTTCGTCCTGGTGGTTCCCCCGTCGACGCCGAGATAATACGTCACAGCCACGCTAGAGGGACTCCGAGTCGACGCTCGTGTGGAGGTGGAGAGAGGTCAGGACCTTGAATGCCTCTGCCAGTCGCATGCCGTGTGCTCTCCCCAGCTCCGAGGCCTTGAGGGTAGTGTAACGTGTCGCCATTTCCAGCATCTCTGGGGTGAATTGGCTCCTGTACAGGCCGAGGGCTGCCAGCTTCGCCTCGTTCTCCGCTGCGATGTCGACAAACTGGTTTGGCCTGTCGGTGAGGTAGAACGCGATGAAGCGGACGTTGTGAGGGGGCAGTTCGGGGAGATATAGGGGCAGGTTGCAGTAGATCATGCTTTCTGCCGCCGACCAGCCGCAGTTGAGGTGGTCCTGATGGGCTTCATACGTCAGCCATGGGTCGGGCGCCAGGATGGCATCCGGCCGTTCCTGCCGGATGATGCGGACCATCGCCTTGGTCGTTTCTCCACAGTGCGGCAGCTCACCGTCGTGAAAGGGCAGGTACAGGTGATTGACTACCCCCATGGCCTCGCCAGCCTTCTGGTCCTCATCACGGCGGATTTCGACCAGGCGTTCGCGTGTCATTGAGACGTCCGTGGTGCCCAGGCAGCCGTCGGTCATCGTGACGAGCGTGACGTCTTTCCCTGCCTTGGCCAGCTTGAGCAGGAGGCCACCCGCGAACCAGACCGCATCATCGGAGTGTGGTTGAAACACGACGTATCTCTGTGCTGAATCGATAGGCGAAACAGGAAGGAAGTCGTTCCAGTTCATAGCGTGACAGCTTTTGGTTGAGGGATGGGCGTCCCGGCTGCCGCATAGAGTTGCGCGGCGAGGGCGCACTGCTCCTTCACGTGCACGAGCCTCCCGCCATGAAGCGGGTAGAGGAAGACAAAGATGAGCCCCAGGCCGATCAGTGCGGCTGGAACAATACTGACCAGGAACCTGAAGCCTATGACGGCGGTCGGAGCCATCAGCGCCGGGTCTTGTACGGGCCTGTACCCGGTGATCGTCTGGACAAGCGAGATGGTGCCGGCGGAGATGGCGACGCTCATGCGGATGATGAGCGCGTTGACGCCGTAGTACATGCCCTCCCTGCGTGTGTGTGTCTTGAGGTAGTCCTCATCGCAGATGTCGGCGACCATGATGTCACTTACCAGAAGAAGGGCTCCCAGACCGACGCCTACGATGGCAAAACCGGTGATCGCCTGCGGCATTGTGCGGACCAGTCCCAGCGGAAGCAGCGTCAGGCCGAACAGAACGCAGGCGATGATGGCCGTCGTGCGAACACCCCTGCGGATGACAACCTTTGACCAGAAAATCTGGGTGACCATGGCGACGATGAAGATAGGGGCCATGATAAGGCTGCTCTGGGAGTCCGAGATGCGCAGAACGTACTTGGCGAAGAAGGGTATGACCTGGGGTACCAGCACGATGACCGAGTTCACGAACAGGTTGAACATGACGAATGTCAGGAACGACCTGTTTGCCAGCGTATTCCTGATGGCGGGACCGAGTGCCAGAGGCTCGCCGGGGGCATGCATGTTTTCCTTTGAGCCCAGCAGCGACACGAAGATGGACAGGGCGGTAACCGCCCCGAAGATGATTCCCATGCCTCTCCATCCAAGCTTGGCGACGATCAGCGGCGTCGCGGCCAGACCGGCCATCGCGCCGAGGATGCCGATCGCCTGGCGCCAGGCGTTGACGGTACTGCGGTCGCTCGTGCTCGAGAACGTCTCGGGGTACAGGGACGTCCAGTTGATGATGACGATGGTATAGAATCCATCGAACGCGAAGATGACGGCGAGGTAGTACCAGAACAGCGCCGGCGTGGACATGCCGGCCGGCGGGACCCAGATAAGGTAGAAGGCGAGCGCCAAGGGCAGCGTTCCCAGGACGATGTACGGGATGCGCCGTCCCCACCGGGTATGCGTCCGGTCGGACCAGTAGCCGAACAGCGGGTCGTTGATGCAGTTCCAGATCGTATAGATGAGCATGGCGGTCGCGAACAGCTGTTGTGGAAAACCCAGCTTGTCCACGTAGAGGTACAGCGCCCAAGCCGTGAATGCATTTTCCGGCAGGCCTGCTCCCATCGAACCGAAGCTGTATGCAAGCTTTTTCCAGAAGTTCATGCTGCCTCCAGCGAATTGCGGATGCGTGCGGCTACTTGAAGCTGTCGAAGTATGGGGTCTCCTGTTCCTTGAACGCCAGGACCAGATCTCGCGCCACGGCCGGCGAGGCGACCAGCGGATTGAGCGCCAGAGCCTCGATGAGAGCCTCGAGGTCGCGGTACGCGACTGCGTCGACGAGGGACCTCTCGTACAGTTTCACCTGCTCAATAAGCAGTTGTGACTCCCTGTCGACGGGTCCGACCGCCAGCGGGCGGATGAGCCGTTCAGTGATCAGTGACGGGACCTCGACGACATCGTCGAGGGCAAGGCCGGCAATAGCGCCACGGTTCATGACATTGACGGGGACGACACACTGGATCTTGCCTGCAAGGCCAAGAAGCACGTCCATGGCGACTGCGCTGTACCCTTCGCCACTCTTGAGGTGCATGGCGTTCCGATACTCTTCTGCGAGGTGACCGTCCTCGCGTGCGCCGAGATATGTCTGGTATGCAGCCAGCGGATCGCCGGAGGCCATGAGATCAGTTACAAGTCGTATATTGAGGCGCTCCACTTCCTCGCCGCGCGTTTCCCCGGCAGCCTTCATGGCCGCAAGCGATTCCCGCTTGAACGCGTAGTACCAGATGTACCCGTTGGGCAGCTTGCCGAGGTGTTGCACGAATGCCGGCGAGAAGTGCGTCATCGCCTCGAAACCGGGCACCTGGTCGATCATGGAAAGGATCTGGGGCAGGACGTCATGGCCGAGGGCATACACGCTCTTGACGAAACCGCAGTGGTTCAACCCGTAGTAGTCTAGTACTAGGTCTTCCGGCTTGACCTTGAGGAGATAGGCCAGCAGGATGCCGATGGAGGTTGGCGCATCACAGATGCCGACGACGTTGTGAAAGCCTCCATGGCTAACCATGGCTTGTGTAATGATCCCTGACGGATTCGTGAGGTTGATGAACCAGGCGTCGGGTGCAACCTCGCGCAGTTCTTTGAGCATGTCCAACACAACGGGGATGGTGCGCACAGCCATGGCGAAGCCGCCTGCGCCGACCGTCTCCTGCCCCAGGACATCCATCGAGAGGGGGATGCGTTCGTCCAGCGTACGCATATGGTCGCCACCAACGCGTATGGCGGCGATGACGAAGGAGGCTCCTGTCACGCACTCGCGGAATGTACCGGCGTGTGAGATCTCAACCGTGCTTTTTCTGTCCTGGACAATGGCCGATATGACCTTGTCCACGGCGGCGAACCGTTCGCCGTCGAGGTCGATAAGCGAGATCTCTGTGAGATCGAGCCGTCCCTGAAGGTCAAGGAGCGCGCCCACGAGAACCGGGACTCTTGTTCCACCTCCACCAATGATGCTGACTTTCATCGTTGCCTCCAGTCGGCGCAAACCGGCACGTCATAGCGCATCCGGTAGAGGGTATCCGCCAGCGCATCCTCGTCCAGCGACACGACTGGCGGTCTTTCCCATCAATGTTCTAGCGGGCCCTCTCTCGTTGTCAAGGAGAGTGACCACCCGTCCTCCGGGTTATGCCTGAGCGGCCGCTATCCTGACTTCCCAGGGGGCCAAGCTGTCCATGGATGGCTGGTCCTCTGTGCTGAACAGGGGAGCCTGGTCTGATGTAAAGCTGCCCAGTGGGACCCCCACGGTCTGGCCAGACAGGTTGATGGTAATTGTCATGCGTTCTGTTGAGGATCTGCGTATGAAGCACAGGCAGGTGTCAGACGGGCCATCGACGATGGACAGGTCACCTGCGGTCAGTGCAGGATGATGGGACCTGAACCAGGCGAGCCGTCTCGTGAAACTCAGTACCGAGGCCGGATCTGCCGACTCCGCACTATAGGTCATGGCAGATGCACTGACGGGTAGCCATGGGATTCCCGTAGTGAAGCCCGCGTTTGCGGTATCATTCCACGGCATCGGCGCGCGTTCGCCATCCCGGCCAACCGGCAGGGGCCAGTATCTCTTGCCCACGGGGTCCTGAAGGAGCCTCCTCGGGAGCGGCGTATTCGCAAGCCCCAGTTCCTCTCCATTATAGAGGAACGGGGTCCCCTTGAGCGTAAGCAGCAGTCCCAGCATGCTCTTTGCCATCGCGGGTGAGCAATGGTAGCGTGATACCGCGCGGACGACGTCATGGTTGCTCAGGACCCAGGCGGGCCAGGCGCCCTCGGGCAGCAGGTCGAGGGTTCTCTGTATGATGTCGCGGAAGTCCTTCGCCCGAAAACGTCGAACGAAGAAGAAAAAGTTGAATACCAGGTTCAGCTCGCTTTCGCCATCTCCATAATACGAGAGCACCTGCTCGAGCGTGCGCTGCGTGATCTCGCCCACCATCATGCGCCCGGGCTTCTCGTCGATGACGCCGCGCAGTTCCTGCAGGGCGTCGTGCGTCTCCGGTTGGTCTACAGTGTGGTTGTACACCTCGTGTGACATCGGTATGAACAGCGTCTTCGACGGGTTGCCGGGCATGGGCTGAGCGACGACAAACTCGTGAGCGTTGTCCCGAAGCTGGGCGTCCTTGACGTAGTAATTGGCGACGTCGAGACGGAAGCCGTCGACTCCCCGGCCCATCCAGAACCTCATGATGTCGTGAATCTCTTGACGAAGCCGGGGATTGCGCCAGTTCAGGTCTGCCTGTTCCTTGAGGAAGCTATGCAGGTAGAACTCATGGGTCTGCTCGTTCCATTCCCAGGCTGACCCTCCGAATGTCGAACCCCAGTTGTTGGGAGGCTTGGCATTGGTTCCGTCGCTCCAGAGGTAGTAGTCGTGGAACGGATTCTCGCGGGAGGTACGCGCTTGCCTGAACCAGGCGTGCTCGGTCGAGCTGTGATTGACGACAAGGTCCATGATGAGGTGGATGCCCCGTGCGCGGGCACCGGCCACGAGGCCGTCGAAGTCGTCCAGCGTGCCATACACGGGATCGATGGAGCGGTAGTCGCTGATGTCGTATCCGAAATCGCGGTTGGACGACGGGTAGACAGGTGACAACCACAGGCCCTCGATGCCGAGCGACGAGGGTGTGCCGTCACGCAGGACGTCCAGCTTGCTGGTCAGCCCAGGGAGGTCTCCAACGCCATCACCATTGCCGTCCATGAAACTGCGGACATAGCAGTGATAGATGATGCCTCGTTTCCACCAGGATGGGCGCTGGGCGCCAGTCGCGGTCATGTTGGTTTCTTTGTGTCACGTCGCTGGTGCGCTGAAGCGGGAGGATCGAGAGGTGGCACCGAGGACACCGGAGGCCTCAACTCCTGCCCGAGGCGTGTCTGGTAGAGTGTGAAACCCGTGTCCGAGAGGAAGGGTTGCCGCAGGACTCCGCTCATGTGGTCAGCCATGCCGGGGGCCATCAGGCCGTGCGACAACCGGAAGAAGGCTTCAAGGACCTGGAACGACATCTTGGACAGTGCGTCCAGGGGTTGATTGCGGTGGATGAGCTCGCCCAGCTCCGATTGGGCCAGACCCTCGATGCCGTACTTGTGGACGTATTCGATGACATGCCCGATCTCGACGCCATAGCCGGTCAGGAAATGCAGCTCGCGCAGGATGCCGGCACGTGCCGCGATGGTCCCCGCAAGTGGCTGGAACAGCCCTCCGAGTTCCGGATACCAGAGGTTCAGCAAGGGGCGCGCGGCCAACTCCGTGACACGGCCGCCGCCCACTTCCACGAACTCGTTGACGACACGCACGGGTCTGCGGTAGAACCCCTTGATAAAGTTCAGGCGCTCGTCCAGGAGAAGAGGCCCGACAAGTCCGGTAACAAGTGACGGGTGGGGATTGGACAGGTCGGTGTCGACGAAGACGAGAATGTCTCCTTTTGCGACGAACAATGCTTTCCACATCGCCTCGCCCTTGCCGGTATAGGCTCCGAGGTCCGGACGTACCTGCTGGTGGACATAGACGGGGATGCCGCGAGCGGTCGCTATTTCGCGCGTGTTGTCGCCACTGTCGCTGTCCATGAGGATGATCTCGTCGATCAGCGGCCGTTCATCCATCAGTGGGCCCTTGAAGGCGTCGATGACCTGTCCAACCGTCTTCTCTTCGTTGAGCGCCGGCAGAACGAGAGAGATCGATACATGGCGGTCACGCTTGGCCTGGAGGAGTCGGTCGATGTCCGCGAACTCGTCCTGGGAGAACGTGTTCTTGAGGATCCAGGGCTCGATGGCTTTCGTCGTGTCTGATAACTGTTCAACCTCTGCGCCGCGAGCGTAGACGAACACTACTGTCGCGCGGAGCAGTCCTGCC
>JGI24147J20444_1001443_pt1 | contig 11476 bp, 4 predicted proteins | sample BarGraIncub1133A_FD_20444 | JGI IMG/M metagenome (IMG submission 20444) | reverse complement strand
CTGTCTCCACGCTCATCACAGCATCAGGCAGTAGTGTTAACCTCCTCAACAGTGCTCGGTTCTGCCGAATCTTTTGGAAGGTCGGAACCTCCGCGACCTTGTTAATAGCGTATCTGTTTGAGCACCAGATAGATTTTGTTATGAGGGCAAAAAGAAACTTTTCTAATGGTGTAATGAATGCAAAAAAATGAAGATCAGACTATATTAATGACTTCTAATAAAATGAGCTATAGAGTACGGGTTGTAAGACTTATGCTTGAATCAGGACAAGAAGAAATCCTGCTTACAAGTTTGCTGGATGAAAAGTTTACATTGGCAGTTCTAAAGGAACTATACTTTAAAAGGTGGGGGATAGAAATAAAGTATGATGAGTTAAAGAATAGGCTGGAAATTGAAAAATTTACTGGTACTAATAAAATAGCTATAGAGCAGGATTTTTATGCTTCCATATATATTTCGAATATGATTGAACTTGTAAGGTCTCAAAAGAACGATAGCATAAAGCAACATAATAAGTTAAAGGGTCTAAAATACGAATACCAAACAAATTTGAATATTTTAGCAGGAGCATTCAAAGATAAATTTGTTTGTATGCTTATTGAAGATAATTCTAGAAAAAGGAAAAAAATATTTGATTCGATTATGAAGCAAATATCCAAATGCATTGTCCCTGTTAGGCCTGGAAGGCGAAATGAAAGAAAAGAGTGTACAACAAGAGGTAAATTCAAAACCAATTATAAAAGGTGCTTGTAATATTTTTACATATTAACTTACTGACATTGACCGACCATGCCGTCCTGACGATGACCACCTGCTATCCCTTCAATACTCCTGGCTATTTTCCGGACCGCTATATCGTCTCCGCAGATTTGGTGATAAGTAAATAAAACCTCATCCACATTATTTTAGATTTCTTATTTTTGGGGGGAATGTTGTATGTTCAGTAATATGGCTCTTAAAGACAAGTTGGAAGAATTACGTAAAAACTTGGGTACTACTCTGACTGAGGAAGATGATTATACTAGTACGGGAGTACTAAAAAAAAGTAATGAGCTTGATGAATATATTTTACTTTTTATAAAGTCGGATAAAAAAGCGGTAGATAAATAGATATAGCATATAAACGGTTTATGTTTGCAAAATATGTGTACTTCCTACAGCAAAGAGAAAATAAAAAGTAAAATATATTTTATAATGAGATTAATTCTATAGCTGCACAGACAAATTTGGGGTTTGTGTAGTAATGAAACAGAAAATGGCTATAAGCGTGTAATAATTTTACAATTGTAGCCGTTCACTTTATCCTACTTTTTGAAATAGTATTTATTCCATCTTTTCGGGGGATGGGCAAAAACACCCTTGAAGCAGAATTGAACATGAAGAAAAGCACTTGTATCGTTGCCATACCCCTTAATCATACACGCTGGATATGTTATACATTTTGGGAAATATCAATTTTACTTGCCGGATGCATGCTGATATGTAATATGGCTTATTTGTGTTGGAAATAATGAAAAACAATAAAGTACTTGAATAAATTCGATTGATATTAGATTCCTTCAAATGTGACCTGCTTGACAATGCTCATTCAATATGTCATTGATTCGGTAGTAGCCTGGTAAATCTAATGATTTTGAACGCATGAGAATAAAGAATGAATTATGAGAGGAGTATTTTACTAATGCATGTTTATTTAAGACTTTTAATTGAGGGCGCCGTACTAATTGCCTGTATCATTTTATTTCTGTGGGTTATTTTGATAAAATCCAAAAATAACTACAAGTTAAATATACGTGATGCCTCGCTTTCCAGTGAAGAACTTGAGGACCATGCAAGAAAAACGGCCATAGAGCATTCGGTTTTCAGCAGACAGAACTTCTTGAATTGGCCTGTTCCAAGAATGAATGACAACTATGATTTTATCCTTTCGGTATACAAGGGGCTGAATGAAGATATCCAAAAAAAATGCACCATCCCTTCTGCAGCGGAATGGCTACTGGACAACTTTTATATTATAGAAGAACAGGTAAAAGGGCTCAGACGTGATTTGGCCAAAAAAAATTATTTGCGGCTGCCTGTCCTGAGATCAGGGCTCTTAAAGGGATATGCAAGGATTTTTGCCATAGCTGTAGAGCTTGTCGTGCATACCGATGGGCAAATGGATGACCTGATACTTTCGGACTACTTGAAGGCATACCAATCACACAGTGTTCTTTTTGACAGAGAAATATGGGCCATTCCAATGGTGATAAGACTTGCGCTCATTGAAAGCATCAGGCATCTTTGTGAAAATATCAAAAACACACAATTGCAGTGGCATAAAGCAGATGAAATTTTTGATGACTGGCTTGCCGATGAGGACTCAGATGCAAACCGAGTTATGAAGTTATTTAAGTCCAGCTTGAAAACGACGGATAAAGCCAATCCGTCTTTTATTGAGCATTTGTTCTATCGTTTACGAAGATCGGGACGCAGTTATGCGAAAGTTTTACGAATCATGGATAAAAGCCTTGCCAAACTTGGTACGACCACCGAGCATATTACTCAAAAAGAACATAACTCCCAGTCCGTGAACACTGTCTCGATGGGCAATTGTATTACCAGTCTTCGTTTTTTTTCAGCACTGGACTGGGCCGATTTGCTTGAGTCTGTCAGTTTTGTGGAGCAAATCCTAAAACAGGATCCAGACGGGACATATCCACTTATGGACCTTTTTACACGGAATTATTATAGAAGCAAGATTGAAAAACTTGCTTCTATTTATGGTGTTTCCGAACTTCACGTTGCCAGGGAAGCGGTTGAGCTTGCAAAGCAAGCCTGTTCAGGCTGTGATGTTGGGAGCGCCGAGGATGCTGAAATCCAGCGTACATGGCATGTAGGGTATTATTTGATTGGTAAGGGGATCAAAAGCCTGGAAAGCAGACAGGAAAAGATAAATAAGTTCCTGCCTAAGGCGGCATACATAGGTAAAAGATTTCCGGGAATACTTTATTTCGGTTCTATCGGTCTGATTACACTGCTTTTGGTTGCCATAGCAGTACAGTATTCAATTCTCACAACAGAACTGCCTACGCTTCTTATTTCCATATTGGCAGGCATTGCCGTGCTGATACCTTCTTCAGACATCGCTGTGAATGCAGTGAATTGGATTGTATGCAAAGCCTTAAGCCCTGCTTTTTTCCCAAGAATAGAGTTAAAAGATGGCATTCCAGACAGCATGAGTACAATTGTTGTCGTACCGGCATTACTCCCGGATGAAAAACGGGTAAAAGAACTTTTGGATAACCTAGAAAGCCATTATCTGTCCAACAGGGAAGACAATTTATACTTTGCTTTGATCGGGGCCTTTAAGGATTCGGACGAAGCCAGTATGAAGGACGATAGCAAGATCATTGAGGCTGCTTTGTGTGGGATAAAGGAACTGAATAGGAAGTATTCTGGAAAGGGTAAGGAAAAATTCTATTTCTTCCATAGAGAGAGTCAATTCAACAAAAGAAATAACAATTGGATAGGCTGGGAAAGAAAAAGGGGCGCCTTGATGGAATTCAACGACCTGATTTTAGGCTCTATTGACACCAGCTTTTCCTACTTTTCCTGCAATGTACCGCCTTTTTCAAATGTTAAATATATCATTACGCTGGATAGCGATACAATTCTGCCGATGGGTATGGCAAAAAAAATGATTGGAACCATGGCCCATCCTTTAAACAGACCGGTGATTGATAAGCAAAGAGGCATCGTCATTGAGGGCTACGGTCTTATGCAGCCCAGGATTGACGCTGACAGCGAGAGTTCCAATAAGTCGCTCTTTTCACGGATTTTTACGGGTCAAGAGGGTATCGATCCCTATGCCAATGCTATTTCCGATGTTTATCAAGACTTGTTCGGTGAAGGTATTTTTACCGGGAAGGGAATCTATGATTTAAAGGTTTTTCAAAGTGTATTGAAAAATGCTATCCCAGAAAATGCAATTTTAAGCCATGACCTGCTGGAAGGCTCCTATGTGAGGACTGGCCTGGTGGCGGATCTTAAATTGGTAGACGCCTATCCATCGAAGTATAACTCGTTTGCTTCCAGGCTGCACCGTTGGGTCAGGGGAGACTGGCAGTTGTCTCCATTTCTGTATGGAAAGATCTACAACCGCATTCACAGCAGGATATTGAATCCCCTTTCATTGCTGTCCAAGTGGAAGATATTCGATAACCTAAGAAGAAGCCTTGTACAGCCCGCTCTTATGATTTTGGCTGCTTTGAGCTTTAGTATCCTACCCGGCAGCATTTACTTCTGGCTTGGATTTTTTATTGTTGCACCGGCATTCCCATTTATGATGGCTGTGGTTGAAACTGTGTTCTCGGGACGGCTCTGGAATGATAAGACTAAACGGTATATGACGGTGATGTTCGGGGTAAAGGCGGCGTTTTTGCAGGGTTTGTTGACCTTGACTTTTTTACCGTACCAGGCCTGGTTGATGGTGGATGCCATTTTTGTCACACTAGTTCGCGTCTATATCACTAAGAAAAATTTGCTTGAATGGGTCACATCGGCGGATGTGGAGAAATTCCAGAAGAATTCCGTGGGAAGTTATGTTTCCATGATGAGAGCGTCCTTATGGGAAGCCCCAATTATTTTAATTCTTGCAATTGCTTTCAAACCTGCAGAAGCCATTATCAGCCTACTTTTTCTAGTACTCTGGGGAAGCTCACCCTTTATCGCCTATTGGATCAGTAAAGACCAGAAAGAGGAACTACTGAAGGCTTCAGAGGAAGACATTCATGAATTACAAAGAATTGCAAGAAAAACATGGAGGTATTTCGAGGAATTCACCAATGCCAAGAGCCATTACCTTACTCCTGACAACTATCAGGCAGATCCACCCAAAGGAATTGCCTACAGGACATCACCGACCAATATCGGCTTAGGGTTGCTGGCAATTTTAACAGCCAGGGACTTTGGGTATATCGGTACTTATGGAATGATGGATTTGATTGAAAAAACAATATCCACCATTGAAGGATTGGAAAAATGGAATGGTCATTTGTACAACTGGTATAATACGCACACTTTAAAGCCACTCCGACCTGGCTATATATCAACGGTCGACAGTGGAAACCTTGTAGGCTACCTAATCACTTTGGAACAAGGGTTGAAAGACTATCTTCACAGTCCTCTAGTGGACGCCCGATTTTCAAATGGAATCAGGGATACCTTGAATTGCGCAGGAGAGGAAGGTCTTGCTGCTTATGATAAAATTATCCATACACTCCCAGGCAAAGAATCTCTAGATTTGATCCTTTGGAACCAGGCCTTGAATGAGCTTATTAATGGCCGCGGGTTTGACAATATAACAAATGCAGCCTGGAAAGCCAAAATTGAGCGCATGGTTCGGATGTTCAAAAAAGATATTGCGGAATTGATGCCATGGATTGATTTACTGGAAAGAATTCCTGAGGATTTACTAAAGAAAGATTTTAATGAAAATATTGCTGCCAGCGTTGATGAACTGCTTATCGTACTTAAGAAAAACACCGATGTACATGACTTGCCGGCCGTTTACAGGTATGCGACGGACTGTACTTGCAGGTTGATTGAAATCATTCAGAGAACCGGGATAGAGGACTATAATGACGGATTGGCCTGGCTGTACGAATTGGAGAAAACACTGACCAAAGCCATTGAAACTACCGAAAAGTTTATAAAGAGATACAAAGCTTTGATTGAGAGAATTAATGCCTTGTCAGAGGCAATGAAATTTTTGCCGTTGTATGTCAAGAAAAAACAATTGTTCTCCATCGGATACAATATTGAAGAAAACAAGCTGACCAATTCATACTATGATTTGCTTGCTTCAGAGGCACGGCAGACCAGCTATATTTGTATTGCAAGAGGAGAAATTCCATTAGCACATTGGATTAAGATGGGCCGAGCTTTGACGTCGGTGGATTGTTATAAAGGTTTAGTATCCTGGACTGGGACCATGTTTGAATACCTGATGCCACTTCTCATCATGAAAAGTTATAAAAACACATTACTGGACGAAACCTATTCTTTCGTCATCAAAAGTCAGAAGAAATACGGCAGGCAAAGGAACATGCCATGGGGAACTTCGGAATCCGGGTTCAATTTGCTGGATATGAATCTTGACTACCAGTATAAGGCCATCGGCGTACCCTGGTTGGGCTTAAAAAGAGGATTGATTGAGGATGCTGTGGCAGCACCCTATGCTACGTTCCTAGCTCTTCTAGTTGATCCAGAGGGAGCTATCCAGAACATAAAACGTCTTAAGGCGGAAGGTCTGGATGGGCCTTACGGATTTTATGAATCAGCGGATTATACACCTGAAAGGTTGCTGTTTGAAACCAAACGGTCCATTGTAAAAAGCTTCATGGCACACCATCAGGGTATGAGTCTACTGGCACTGAACAATTACTTGAATAAAAACATAATGCAAAAACGCTTCCATGCAGATCCAGCAATCAATGCCGCCCGATTACTGCTTCAGGAAAAGGTTCCTGCAAACCTTGTATTTACCAAGGAAAACAAGGAAAAGGTCATGCCTTTCAAGGAAGCGGTTTTCAAAGAAACAAGCTCGGTACGCAGGTTCAGCCTGCCTGATCCAGTTTTACCAAAGGTACACATTTTATCTAACGGCAATTATTCCATCATGATCACAGACAGAGGAACAGGATATAGTAAAAACAAAATGGTGGCCGTGACACGATGGAGAGCTGACAGTACACTGGATCCATACGGGATGTTTTTTTATCTACGCGATGTTGAAACAAATTCGGTGTGGTCTGCTACCTATTCACCTTTAAATATTATACCCGATAAATACGAGGTTGTTTTTACTTCTGATAAAGCAACCTTTAAACGCATGGATGGGAAGATCGAAACAAAAACGGAAGTGGTTGTTGCGTCCGGAGACAACGCTGAGATCCGAAGGATTTCACTGAAAAACTTTGGAGAGAGGTCCTGTATAATAGAAGTTACAAGTTATTTTGAAGTAGTGCTGACATCTCAGGCTGCAGATGTGGCACATCCGGTTTTCAGCAATCTATTTGTAGAAACCGGGTTTCAGCAGCAGAAGAAGTGCCTCATTGCAAACAGGCGGCCAAGGTCGGAGACCGATAAAAGTTTGTGGATCGCCAATGCTACAGTACTTGAAGGTGATTCCGTAGGGGACCTTGAGTTTGAAACAGACAGGATGCAGCTGATAGGCAGGGGGCATAATGTGAAGACCCCTGTTGTTATGGAGAGAGGCAAACCTCTTTCAAATACTGTAGGGCCTGTATTAGACCCTGTGATGAGTATACGACTAAGAGTTAAAATCGAGCCTGGAAAAACAGCCCGGATTTCATTTGTAACTGCAGTTAGTGAAAGTAATGAATCACTGCTTTCGTTAATAGACAAGTATGCAAGTCCTGATGCGGTTGAAGGTGCTTTTAAGTTAGCATTTACAAGAAGCCAGGTTGAAACAAAATATTTGAATCTAGACGTAGCTGAAATGGAGCTCTACCAGGATATAATCTCCCATATCTTGTTTATCAGTCCCATGAGAAGAATGAATCAGGATTTGATCTTGCAAAACAGGAAGGGTCAATCTTCGCTTTGGCAATATGGAATTTCTGGAGATCTGCCGGTCACACTTGTGATTTTAAATAAAATTGACCAGGTGGAAATACTATATGAGGTCTTAAAAGCACACGAATATTGGCGGTTAATGGATTTGAAAGTGGATTTAGTCATTTTGATTGAAGAGGAATACAGTTATAGGCTTCCATTACATGCACTCATTTCCGACATTGTATTATCAATCCAGACGCATAACATTTTAAGTAGGCCGGGGGATGTATTTATCCTCGACAAAAATAAAATACCGGAAGAAGATGTCTATCTTCTTTATGCAGTTGCCAGGGTTATATTAAAGGGTGACGGCAGAACCATGGGGGAGCAAGTAAATATACTACAGAGCCATCCACTTCCAAAAACAAAACAATTCATGGGCCAGACCGTACAATTTGACCTATCTGAAGCTGAGGAGACCGAACTCTTATACTTCAACGGACTTGGGGGCTTCAGTCCAGACGGAAGTGAATATGTCATTCGTCTGAGAAAAGGCCAAAACACTCCTGCCCCATGGGTAAACGTAATTGCGAACCCCGAATTTGGGTTTATGGTATCAGAGTCCGGCTCAGGCTATACATGGTACTCAAATAGTCGTGAAAACAAGCTTACACCCTGGTCTAACGACGTAGTATCCGACAATCCTGGAGAAGTGCTATATATCGGAGATGGAGATACAGGTCAACAGTGGACAGTGTCTTCCCTTCCTATAAGGGAAGAGGAACCTTATACAATAAGGCATGGGTTTGGATATTCTGTATTTGAGCATACAAGCCATGGGATTGAACAAATTCTTACGCAGCATGTGCCTGTAAATGAATCTGTCAAGGTAAGCATTGTAAGCCTAAAAAATGTTTCAAAAGAAAAGAGACATTTGACGTTGACCTATTATGTGCAACCAGTACTAGGTGTAAGCGATCAGGTTACCGCTATGCATATAAGAACAAGTATTGGAAAATCAGGCGCTTTAATGATGGAGAACCCTTATAACGAGGAATTCGCCGATAAAATTTGCTTTATAGATTCCTCAATAAAGGAGCGTTCTGCCACAAGCGATAGACAAGAGTTTTTTGGTTCAGGGGATATTGTATCACCGGAAAGCTTGTTACGTGAGGCGTTATCGGGAACTGTGGGTACGGGTTTTGATTCCTGTGCTGCAATTCAGGTGAAGATCACCCTTGATCCAAATGAGAGCAAAGACATTGTTTTTCTCTTGGGGATGGCTGCACAGCTTAGAAAAGTTAATGAGATTACACGACAGTACAGGAAAATAAAGCAAGCAAAAGAATCTTTGATTGAGGTTAAAAAGTTCTGGAAAGACAAGATGGATGTAGTTCAGGTGGACACCCCAACCGTTTCTATGAACTTAATGCTGGATGGATGGCTTCAGTACCAAGTGATCTCCTGCAGACTATGGGCACGGTCCGGATTTTATCAGTCCGGTGGTGCTTTTGGTTTTAGGGACCAGCTTCAAGACTGCCTATCCATCGCGCATCTGTGGCCTGAAATTGCGCGTGCACAAATTCTGCTACATGCAAGACATCAATTCATACAAGGAGATGTTCAGCATTGGTGGCATGAGCCACAGGGAAAGGGGACCCGCACTCATTTTTCTGATGATCTTTTATGGCTGCCTTATGTGGCGGCTGAATATATAAGGATTACCGGCGATAGCAAGATATTGGAAGAAGAGCTTCCCTTTTTAGAAGATACGGAATTGACGGAATTTGAGGATGAAAGATATGGGAGACCGAATGTTTCATCCATAAAGTCATCCTTGTTTGACCATTGTGTCCGGGCAGTGGATTATGCCCTTAAATTTGGAGAACACGGTCTTCCGCTGATGGGTACGGGGGATTGGAATGATGGCATGAATACCGTGGGTAACAAAGGCTTAGGCGAAAGTGTGTGGCTTGGCTGGTTTTTAACTTCTGTCCTCGAAATGCTTTCACCCCTTTGTATAAAAATGGGTGATGATATAAGGGCTGAAAAATATTCTAAGATGAGAGGGAAGATTTCGGAGGAGCTTGAAAACAATGCATGGGACGGAAACTGGTACCGACGGGCATATTTTGATAATGGACTACCATTGGGCTCTGTACAAAACAATGAATGTAAGATCGATTCCATTTCACAAACCTGGGCTGTCATCTCAGGTGCTGGGAACCCGCAAAGAGCAGTACAAGCAATGAATTCTCTGGAAGATTACCTTGTATTCAGGGAAGACGGTCTTATAAAGCTCCTCACACCACCATTTGATAAAGGAGATATGGAGCCAGGATATATCAAAGGATACCTACCGGGTGTCAGAGAAAACGGTGGACAATATACTCATGCAGCAGCATGGGTCATCATTGCATTTGCCAAACTGGGAGATGGGGACAAAGCCTGGGAACTATTTGAACTTATTAACCCCATCAAGCATACCGAGAACCGCATGGAGTATTCCAGATACAAGGTGGAGCCCTATGTAATGGCAGCAGATGTTTACGCTTCCCATCCCCACACAGGAAGAGGCGGGTGGTCATGGTATACCGGATCTGCTGGGTGGATGTATCGGGCAGGATTAGAATATATTCTGGGATTTCAGAAAAACGGTGACACCATCATCATGGACCCTTGCATACCTAAAAAATGGAACGAATATACCATAAAATACAAATTTCTTGATTCAATGTATAATATTAAGGTAAAAAATCCAGAAGGGTTAAATAAAGGAGTTAAGAAAATATCCATAGACGGAAAAATATCGGAGGGAAATCGAATAAACCTTGTAAACGATGGACAAACCCATGATGTTGAGGTGTTTATGGGTGTATAGAAAAGCAAAAAGTATGCCTCTGAAATCCACAAATGGTTAAGGAAGCAGAAGTTTAGCTTACTAAGAAATCAATTTAATGGTTTGACCTGTTTAAGACCCTCCAATTGTGTGTATGTAATAATTGACTTATAAATTAAGATGTGCCAAATAGAATATGAGCCTGTTTATAATCCTGATAATAAATATATTCTTTTCTTCATTATATTCCACTGTTGTGGAAAAAGGGAAAGGCCATTGTAATCCTGCACTCAAAATGGCAGAATAAACAACAATTGTTTTGTTTTTAAACCGACATTGCAGAACGAAGTTTACTAAAATTCAGGGGTTGTGAGTGGCTTTGTAGAATAAAACCATTTCCAGTTAATTTATGGTATTTGACATTGGTTAATGTAGGTTTTGTAACTGGAAAATGTATCATCAAAACCTTACAAAAATAATTATATGAGGTGAGTGATTGTTATGAAAAAATCAGGAAATGAAAAACGAGAAGATTTGACAAATAAAGCTTTAAACAATGTAGAAACCAGCAAGGATACAGTCCAGAAGAAGGCAGAATGGGTGAAGGATTCTGCTGCTGATGCTGCACAGAAAGCAAGTAATGCCATCAAAGACGTTCATAGAAAAACGGAAGGTGTAATAAAGGACATTAAGGACGGTGGCCATGAAATCAAACAGGATATTCATAAAACTGCTAAAAATATTTCGAATGAAGTTAAAAAATCTGTAAAATGAGCAACACACTACGGCAATTCAATCTGCATTACAGGACCTAATGTTTTTATGGTTTGTTTTCACATCATTGAAGAAGTATTGCAAATCGTATACCGCACATTTTCTTCCAGCAAGTAGAGCTTGCTGAAAAATCTAAATAAAGGAAGGATGATAAACATGTTATGGACAATTGCTGTTGTTTTAATAATCTTATGGCTTCTTGGTATAGTTTCTTCGTTTACTATGGGCGGATTAATTCATATTCTTCTCGTTATTGCTGTAATTGTAGTTGTGGTAAGACTAATTAGCGGGAAAAAGGTA
>JGI24147J20444_1001436_pt1 | contig 11544 bp, 9 predicted proteins | sample BarGraIncub1133A_FD_20444 | JGI IMG/M metagenome (IMG submission 20444) | reverse complement strand
GAGTCTGGTGTATTTGCAGGTGAAGCAATTTTAGATATAGTACACCATAAATTTCATGAAATTAACCCTAGTTCACATGATGAAGTTTTCTCTTATATTAAATAATATTACCACTCGTATTTATTTTAAAATAAAATCCACACTATTGATTATAATCAATAGTGTGGATTTTTTGTTTATTTAAGCCGCCATTTTTTCCTCAGGCTTAATTTGTTGATTTTTTTTTATAAAAGGCTTCATAACCAACTTTACAACTTCATTTATTACTATTATAAGTGAAGATAACACAATTATCTTTAACCACATAGTACCACTTAAAGATACTGCATTAAAGAATTTTGAGAACACTTCAGTTACAAATATTTGTGCTATTGCTGTACCTACTATTATTTTTAAAAATATAGAGTTTTTCGCAATGTTCGGAAATATGCTATCCGTTCCAAACTCTCTACAGTTAAATGCGTTAAACAATGCACTAAAAGCAAATAATGCAAATAACACTGTCTGCATTTCGTTTGGTCCTGTAACTCCTTCTTTTGGGAAACCAGCTCCTAATATGTCAAATTTCATCTGAATCATGAGAATGGCAGTTATATATATAGCATTAGCTATCATGCTCTTTATCATTTGTTTAGTTATAATACTCGCATTTCTATTTGTTGGTTTTCTGTTTAAAACAGCATCTCTTACTGGTTCTAGCCCTAATGATAATGCTGGTGGACCATCCATTATAATATTTACCCATAAAAGTTGTATTGTAGTAAATGGCATTTGAAAGTCAAATACTACAGATAAAATTGCTGTTAAAAATGCAATTATATTAACTGTAATCTGGAATTGAATAAATCGTTGGAAGTTCTCATAGATACCTCTTCCCCACTTAATTCCCTTTACAATAGTTCCAAAACTATCGTCTGTTAAAATTATATCTGCCGCATTTTTGCTAACTTCAGTCCCAGCTATTCCCATAGCTATACCCACATCTGCTTTTGTAAGGGCTGGAGCATCATTTATTCCATCTCCGGTTACTGCAACTACCTCTCCATTACTTTGAAGAGCTTCAACTATTCTCATTTTTGTATCAGGTTTTGAACGCGCTACTATTGAGATAGTAGTTATCTCACTTTTAAGTTCTTCATCTGTTAATGTATCTATATAAGTAGCCTCAACAGCTCTATATTTTCCATTAAGCAGTCCTAACTCTGTACCTATCGCAATAGCAGTGTTAATATTATCACCTGTAAGCATTTTTGTAGAAACTCCAGCTTTTTTTGCGGTTTCTACTGCTTCTTTAACATCAAGTCTTAATGGATCTCTTATTCCAACAAAGCCTGTAAATACTAAATCATTTTCAAGTGTTCCTTTCTCAGAGGCCATAGCTACTTCCTCGCTTATGTTTCTGTATGCGAATCCAAGTACTCTCATGGATTTTCTCTCAAGTTTTTCGAATTCACCCAGTATTTCAGCTCGCCTATCTTCATCCAGCTCTATTTCCATGCAATTAACATGCTCATATTTACACAATTCTAGGATGATTTCAGGTGCTCCCTTTGTTAATACTGTAGCACCTTCTAGATCCTTTATAACAGTACTCATTCTCTTACGCTTTGAACTAAAAGGAATTTGATGAGCTATGATCGCACTTTGTCTTTCTTGCACATAATCACATGCATCATTGTATAAAAGAAGAGCACATTCTGTTGCACTACCTAAATATTTAACTTCATTATCATCTTTTTCAATATCTGCCGTTGAATTTACAATACAGTTATCTATAAAGTAGTTATTTCTATCACTTAATTCATCTCTTGCTTTAAATTTACCATTTAAATAAACTTTTTCAACAGTCATTCTGTTTTGCGTAAGTGTACCCGTTTTATCTGAACATATAACACTTACTGATCCTATAGTTTCGCATGCTTCTTTTTTAGTAACAAGCGCATTGATCTTAGCCATTTTCTGCATAGTTATTGCAAGTGTCATATTTATCATTGTTGGAAGGCCTTCTGGAACAGCCGCAACAATTAAAGCAACACATACAACAAAAGCAGTTTTTATTGGCTCAATTGATTGCAAGAACGCAAATACACCGCTGGTATCAGGTGATATGGTATTTGCTATTACCATTTTTACAATCATAATTATAAATAGTATCGCAGCTATTGCACTTGATACTTTTGAAATTTTACTACCCAAATCCCCCAGTTTTGATTGAAGTGGTGTTTGTAAATCACCTTCTTCAAGATTTTTAGCTATTTCTCCCATTTGAGAGCTATCACCAGTAGATGTAACTACAAAACTGGCTCTACCATAAGCAATAAGTGTTCCTCCAAATACCATATTCAATTGTTTTGCAGGAATTGGGTCTTGTACGATGATTTTATCTTTAGATTTTATATTTTCCATTTCTATAACAACGTCTGCATCTTTGCTTACATCCTCTGATTCTCCTGTAAGCATGTCCTCTCTAACCATTAAATCTAAACTATTTATAAGTCTTCCATCTGCTGGTACCATATCTCCAGTCTCAATGGAAACTATATCACCTGGCACCAAATCAATTTTGTTTACTTGAACTATTTTTCCATTACGTAATACTTTTACCTCTATATTTTCTGTCATTTTTGAAAGAGCATCTGCAGCTTTTTGTGATTTTCCTTCTGTAAAAATTCCTATTCCAATTCCTATAGCTACTGCACAGACTATACCAATAGCATCACTAAATTCTCCTACTAATGCACTAATTACAGCTGCCGCTAAAAGTATTATCATCATAGGCTCTGTTATTGCTTCCTTAATACTAACCCATATTGATCCCTTTTCTTGTTTCGTAAATTCGTTAACACCATACTTTTCTAGTCTTTCCTTAATCTCAGAACTCGATAATCCTTTGTTACTATCAACCTTAAGACTTTTTAAAACTTCTGAGCTCTGCTTGTTAAAATATTTCATATAGTCCACCTTTCATCTAATTTATAAAATTCCCATGTAAATTAAAATGTAGAAAATGATAAAATCTCACTTTCTACAACACTAATTTATTTAATTTTTCTATAAGTGTCTAGTTATATTATAACTAATTTTAAGTTGTTATTCTATTGGTATTTTTTTACCATTTCACCCAGTCCTGGTGAAGCATCAGCTTCTCCTACTGCTGTGAATTTCCATTCTCCATTATTGCGATAGATTTCAGCAACAAATAAACCAGTTTTACCAGAATACTCTTCAGTTAAGTTAAAACGAATCATTTCTTTATTATCTGATAGGTTTACTAAACGTATAAAAGCATTTTGTATCATACCAAAATGTTGTTTACGTTGGACTGCTGCATATATATTAACTACAAAAACTAGCTTGGCAATATTTTGAGGGATTATTGATAAGTCAACCATTATTCGCTCATCATCACCATCACCATCTCCAGTAAGGTTATCACCCATATGCTGTACACTACCGCATTTACTTTTTAAATTTCCAAAGTAAATCATATTTTCTTTTCCTTTTAGTTTATCGTTTTCATCCAGCATTATTACAGATGCATCACAGTCTACTTGAGCTTGTTTGCCACCAAATAGTCCTCCAAGTAATCCTTTATGTGATTGCTCTACTGGGTCCCATCCAAGTCCCACCATTGTCTTTTTTAAACCAGGATTATCTTTAGTAAGATTTACTCTTTGACCCTTCTGTAAATTTATTCCCATTTTATCCATCTCCTTTAAATATCCAGTGTAACTTCTTCTACACTACCAATTTTAGAATCTATAAGTGTTATGCATCTAGACCATAATTCTTACAAAGTGCTGATAGCCCACCTTGGAACCCACTTCCGGTTGCATTAAATTTCCACTCACCATTATTCTTATATACTTCACAAAAAACTAAAGCAGTTTCTACTGAAAAATCCTCTGATAAGTCGTATCTTAAAATTTCTTCGTTGGTTTCTTCATTTACTACTCTAACAAAGGCATTAGAAATCTGACCAAAGTTTTGTGCACGAGCTACTGCATCATCTATAGTTACTGTAATCGCAATTTTATCAATCTCTTCAGGTATTTTGGAAAATTCAACAATTATTTGTTCATCATCTCCGTCACCTTCGCCAGTTCTATTATCACCAGTATGTATAACAGCTCCTGTTGAATGCTCTAAATTGTTATAAAATATGAAATCTAAATCATTATTGGTTTTACCGTTTGAACCTACTAAAAAGGCCGAAGCATCTAAATCAAACTCAGCTCCACCTGAATATTTATTTGTATCCCATCCAAGACCTATAACTGCTTTTTTTAAACTTGGGTTACTTTTTGTTAAATCAATTTTTTGACCTTTACTTAAATTAATTGTCATGATTTTTCCTCCTTATTAATCATCACCTTTAATGCTGTTAATCATCATCTTNNATGCTGTTANTCATCATCAAGGNTGCTGTTAATCTACGCTAATCCCAAAATTACTACAAAGTGCATTTAATCCACCCTCAAAGCCACTACCTANAGCACTAAATTTCCATTCTCCATTGTTACGATATATTTCAGCTACTACTACCGCTGTTTCAATACTATAATCTTCGCTTAAATCATATCTTATTAATTCATTACTATTATTTTCATCAACAATTCTGATAAATGCATTAGAAACTTGTCCAAAATTCTGACATCTCTCTGCAGCTTCATGAATAGTTACAGTAAAGTTAATCTTTTCAATAGATGCTGGTACTTTACTTAGTTCAATTTTAATTTGCTCATCGTCACCTTCACCATCACCAGTTTTGTTATCTCCTAAATGCGTTACAGATCCTGCTGCATCCTTTGGATTATTGTAAAAAATAAAATCATTATCAGATGTAACTTTTCCATTTGATCCTACTAAAAACGCTGCAGCATCTAAATCAAATGATGCTCCACCATCATACTTATTAGTATCCCATCCAAGTCCAACAATAACATTACTAAGGCCTGGATTAGTTTTAGTTAAATCTACCTTTTGACCTTTTTTTAGACTAATTGCCATAATTAATTCCTCCCTAAAAACCACTAAAGTAGCTATGTTAAAATTTACAATATAATATATAGTGGTTAAATAACTAATTTTACTTATAAATAATAGCTTACTATCTATTATTTCCAAAAATTCAGCAAATAAACATTTTAGTAACATTATAGAAAAAACTTTATTTTAGTTTGAATTACATAATATAATTAAACTTCAATAAAGCAACATTCAGATGTTATCAGTATAACATCATTCCCTAGTAAATACTAGATTATGCAGTTAAATGTCACTTACTTTTTTGTATATTTTTAGTGAACAAATAGCTTTTAAAGATATTAATAATACAATAAAAAACTTTCAATTCTAAATGTAGAATCTATTTGAAAAAGAAATATATTTACCTGTCTTTATTTATATTTTATGGTGCCTTAAATATTAATTGTCATATAATATATATTGTAACAATAATTTAGAATGGATGTGTTGTATTGAATTTGTCATTTATTAAAAAACTTTTAAAAAATGATCACAAACCTAAAGGTAGGGCATTAGATTTTATAAAATATATAGGACCTGGACTGCTAGTAACTGTAGGCTTTATTGACCCGGGAAACTGGGCATCAAATATTTCCGCAGGTGGAGATTACGGTTATACCCTACTTTGGATGGTAACACTTTCAACTATTATGCTTATTGTTCTTCAGCATAATGCTGCTCACCTTGGAATAGTTACAGGTAATTGCTTATCGGAAGCATCTACTGCCACATTAAACCCAAAACTGAATAAAGTGGTACTTGGTTCTGCAGTGATTGCTGCAATATCTACTGCCCTTGCAGAACTTCTTGGGGGCGCTATTGCTTTAAATATGCTATTTGGTATACCTATAAAACTCGGAACAATATTAGTTTTAGGTTTTATTTTATGGATACTATACACAAATTCATATAGAAAACTAGAAAAATGGATTATTGGATTTGTCTCTCTAATAGGCATATCTTTCATATTTGAATTAAGTCTCGTGCATATAGAGTGGGGAAAAGCAATTGTAAGCTGGATCAAACCTTCTTTCCCTAAAGGCTCCCTTCCAATAATAATGAGTGTCCTAGGCGCAGTAGTAATGCCTCATAACCTATTTTTGCATTCGCAAGTAATACAAAGTCGTCAGTGGAATCTAGAAGATGAAAGTGTGATAAAAAAGCAGTTGAAATATGGATTTATGGATACATTTTTTTCAATGATAGTAGGCTGGGCTATAAATAGTGCTATGATACTTATTGCAGCAACTACTTTTTTCACACAAAAGGTTCAAGTCACGGANCTTANTCAAGCNCAACAAATGCTNACGCCNCTACTTGGAAGTACAGCATCAGTAGTCTTCGCTTTAGCATTACTCTTTGCCGGAGTTTCCTCATCAGTTACTGCGGGCATGGCTGGTGGAAGTATCTTTTCTGGAATATTTGCTAAAGATTATAATATTGATAATATTCACACTAAGCTTGGAATAGGTATCACCTTGATAGGTGCAGCAGTAGTTATTTTTTTTATAACAGATCCATTTAAAGGTCTCATCTACTCACAAATGCTCTTGAGTATACAACTTCCTATAACCATATTCCTTCAGATATATTTAACTTCTTCTAAAAAAGTTATGGGCAAATATGCAAATACTATATTTAGTAAAATCGCTCTTTGGGTTGTTGGACTTATAGTAACCGGACTTAATATAATGCTTTTATTAAGCTTTATATTATAAAATTGAATAATATATAAAAGGAATTAGCATAATGTTTTGGCTAATTCCTTTATTAACTATTTGCGGAAGATTTCTTTCTTCATCAAATTCATCTATGCTGCTTTTTTTGACAACTATTCTTTTGTTATTCACTCTGAATATTCATTCTACCTATTACTTAATTATTTTTTTATTGAGGTATTAAATTACCTTCTTTTTAATATACATAGCTTAGATGCAATAATAAAACTATGGGTGTCTAAAAAACAAGTTACCATACTGAATACTTGTTTTTATGATGTCTCAGATAGGGTGGTTGTAAAATGCTAAAAAAAGAGATGATAGCCATGATACTAGCAGGTGGACAAGGTAGTAGACTTAAAATGCTTACGAAAAAAACAGCAAAGCCGGCAATTCCTTTTGGTGGTAAATATAAAATTATTGATTTTACACTAAGTAATTGCTCAAATTCAGGAATAGATACTGTTGGAGTCCTAACACAATATCAACCACTTACTTTAAATTCTCACATCGGTATAGGTATCCCTTGGGACTTAGATAGGAATAATGGTGGAGTTACACTACTTCCCCCTTATATGCATGAGTCAGGAGGCAACTGGTATAAGGGAACTGCTAATGCAATACATCAAAATACTAATTTTGTAGACTCCTATGATCCAGAATACGTACTTGTTCTCTCTGGCGACCATATTTATAAAATGGATTATTCCAAAATGCTTGATTTTCATAAAGAAAGATGCGCTGATGCAACCATAGCCGTTATTGAAGTACCAATAGAGGATGCCTCTAGATTCGGAATAATGAATACGACTGCAGACAACAAAATATATGAATTTGAAGAGAAACCCCAAAACCCTAAAAACAATATGGCCTCAATGGGTGTATATATCTTTAATTGGAAGTTCCTTAAATTTTTTTTAAAAGAGGATGAGAACGACAAACTTTCTAGCAATGATTTCGGGAAAAACATAATACCTGCTATGCTTAAAAACACGAAAAAAATATATGCATATCCATTTAAAGGTTATTGGAAAGATGTAGGTACCATTAAAAGCCTTTGGGAAGCAAATATGGATTTGATAGATGACAATAATGAATTAAATATTCATGATGAAACTTGGAAAATTTATTCTATAAATCCTTCTAACCCATCACAATATATAGGCCCTGATGCAAAAGTTACAAATTCTTTAGTAGTAGAGGGATGTATCATCCTCGGGGAAGTTTCCAACACAGTACTCTTTCATGGAGTTACAGTTGGAAAAAATTCTAAAATATCAAATTCTGTAATAATGCCCAATACTAAGATTTCAGAAAATGTTACTATTGATAAAGCTATAATTGGTAGTAATGTTACTATAAGACGCAATTCTCGTGTAGGAGTTCCAGGTGAAATAACTCTTATTGCAGAGGGCAGTGAAATTAAATCNAATTCAGTTATAGAAGGCGGTGAATAAATGCTTAGTAATTATATGGGTATATTAAATTTAAANGAGAATGAAACTAATATATTAGGTCTAACAAGNAATAGACCACTTGCAGCCATCCCCATAGCTTCAAAGTATAGAATNATAGATTTTNCATTATCTAATATGGTTAACTCTGGTCTTAGAAATATTGGAGTTTTTACTCAAAGTAACTCNCGTTCTTTAGTAGATCATTTAGGTTCAGGTAAGCCTTGGGATTTAGACAGAAGGCTTAATGGATTATTTGTTTTTAATTTCGGCATTGCTAGTAGCACTTTAAATGATGCAGAACTGTTGTGGAACAACATGGAGTATTTATATAGAAGTAAAGAAAAAAATGTGATTCTTTCGCCCTCTTATATGATTGGAAATATAGATTACATAGATGCAGTAAAACATCATGAAGATAGCCAGCAAGATATAACAGTCCTATATAAAAATACTAAAACCGGTACTAAAAACTTCCTGGATTGTGACGTATTAAATATAGCTGAAAATAAAAATGTACTAAGTGTAGGAAGAAATACGGGTGCTTACAATAATTTAAATATTTCCATGGAAATGTTCATTATGAAAAAAGAGCTTCTAATATCCCTTATTAATAAATGTGTCCAAACTGGTTCTTACTCAACTATTAAGGATGCTATATATAAAAACATTAATGAATTAAAAGTTACTGCTTATGAATTTAAAGGCTACCTTCGTTGTGTTAATTCAATAAGTTCCTACTATCAAACTAATATGGATATGCTGAGCCTAAAAACAACTAAAGGATTATTTTTTAGTAATGGTCCTATATATACAAAAATTAAAGATGAACCACCTACTAAATATTCTGATCAGAGCGAAGTAAAGAATTCAATAATTGCTGATGGTTGTATTATTGATGGGACTATTGAAAATAGTATTATATCAATGGGAGTTGTTGTTCATAGCGGTGCCGAAATTAAAAATAGTATAATTCTTCAAAATTGTACTATTAAACAAAATTCGAAAATTTTCAATGTTATAATTGATAAAAATGTAATTATAGATAAAAACAAACTGCTTAATGGTGATGAAGAATTTCCACTGGTTATTGAAAAAAGAGCCTTATTTTAAATATTATAAACATAGAAGCAGTAACTCATGAGTTACTGCTTCTATATTTCACCCTATATAATATCTTTCTCACTTTGTATATTTGATAATTTTTCAACATAAACACTTGAAGTTTCGAAAGCCATTAATACCCCATTTTGCTGTAATATATCTAGTATTTTGAAATTAACATTTTCTTTTATTTTCAAGTATTCATCATAATCCGGTGTATCAGCAAAGAAACATATTAAAATATCTGAACTAGTGGCACTAAACTTATCAAATCTTACAAGAATGCCTTCATTATTAATCTGCGGATGATTCTCTAACATATTGGTAATATTCTCAATGCAATTTTCTAGTTTCCCTCTAGGTGTTTTATAAGTTAGTTCTAAAGTCATATTAACTCTTCTTTTACCTCTTCTACTAAAATTGGTTACTGCTTCATTAGTCAATATCGAATTAGGGACTATTATCAATGCTTGATCAATAGTTCTTATTTTAGTAGTTCTAAAAGAGATACTCTCTATGCTACCCTCTAATATATCATTACTAACCCAATCTCCAATAGTGAAAGGTTTATCTAGGATTATAAATATACCTGCAATAACATTAGCAGCTGCATCTTTGGCTGCTAGTGCGAAAGCCAATCCTCCTAGCCCAAGCCCAGTAACAAAACCTTGAATGTTATATCCCCAAGTTTCAGCAATAATTGTAATAACTAATGCGACTAGTACTAGTCTTAATGTTTTCGACATAAAAGGAAATAATATTTTATCCACTTTTATATCATATGCCTTATGCATTTTCTCAAACAACAGAGAAGATTCTTCAGTGAGATTATATAGTCCCCAAGAGATTAAAATTATTATAGCTGAACTAAAAACCTTATCAATGAATGGAATAGGAATTGGAATTCCTGCAATTGTTAAAATCTTAAAAGCAAAATAAAATCCTAACACCTCAAAGAAGTTGGTTACAGGTTTCTGAAAAGCCGCTACTATTTTTGTATCTGCATTAAACTTTGTTTTATTAACAAGTCTTAACATTATTTTGAATACATATTTTGCAAATATTTTTTTTAATAATACAAATAAAGCAAAAACAGCAATCGCTATCCCTACATATTTAAATTTGTAGGATGTAACATCATTAAAAACATATTGTATTTTATCTTTTGTAAAAAAGTCAATTATAGCTTGAACCAAAAAACCACGCTCCTTCTCTTCTTATCATATATACTCATTTTAAGCTAATATTGTTATTTTCTCAATGGTTTATATAGGAAGAAACATATTTTATATTAGTATCCTGTATATAAATGTACTTATTATATATCTGGCACATAAAAAAGCTTCAGAAAGAGTTAAACTCTCCTTCTGAAGTCGTTATTTAGGTGATTCTTTACTTTTAAATTATATAAAGTTAATCAACATGCTGCTTTTATACCTATTTCATTATTTTTACATGTCCAAAATTCAATATGCTATTTTCGATAAAATTTAATTTCTGATCTTCTTTTTCTTTGTTATCTCCAAAGTCTATATTTGCTTCATTAAATATATAAAAAAATGAAGTTAATTTCTCTAAATTTTTATCTGCTGGTTTGTAAGTAGGATCAAATACATATGCTGCTCTATAATATTTAATTGCCAAAAGCACATCACCTTTACATTCTGAAATAACTCCAAGCAAATTGTACACTTCTGCACAGTGGTCATTTTCAATCATATGCGCATGTAAATATTTACGTGCTAAATCATATTTATTTGATTTTATAGCCCTAATAGCTTTTTTTATATTATTTTCAAAATAAACTTTTTCATTTCTAATTGTTAACATATAATCACCTCAAGTTATCCTTTCGATTTATATTTGATGATTATATTTTAACAAAAACATTATAATTTTACTATTAAGAAAGTATAAAGATAAACCCATTGAGTATAAAGATTCTGTTAAGATTTTATAATATAAAGTAAGCTCTATTTTTTATAAACTAAATATAAAATTAAAAGCCTAGCATTGATAGGTTATTCATCAACTAAACGATACCCTACTCCAACCTCTGTTATTATATATTGTGGCTGGGCGGGATATTTCTCTATCTTTCTTCTTATATTAGCCATAAACACCCTAAGAGACTGTGTATCATTTTCAAAATAACTTCCCCAAATCTCATCAACTATATACTTATGAGTTAAAACACGCCCTGCATATTTTGACATTAACTCAATTAACTTATATTCCAT
>JGI24147J20444_1001401_pt1 | contig 11730 bp, 4 predicted proteins | sample BarGraIncub1133A_FD_20444 | JGI IMG/M metagenome (IMG submission 20444) | reverse complement strand
CCGCGAACGTGTGCTCGGCGGCCTCGAGGGAGCCCTGCAGGAAGGGGGTGGAACGCTTGACAGGACGTGGTTCAGCGGCGTCCTGGGCAGTCTCAAGCCGCGCCAGTTCCTGTTGCACAACGTCCATACCGCCAGGCATGTCGTCATGCAGTCGCGCTTCGCGATGAGCTATCTGCGTGGACCTCTCACCAAGGGTCAGATTGGACAACTGATGGCGTCACGGAAGATCGAGTTCGAGCATGTTACACTTGAGGCACTGCCGACGTCGGGACCGTCGCGATATCTGCCTGCCTTCCCTGACGGCGTCCCGGTCCAGTTCGCTCCCGTCCCGGCGGGGACCACGCTCGACCCATTCGTGTTCGGCGAAGCGGACGTGGCGTACGAGGACAAGACGACCGGAGCATTCGTGCAGGAGCATCTGCTGCTTTCCGTCCCGGTCTCGCAATGGCCCGCCGTCGACTGGACAACCGCGGAGCAGCTGCCCGAGGGCATGACGTGGTTGGACAAGGTTCCCGAGGGCGTATTGTTCGAAGAGGTTCCTGCGGACCTGCAGAAGCCGGCGTCCTGGAAGACCCTCACGGTGCGGCTCAAAGACGTACTGAAGGTACGGCCCCTGACCCTGCTGACGAGCAAGCCGTACAAGGTTGCTCAGCAGGACGGCGAAACGGAAGGCCAGTTCATGGCGCGGCTTGGCGTCCTGTCCGCGCCCGACATCACCGGAGCCGTCAACAAGGTACGGGAGAAGCTGGAGGAGAAACAGCACAAGCTGCAGGACGATCTGACCGAGGCGCAGCAGCGGCTCAACATCGCGCAGATGGAGGCGCGCAACCGCAGCTCGGCGGCGACCATGCAGACGGCGGAAGCGTTCCTGGGTCTGCTGGTGGGGCGCAAGCGCAGCTTCACGGCGGGCGCCCGGACGCGGGGAACAGCCCAGACGTTACAGGAGAAAGCCAGGGACCTCCAGCAGAAGGTGAACGACCTTCAGCAGCAGGTGGCAGTGCTGGCAGTTCAGACGCAGGCGACCGTGATGGCAGAAGAACAGGCTGCCCGGGCGAAGTACCTGGCAGTGGAAGCCAAACTGCTCCGTCCGAAGGTAAGCAACATCGTCGTCAAACGGGTTGGTGTCGTCTTCCGCTAGACGCTATAACGTTTCCACTACTGAATCTGCCCGGCCCCATGCTTGATGGGGCCGGGCAGAGGCTTTACGGGGAGACCTGTGACAACTCAGGACGGCTGGTCTGCCAGTGCGTCGGCGACCGCGGTGATGAGGTCCTCCATGTGATATGGCTTCTGTACGTAGCCGACCATGCCTGCATCAAGGGTGTCCTGCGCATGCCCATCCAGACCGTAGCCTGTGGACAGGATGGCGCGCACGTCAGGGTCGATAGCCTTGAGGGCTTTGAAGCATTCCTGGCCATCCTTGCCGGGCATGACCATGTCGATGATGACAAGGTCGGCTTCGTGGGGATGTGCGCGGTACCAGGTGACCGCCTCCGTGGTATCGGCAGCGGTGACGACGTCGTACCCTGACCGCTGCAGCATCTCGTGCGTTAGCTTGCGGACGACTTCTTCGTCGTCGACGACCAGGATGCGCCCGTGTCCCTTGCGTGGAAGATCGGCAGGGTGCGCAGTCGCGGGGACGACGTCCGTCGCTGGGACGTACACGGTAAACGTGGTCCCCTTGCCGATATCGCTCTCGACATCGATGAATCCCTGGTGTGCCTTTACGATCCCATACACCATAGCCAGTCCCATGCCGGTCCCCTTGTCTAAGGCCTTGGTCGTGAAGAAGGGCTCGAAGATGCGGCGGAGGTTCTTCTTTTCGATACCGACGCCGGTGTCAGAGACTGATAGCGCGACAAACACGCCTGGCTCGGCTCCGGGGTGTGCCATGACCTGTTCGGCATCGAGCGCCTGGCGCCATGTCCGAAACGTCAGGTTTCCGCCCTGCGGCATCGCGTCGCGCCCGTTGATGGCCAGGTTGAGGACGATCTGCTGGAGTTGTCCGGGGTCTCCCAGGACGGTTGCCTGGTCCGTATCGAAGTGTTCGGTCACACTGATGTTCTTGTTGACCGTTCGAGTGAGAAGCGACACAACCTCGAGGATTGTGCTGTTGAGGTCGACGGTGGTGTTCTGACGCTTGCCCCGCCTTGCGAAGCTCAGCAACTGTTTGGTGAGCTCGGCCGCTCGCTCGGCCGCCTGCTGGATGACGTGCAATCCCTCCTGCATGGTACTGCCCGGAGCGGCGTCCGGCTCCAGCATATTGGCATATCCCAGGATGCCCGTCAGGATGTTGTTGAAATCGTGGGCGACGCCACCGGCCAGGAGTCCGATACCCTCCAGCTTCTGGGACTGGCGCAACTGCTCCTCGAGAGCAGCCTCCTGTGTGATGTCGCGCCCAACGTAGGTATAGTTTGCAACCTCGTCGCCGGGGCCCCGGACGGGACTGACCGTCAGGTCGAGTTCCACCAGGCTGCCATCCTTGCGAACACTGGAGATTTTCTTTTTCCAGCTGTCGTAGGTGGTCAGGTGCTCTTCTGCGCGTCGTTCGAGAGGGAGTGCAACCTCGTCGCCCAGAAGTCCCCGGATGTTGCGCCCTCTGCTTTCCGCGTCCGGGAACCCGGTTGCGTGCTCGAATGCAGGGTTGATATAGGTGACGACGCCATNGGGATCGGTGATGGCGATGGCCTCGGCGGCCTGCTCGATGGCGGTGGCGAGGCGAAGCGCACTGGCCTCGGCCCGTTCGCGCCGGACATCATTGATCCCAAGGAAGACAATACCCAGGACCAGCAGTAGCATGACCACGGTGGTGAAAACGACAAGCCGACGGTTGGTGTCGAGAATGGTGACGGGGCGGTTGATCACGGTTGCGCCCACAGGAAGGCTGGACACGGGAATACCGAATGCCTGCAGTTTGCGCCAGTCGAACGCCACGAGCGTCGACAGCTGCGTCACCACTGGAATTGAGCTGGCTGGTTCACCGGCCAGGATGCGGGTGGCGAGTCCTCCCGCCTGTATACCCTCCAGCTGAGCGCTGGTGAGCACGCCGCCAACAATGCCTTGACCCAGGCAATGTTCATACATGCCGTAGATGGGAAGGCTGGTGTGCCGGGCAAGCTCCGCAGTAAATTCCGGCATGTCTATGAAGACCCCGTCGCGATCGCGAATGAACGGGGCAGCCAGGATGATGGTATTGTCAGGGAGTGCCGCCACAGCGTCCATGAGCTCTGTGACTGTCGCATCAGGGGAAAACGTAAACGTAGCACGGTCCTTGAACTCCGGGACGACGCTCTGGATGGTTTGGCGAACAGCAAGGCCCGCCTCAGTGAAGTCCGTAATGACGTAGACGTTGTTGGCGTGTACATGCAGCCTGAGCGCCAGCGTGAGTGTCCCGGCGGGGTCGATCTCCTCGGCCACGCCCGTGACATCCTTCGCTCCCCTGAGCAGAGACGTCTGATAGTCGTTGATGCCGCAGAACACAATAGGTACGCCGGCAAAAAGGCTGCTGCGGTAGTCCAGTGCAAAGTCCAGCGCTGGGTTGTCAGTGACAACCAGGACGTCGGGCTTGCCGGCACCGTAACGCGTCTGCAACAACTTCTCGACCTGATCGAGGTTCTGCTGCGAGGGGAATCTGCGCCAGTCGAGATACTCCACGGAGAGCTGGATGGACGACGAGTCACCGAGGACACTGCGGATCCCTGCGACCTCACCGTCCGTCCATGAGTAGCCCTGCTGGTAAGAGTTGAGGATGAGGACGCTGCTGGAAGGCGCTGCAGCAACTGTGGCAGGAAGCCCAAGCATTACTGCGAGGGCCGCGGTCAGGACGAGCAATATGACGAGACGGGATGCCTTCACGTGTATTCCTCCGAGCCACGATCGCCAAGGAATGGACGGCGACACACGACTATTGTGAGGCTTAGGCTCTGCTATTCAAGAGGAGCGCTGTGTGGCGAGGGAGGCGAGGACAGACGTCAGTTCAGCAAAGCTGTACGGTTTGGCCAGGACGCCGTCGAAATGATACTCGCGGTAGTGAGCCATGACGGGATCGGTGGCGTATCCGCTCGAGGCAATCAGCTGTGCCGACGTGCGGTTCTCACGAAACAGCGCCGCAGCTTCCTGCCCACCCATGCCGCCGGGGATCGTCAGGTCCATGAGGATGACACTGAACGGCCGCCCGGCCGCACTGGCCTCGGCATCCGCACGAAGTGCGCTGGCCCCATCAGGGACAGCTTCCGCCTTATATCCGAGTTTCTTCAGCATCGCGACCGCTACCTGTCGCACCGCGGGTTCGTCGTCCATGACCAGAACGCGGCCATGTCCGCTGAACCGGGGCGCTGTCTCACGCGACTGAGGAGCTGAACTGGCAGGGGCAGCCGGCAGGAAGATAGAGAAGGTGGTGCCGGCACCTGGTGTCGAGGCAACACCGATGTATCCGTCATGCTTGCGGGCGATAGCATAGGACGTCGCCAGGCCGAGACCGCTGCCGCGACGCTTCGTACTGAAGAAGGGATCGAAGATCTTGCGAAGGTCCGTTTCGGCGATCCCTACGCCGGTGTCACTGAGGTCGATGCGGACATAGTCGCCTGGAGCCAGGTCCGGGTACGCGCCGTCGTCTACGGTGATGTTGCGTGCAACGACGGAAATCGTCCCTCCGGCAGGCATCGCCTCGTCAGCGTTGATGACGATGTTGGAGAAGACCTGAGAGAGTTGCCCCTTGTCGACGCTTGCCCACCACAGGTCCGTGGGCAGGTCGAAACAAGCTGAAACGTCAGAACCGCGCAAGGCGAAGCTGACAGCTTCCCGCAGGATATGGGCAAGGTCCTGAACGGAACGAATGGGAGCCCCTCCCTTCGCGAACGTCAGCAGCTGCTGCGTAAGGCCGCGGGCCTGGAGGACCTCCCGCTCGGCTTCCTCGAGGAGTTCGCGGGAGTGATCCGGATCATCGTCGATACGTGCGAGATTGATGTTGCCGATGATACCGGTCATCATGTTGTTGAAGTCATGGGCGATGCCACCTGCAAGGACGCCCAGCGATTCCAGTTTGTCCATCCTCTGGAGTTCGTTTTCGAGACGTAGCCGTTCGGTGATATCGCGGACGATGGAGAGCATCACCGACTGGCCTCCGAGCATGAACAGGCTCGCGCTGACTTCTACGGGCATGTGATGACCGTCGCGGGCTTTCAACTCAGCAGTGAAGTTTGTCTTTCCGTGCTCCCTCAGCTGGCGCACTATGCCCTCGGACAGCTCAGGCGTTGTGTTGACGGAGACGTCGGTGACGGTCATGTGCCGCAATTCCTCGCGTGTGTACCCTACCCACTGGGAGGCGACGTCGTTGGCTTCGAGGATCGGGCCCGTCGTGCCATCCGCGTTGACCACATGGAGGAAGATGGCGTCCTGGGCCTGGTTGAACAACTCCTTGAACTTGAGTTCGCTCGCCTGCAATGCGCGTTCCGCACGGACACGGTCCGTGATGTCGACGCCGGAGGAGATGAGTCCGGTGACCCGGCCTGTGGAATCCCGCAGCAGGGAATCGTGCCACGCCACGATGCGTTCTTCGCCACTGCGCGTGACAACCGAATTTTCCGTGACGACGGGAAGGACCTGCTCCGCGAGTTCGCTGTGGATCAATGCTTTGATCTTGTCGCGCTCGCGCTCTGGCAGTCTCATGGCGAGCCAGTCCTTGCCGACGATTTCTTCCGGCCTATATCCGAAGAAGTCATAGCCTTTCTGGTTGAGGCGCACGAGCCGGAGGTCCGTATCGATGACCTCCATGATGACCCCCGACGTATTGAAGTAGGTTTCGGCCTTGGATGTCTCGACGCGTACTGCTTCCTGCGCGTCATGGCGGGCCGTTGCGTCATGCGCGACCAGCAGGACCCGTTCGTCGGGGAGTGGGCTGATGCGGGCCTCGAACCATAGATGTGACTGGCCTATAGCGAGGCTGTAGTCCATGTCCACGGTCGACTGGTTCGCCAAGGCCTTGTGGATGTTCTCCAGGAATCGGTCAGCAAGGTCGCTGTCGAANAGCTCACGGACGGTCCTGCCCAGCAGCTCCTCTCGAGGCCTGTACAGCAGGTCACCACGCGTTGGGGCGATCTCGATATACCGGCTGTCCTTGTCCAAAACGATGATGATGTCGTTCATAGCGGCGAACAGTGCGCGCATCCGTGTCTCGGATGCCTGCAATGCGCGTTCGGCACGGACACGGTCGGTGACGTCGGCGGTAGTCCCGATCCACTTGACGACGTGGCCATCCTTGTCGAGCACGGCCCGCGACGATTCGACGATGGTGCGCCATGTACCGTCGGTACAACGCATGCGATACGCAACACGGAGGGGAGTATGTACTTTCAGGTGCTGCTGGATGGCCTGTTGGAGCATGGGAAGGTCGTCAGGGTGTATATAGGAGTCCCACTGGCTGCCCTTGGATGGGAAACCGCCGATGGCACGGCCGAGCTCGCCGTCGAGGTCACCATAGTAGGTGGAATGGTCTTCGACGGTATCCCACTCATAAACGATGTCACTCGTGCTCTGCGCGGCGATGCGGAACCGCTCCTCGGACATGGCCAGCGCGTCGCGGGAGCGCCAGCGGTCTATTGAGACCGCGATCTGGTCCGCGACGAAGGACAGGATATTCCGGTCCTGTTCGGTGTAGCGATAGCTTCCATGGTATACCTGGACAGCGATGACTCCGATCGTGCTCCCCTTCAACTGTAGCGGGACACCGAGCCAGCTGATGGCAGGTGTTCCCGTAGGAGCGATGTTGCCCGACTTGATTGGATCTGACTCACTGAAGTCGCTCAACAGCAGCGGTGTTCCGGTACGCAGGATGTATGCCGTCACACCTGTTTCGGCCGTCTGCGGGTCGGGGGGCACGACGTCATACTCGTCGATATAGTACGGATACGTTATGAATCCCGTCTTCGGATCCCGGAGTGCGAAGTACAGGTTCTCCGACGGCATCAGCTCGCCGACAATGGCGTGGATTTGGCCGTACAGTTCCTGCAGACTCTCGGCGGACGCCGCCGCCTGCGAGATGCGATAGGTGGCGTCTTGTACCTGCCGCGTGTGCACTGGTCCCTCGATGTCGATGATGCTACCTTCGATAAAGCAGGATCCGTCGGGCGCGTGGACGGGCTTGCCTTGCTCCCACACCACCCGTTCTGTGGTGTCGGGGTAGATGACGCTGTACTCAATCTGAAACGTGTCACCACGTTTCACTGCATTCTCCACGGCTGCCCGGTAGCGAGTGACGTCAGCGGGATACATGAGTGTGGAGCGGATGTCCGGCTTCGTCGTGAGCTCGTCCAGGGAACGGCCCAGGATGCGTTCGTATCCCCCCCCGACAATCTCGAAGGCGAAGGGAGGTTGGGCAGAGGCTTGGTAGACCATGCCGGGCAGACCTGCCATCAGCCGAGTCAACTCCCGGTCGTTTGCTGCACCCTTCGTGACCGGCACATTCCCGTTGTTCATCCGATTCTCAGCACCGTGAGCGTCCACAGGTCGGCGGAAGGACAAACAGCCATCCATTGGAAACCATGTTGAGGACAGCAGGAATGAACGCAGCCAGCAGCAGCCACCACCATGATTGCTTACGCACTATCAAGTCTGCTCCACATAGTTCACAGTATGGTGGAGAACCCGTTGCGTGCAAGGAGAGCTGCAACAGCACGCTGGCAATGACTGTCAGGTTTGTCTGCTCCCCGCTCCTCTTGGCTATTTGCATCGATTCCCTGGTTATATATACTCTGACGAGTATGAGCGAATGCTCAGAAAATGAGTGAGCATTCAGGAAGGAGTCACAATGACGCAGAAACAGGAGCAGGATACGCTGTCCAGGCGCGATCGCCGTATCGAGCGCCGACAGGAGGAGATCCTCCAGGCGGCTGCATCGGTCTTCGCCGCCAAGGGATACGCGCAGGCGACGACCAGGGAGATCGCGGCAGCGGCCGATATCGCCGAGGGCAGCCTGTACAACTACTTTGCCAGCAAACGCGATATCCTTGTTGCTATTATCTCGCGGTCACCGTCACCTGTCGACCGCCTGTGGTCGGAGGCTCAAAATCTGGCGGACCGCGATGGGTTCATCCAGCTCGTCGAGCGGGCCCTTCTGGCGCCTGCTTCTGAGCAACCATGGATACGCACGGTCATCAAGGAGGCATGGACGGACGATGAGCTCTTCCGACAGTATCAGGCAAGTCACGTTCGGGAGACGGTCGCTCGTGTCGCGCATCTCATCGAACGTGGCATCGAAGCCGGATGGCTCCGGCAGGTGGACCCTGAGCGCGTCGCACAGGCTCTCGTCGGAGCGCTCATGACGTCCATGATGCCGTTGCTGCGCCGTACCCAGGGTTCCGAGGAGCCGGGGGAACGGGAGAAGGCAGCGCACGCAACAGCCGACCTCCTGCTGTTCGGATTGATGATGCCAGAAGGGGGAGCACATGCGTAACCTCCTGAAGATCCTCACATACCTGAGACCTTACCGTCGCAAGGCTGTCATCGCGTTGGCTGCGCTGACGGTCTCCATCCTGACTGACCTGGCAGTGCCGCGTCTCATCCAGGCGATCGTCGACAACGGTATCTCGAAGGGAGACATGCACGTGGTCCTGGGGACGATGGGCATCATGCTGGGCGTCTCGGCGCTGGGAGCTGTCGTCTCTATCATCAACACGCGCTACTCGGTCGATGTGGCGATGGGATTCGGGACCGACGTCCGCGCGGCGACCTTCCACAACATTCAGGGGTTCAGTTTCAGCAACCTCGACGATAACCGCACCGGAGCATTGATGACCAATCTGACCAGCGACGTCACCCGGGTGCAGGGCACCGTGCAGATGGCCATGCGCATCATGACCCGCGCGCCGCTGATGCTGCTTGGCAGTATCGTGCTCATGCTGGTGACCAGCCCGAGCCTTGCGGTCTGGGTCGTGCTGCTTCTGGCTATAACGGGCGCGATGGTCGTGGTTCTGTCCATGAAGGCGCAGCCCATGTTCCTGCGCGTCCAGGCGAAGCTGGACCGACTGAACACCGTCCTCCAGGAGAACCTGGCGGGCATGCGGCTTGTGAAGGCGTTTGTTCGTTCGAACGAGGAGAACCGTCGGTTCGGAGTGGTCAACGATGACCTCATGGACCAGAACGTGCGTGTTCAGAGACTGTTCGCGGTCATCATGCCGACCATGACCGTCATCGTCAACCTCGGCATGGTGCTCGTCATCCTCATCGGCGGACGGCAGGCGATCGGTGGCACGTTGACGACAGGCCAGCTCATGGCGTTCATCAACTACCTCATGATCACGATGTTCCCGCTGCTGATGATGGGAAACCTGCTCGTAATGCTGTCGCAGGCTGAGGCGTCTGCGGGACGCATCAATGGGGTGCTGGACACGAAGAGCAGCATCATCGACCAGCCAGGGGCGGTCGATCTGTCCGACGTCAGGGGCAGGGTAGCCTTTGAACATGTAACGTTCAGCTATGACCACGAGAGCGGTGAGTCGGTGCTTCAGGATGTGAACTTCGTCGCCAAGGCGGGACAGACGGTGGCGATCCTTGGCGAGACCGGTTCGGGCAAGACGACGCTGATCAACCTTATTCCACGCTTCTACGATGTGTGCGGCGGCCGCGTGACGGTCGACGGCGTCGATGTCCGGGATGTGACGCTTGCTTCGCTGCGTAGCCATGTTGGCATTGCGCTGCAGGAGGCCGTGCTCTTCACCGGCACGCTCCGGGACAACATACGCTACGGCCGTCCCGACGCCAGTCAGGAGGAGGTAGAAGCGGCTGCGCAGGCTGCGCAGGCCGAGGAGTTCATCCTCAGTACCTCAAAGGGATATGACACAATGGTCGAGGAACGCGGCGGCAACCTCTCGGGGGGTCAGAAGCAGCGTATCGCCATCGCCCGAGCCCTGCTGCTCAAGCCGAGCATTCTCATCCTGGACGACAGTACGAGTGCGGTCGACGTCGATACCGAAGCGCGTATCCAGGAGGCGCTGCTGCGCCTGCACAGCCAGTGCACCGTCTTCATCGTCGCCCAGCGTATCAGCACCGTGCTGGCTGCAGACAAGATCCTGGTCCTGGACAAAGGGCGCATCGCGGCCGAAGGAACGCATCAGGAGCTGATGCAGACCAGTCCCATTTACCACGAGATTTATGAGTCCCAGCTCGGAGGAGGAACCACAAATGGCTGACCAGAACGTACGTGGGCAGGTTGCTCGCGGGGGTGGTCCGATGGGAGGAGCCATGGCTACCGCCAGGGCGAAAAACGCACGTGGAGCTGCGCACCGCCTCATCGACTACCTGAAGCCCTACAGAGGGAAGCTCGTGCTGGTCACCGTCCTGCTGGTGGTCGGAGCCGGGCTCTCTCTGATGGGCCCGCTTCTCATCGGGCAGGCAATCGACACGATCATCAGGACGCACAACGCTCAGGGTCTGCTGCGCATCGCCGTCCTGATGACTGTAGCAGGGGTCGGCACATGGCTTGCCGGGTCGTGGCAGGCATGGATCATGGCAGGCGTCTCGCAGTATGCCGTGCGTGACATGCGGCGGGACCTCTTCGAACACCTGCAGACACTGTCCATGAGCTACTTCGATCGCCATTCCCAGGGAGACTTGATGAGCCGCCTTACGAATGACATGGACGCCATCAGCCAGACACTCTCACAGGACCTGACATCACTGGTCAGCAACGTCTTCAGTGTCGCAGCCATCATCGGCATCATGCTGGTCCTCAACAGGTGGCTTGCGCTTGCTGCCTTTGTCATGATGCCGTTCATGTTCCTCCTGACGGGCGGGATCATGAGCCGGACACGTGCACTGTTCCTTGAACAGCAACGCACGGTCGGGGCACTGAACGGCGTGATGGACGAGACGGTCAGTGCCCAGCGCGTCGTGCAGGCGTTTGGCCAGGAGGCCACAGCTCTCGGCGTGTTCGGCAAGAGCAATCAGGCGGCGCTCGTGGCAGGACGGAAGGCGCAGTTTGTCGCCCAGCTCGCTATGCCACTCCTCATGGTGCTTGACCATATGGATATCGCCATCGTCGCGGGGGTTGGTGGCATGCTTGCCATCAAGGGCATCGTCACCGTTGGCGTTGTCTCGGCCTTCATCACGTACACGCAACGGCTGTCGCAACCCCTGCTGCAGGTGGCGAACCTTCTCAGCACCATCCAGGCAGCTCTGGCGGGCGCGGAACGCGTGTTCGAGGTCATCGACCATCGGCCGGAACTGCGCGACAAGCCGGACGCACCCCAGCTCGGCGAAATCCAGGGCGACGTTGTGTTCGACCACGTCGGCTTCGGCTACCTCAAGGGCGTCCCGGTCCTGCGTGACGTCAACCTGCATGCCCTGCCAGGCCAGATGGTGGCGCTGGTTGGCCCCACCGGAGCCGGCAAGACGACCATGGTCAGCATCCTCTCCCGGTTCTACGACATCCAGGGTGGGCGCGTCACGATCGACGGCATCGACATCCGCGACGTACAGGTGGACAGCCTGCGCCGTCAGCTGGGTATCGTGCTGCAGGATGGGTTCCTGTTCTCGGCCAGTGTCAAGGAGAACCTTCGCTATGGGCGCCTCGACGCGACAGACGAGGACATCGTGGCGGCGGCGACGCTTGCCAACGCCGACCAGTTCATCCGGCGCCTTCCACAGGGATACGATACCGTCCTCGCCGAGAGGGGAAGTGACCTCAGCCAAGGACAGCGCCAGCTGTTAACCATCGCACGAGCCATCCTCGCCGAC
>JGI24147J20444_1001400_pt1 | contig 11733 bp, 12 predicted proteins | sample BarGraIncub1133A_FD_20444 | JGI IMG/M metagenome (IMG submission 20444) | reverse complement strand
GTTCAGGGTGTATAGCCGCCATTGATGCCGAACGTTACCTGTCAGAACTAAAAAATTTTAATATGAAAACGTTCAAAAAATCATTCAAAATAAATGCTGAACCATCTGATATTTATTCAGCAATAACGAATCCTTATACTATTGAATTATGGTCAGGTTATCCTGCGGTGATGAGCACAGAGCCTGGCAGTGAGTTTTCTCTCTGGGAAGGCGATATCACCGGGAAAAACCTTGAATTTATTCAGGACAGGAAAGTGGTACAAGAGTGGTACTTTGGCGACCAGCCGGAAAAGTCAATTGTAACTATAACGATATTGCCTGACAGGGGAAACTCAATAATAAATGTTGAACATTCGAATATTCCGGATGAAGAGTTTAGTGATATAGCAGAAGGGTGGAGAGAGCATTATTTTGATGCAATTTCAAACTTCTTCAACCCTAATTTTTAGTATAGTCAGTTGAAAAAGATGCAGAAGATTTCTGACCGAAAAGTTCAAAAACATCCTCAGTGCAGGCAAGTATCAGATTGCCAATACCTTTAAAAGACAACGTATTCGAATAGAACTGTATTTTTGTATTCCACTCACGTATCCAGGACAAAATATGGTAATTAATGAACCGACGTATTTCTTTGCTCATCTCTACCTCACTTGCTTCATCATCCAGAACCATATATTTATCAATAAGCAAAGTCAGGAAAAGTAGTTCAATACCAAGGTGATCATCATCTATTTTCCCTTTGAATTTGGATTCCCATCCATAGGATTCATAGAAATCGGAAACACTTGAAAAATTATTGTTTGAGCTTCTGATTGTGTCCTTACTGTACAAAGATTCATAAGCAGGAGCAAGGGCAGGTTCTTGTCTGGCGAAGAGCCTTATGTAATCTTCATGCAGTAACTTCCCGAAGCTGGACTTGTCTGCAAATGAATCTTTGAGTTGGGAAGCCGCCTTAACGAAATTTGGATTAGAACTTGAGACCGGAAGATTTTTCAAGATACCTTTTTCCCAGAAATCCGCTATGCACTCTTTTGAGGGTTCATGCATTATCATACTTCCACCAAAATAGAAAAGCATATTATAACCCTTTAAAATATCTTGATTATGGCTCTTAATGCCCATTCTTTTAAATATTGCTATTATATTAATAATTCATACCCCAGGAAAAACTCAGGAATGACTCCGGATTTGATTATTATAACCATCCTGGCAAGATTTTGTTCGAAATAAATTAGAAAAATTAACTCACCACCCCTATGTGCTGCTAACGGAAAAAAGGGGAGAGTTTTGAGGAGATACAAAAATAAAAAAAGCCGCTCCCAGGGGAAGCAGCTTCTTTTAATACTCAATTATTTTTCTTTAAAAGTTAAAATCGACAAGTTCGTCAGGATACTCATGATTATCAACTTTCGCTTTTATTTCTCTGAAGGCATTAACTGTATAATCAACATCTTCAAGGGTGTGGGCGGCTGTTGGTATGAGACGCAACATAACCACATCTCTTGGAACAACAGGATATATAACAACGGAACAAAAGATCGCATAATTTTCACGAAGGTCAAAAATCATCTGCGTTGCTTGTGGAACACCGCTTTTCATATACACAGGTGTAACTGGTGATTCTGTTTTTCTCAGATCCAGTCCGGCACTTCTTAAACCTTTTTGCAGAGCCCTGACAATAGTCCAGAGTTTTTCTTTCTGCTCAGGGTGTGCCTGAATATACTCCAGTCTTTTAATTGCTCCAAGTGTCATAGCCATGGGAAGTGACTTGGCATATATCTGTGAGCGAAGATTGTAGCGAAGATAGTTGATAACGTCTTTTGTACTTGCTACAAATCCTCCGATGCCGGCCATCGATTTTGCGAATGTTGCGAAGTAAACATCAATCTGGTCCTGCACACCTAAATGTTCCCCGGTGCCACTGCCATTACTACCCATGGTTCCAAATCCGTGAGCATCATCAACAAGAAAACGAAACTGATACTTCTTTTTCAAGGCAGCTATTTTATCGAGCTTCCCAAGATCACCAGCCATACCAAAAACTCCCTCCGTAATAACCAATATCCCCCCGCCTGACTCTTCAGTAAGTTTGGTTGCTCTTTGTAACTGTTTTTCACAATTTTCGATATCGTTATGAGGATAAACAAATCGCTTGCCCATGTGAAGTCTCAGACCATCCATTATACATGCGTGAGATTCTGAATCATACACAATTACATCATGCCTGTCTACAAGGGCATCTATTATAGAGACCATACCCTGATAACCAAAGTTCAGGAGGTAGGCATCTTCCTTGTGGACAAAACGGGCTGCCATCTCTTCAAATTTTTCATGATTCGAACTATGTCCCGACATCATTCTGGCACCCATTGGATATGCCAGACCGTATTTTTCTGCTGCCTCGGCATCAACTTTTCGGATCTCAGGTTGATTTGCGAGTCCGAGATAATTATTTAAACTCCAGGTCAAAACTTTTTTACCTCTGAACAGCATGTGAGGAGCGATTTCACCTTCCAGTTTTGGAAACGCAAAATACCCATGCCCAAATTCCTGATATACACCTATTGCACCTCTGTTTTTCTTAATCTTTTCAAATATATCCATGATAAACACCCTTTCGAAAAATTTTCACAAAATTAAAGATAATCACGGTTATCATTATACCTATTTATACCTAATTTCCGACAGGCCCATATGAAAGTATAATAAATGTATAATTATTACGTTTTTATGCCTGAAATGATTTTTTTTCTGTAATTTTGCGCAACAATTTTTTTTATGAGGTTTAGATTATATATTGTCCTGATAATTTTAGTGTTGGTAAGCTCTTGCGGAGGATATGAAAGACTACTGAAGAGTACTGATTACGATCTTAAGAAATCAAAGGCCAAAGAGTATTATGATGCTGGTCAGTATGTTAAAACTACTGAACTGTTAACACAGATACTTCCCAGATACAAGGCTACAGAAGAGGCTGAAGATCTTAACTGGATGAATGCCCAGAGTTACTTCGGAATGAAGGATTATTTCATGGCTGGAAGTTATTATAAATCATTTGTTGAACAGTTTCCTTTTGGCAAACATGCAGAAGAAGCTAATTTTAAGGCAGCATTATGCGATTATAATATCTCATCGCGTCCGGAACTGGATCAGGAAAATACAAAGAATGCAATAGAAGGATTTAAAATTTTCATAAACAAATTTCCCAACAGTACGAAAGTAGAAGAAAGCAAGAAACTGATGACTGACCTTGAAGACAAACTGGTAGAAAAATCATATCTGAGTGCAAAACTTTATTACGATATGAAACAATACAAGGCAGCAGTAATTGCACTGACCAATAGTCTTAAAGAATATGCTAGTTCAAAATACAGGGAAAAGATGATGTACCTCAAGCTGAATTCTCTTTATCGGTATGCGGAACTCAGTTATGCTGAAAAACAAAAAGAGCGATACCAGGCTACTCTTGATGACTATTATTCTTTTATGGAAGAATTTCCAAAAAGCACATACACAAAAGAAATTAATAGCATCTACCAGAAAACGAATAAATATCTTAAAGCAGGAATTCCTGAAAGTGGAGTAAAATAATCAATAAATTTATGGATTACAGAAAATCAGTAGCACCCGTAACAACTGTTACACGCAATCTTGACCTGATGACTCAGGGTACAGGAAATATCTATGAAACGGTAATCGTTGTTTCCAGAAGATCAAACCAGATATCGGTTGAGATGAAGCAGGAACTAAATAAGAAACTTGAAGAGTTTGCCTCTTATAGCGATAATCTTGAGGAGGTATTTGAAAACCGTGAACAGATTGAGATCTCGAAATTCTACGAACGGCTTCCAAAACCAACACTCATTGCNTTACAGGAGCTTGAGGAGGGTAAAATATTCTACAGAAACCCGGAAAATCCTGCCAAACAGAAGTAATATTTAGCATAAACATGCTGAAAGGCAAAAACATACTTGTCGGTGTAACCGGAGGTATTGCAGCTTATAAAACTGCAACTATCATCCGGTTGCTTATTAAAGAGAGCGCCAATGTTAAAGTAATTATGACTGAACATGCCAAAGAGTTTATTACACCACTTACTCTGGCCACTTTATCAAAAAATCCGATACTTACAGAATCCTTTGATCCGGAGAACGGAGACTGGAATAGTCATGTGGATCTTGGGTTGTGGGCTCATCTGTTCCTGGTTGCCCCTGCCACTGCGAATTCCATAGCAAAAATGGCCAACGGAGTTGCAGATAATTTACTTCTTACTACTTATTTATCAGCACGTTGCCCGGTCTTTGTTGCCCCTTCTATGGATCTGGATATGTTAAATCATCCGGCAACAATTATTAATATNGAGACTCTGAAAGCTTTTGGAAATTATATACTAGAGCCAACAAGCGGAGAGCTCGCAAGTGGGCTGACAGGTAAGGGCCGTATGGCTGAACCTGAAGATATCGTAAAAGAAATCGGGAACTTCTTTACAAAAAAAAAAACTATAAGCCCCTGAAAGGCAAGCGCCTTTTAATCAATGCAGGACCAACCCGCGAACCTCTGGATCCTGTTCGTTTCCTTAGTAATTATTCGTCTGGCAAAATGGGAATTGCACTGGCACACGCAGCTTCAGAATATGGCGCTGAAGTGGAGTTGGTTCTTGGACCCGTAAGTTTCACACCGGAAATCAGGTCCTTCGAAATCATTAATGTCACAACAGCAGAATCAATGGCTGCAGAATGCATAGCCAGATTTCCTTCCTGCGACGTTGCGATTTTGTCAGCTGCAGTTGCTGATTTCACCCCGGTTGAAGTCAAAGGAGCGAAGATAAAGAAAGATGAGAAGGAATTGCTCTTAAGACTTAAACCAACTACAGATATCGCTCAAACTCTGGGAAAAACAAAAAAACCATCCCAGATAATTGCAGGATTTGCCCTGGAAACTGACAATGAATTGGAGAATGCAAAAGATAAGATACTCCGGAAAAACCTTGATATCATTGTTATTAATTCGCTTAAAGACAGGGGAGCTGGTTTTGGACATGACACAAACAAAATTACTATAATTGACAGATACAATAATATTGATAAATTTGAGTTGAAATCAAAAGATGAAGCTGCAAAGGATATTCTTAATAAAATTGTTTCAATGATTAAATAATGTATCGGATTGACAATGGTGCGTTTATCTAAATATTATTTCATTGTATTTCTGGCTTTTTCTCCCGCCATCATCCAGGCACAGGAACTGAATTGTAATATCCAGATATCAGCTCAGAGAATACAGGGATCCAACCGCCAGGTATTTGAGAGTATGCAGCACGACCTTTTTGAGTTTATGAATAATACAGTGTGGACTAACCATGTGTTCAGTTACGCTGAAAGAATTGATTGTAATATCCTTATTAACCTCAATGATCAGTTATCGGCTGATGAATTCAAAGGAACAATCCAGATACAGCTAAGCAGACCAGTTTTTAATACAACATATAAATCCACAATGCTGAATTTCATAGACAATAGTTTTCAGTTCAGATACGTGGAATTTCAGCCATTGGAATTTGACCCGAGTACCTACAGGTCAAGCCTAGTTTCGGTTCTGGCTTACTATACTTATATGATTCTTGGATTTGACTACGATTCTTTTGCCCCGATGGGAGGTACAGAGTTTTTCCAGATGGCAGAAAAAATTGTTACAAATGCCCAGAATGCTCCTGAACCCGGCTGGAAACCTTACGATGGTTCCCGTAACCGAAACAGATACTGGCTTGTAAAGAATGTTCTAGATAAAGAGTACGAAGGAGTAAGACAGTTCCTGTTTGACTATAATATTAATGGTCTCGATAAAATGGAGTCGAAAATTGCTGAGGCAAGAACCAGTATGGTTGAAAGTTTAAAACTGATACAGGATGTCTATAGAAAAAAACCTGATCCGTTCATGTACCTTGTGCAGGTTATAATGGACGCAAAGTCGGACGAGCTTATAAATATTTTTTCAGAAGCTTTCCCTGAAGAAAAAAGCCGTGTTGTGCAGATTTTAACAGAAATTGATCCGGCAAACAAGGCAAAATATGAAAAGATCAATTCAGCCACTGTACCCTAATAACCAGTTATGCTCATAAAACTGTTTGTTCAAAATTATGCGCTTATAAAGGAACTGGACGTTGAACTTGAAAACGGACTGACAATCATCACCGGCGAAACAGGAGCCGGTAAATCAATTCTATTAGGTGCTCTTTCCCTTATTCTTGGGACAAGAGCAGATTCATCAGTACTTCTTGATAAAAATGAAAAATGTATTGTAGAAGGTACTTTCAGAATTGAGGAATACGATCTTAACGAGTTCTTTATATCTAATGAACTTGACTATGAGACTGTTACTTCCCTTAGAAGAGAAATTAATCCTGCAGGGAAATCCAGGGCTTTTATCAACGATACTCCTGTTACCGTAAACATCCTTAAAGAGCTTGGCGACAGACTTATTGATATTCATTCTCAGCATCAGACTCTGATGCTTCATGACAACTCATTCCAGCTTAATTTGATTGATTCATTCTCGGGAACTGCCAAACTAAAAACTAAATACGGTGAAACCTACTCAAATTACAGGAAACTAAAAAAAGAATATATTATAATCAAAGAAAAAGCTGATAAAAACAGGGCAGATCTCGAATATTACCAGTTTCAGATTAATCAGCTTGAGGAGGCCAATTTGTTTCATGGCGAGCAGGAAGAGCTTGAAGCAGAACAGGAATTACTAGGACATGCTGAAGAAATAAAACTGGCTTTAAGTACATCCTCAAATCTTTTTTTTGCCGAGGGGCAATCAATACTTTCAATGCTCAGAGAAGCAAAGGCCAATTTAGGAAGAATAAGAACCTTTTTGCCCGATAGTGAAAGTCTTCTCTCAAGAACTGAGTCGTCACTTATAGAACTTGATGATCTTGCAGCCGAAATAGAAAAATTGGCAATCTCTATAGAGGCTGATCCTCAACGTCTTGCAAATATCAACGGCCGTCTTGACAATATCTATTCACTGATCCAGAAACACAGAGTTAAAAACCTTGATGAGCTGATAATTAAGAAAGAGGAGATTAAGGCTCTTATAAAATCTATTGTATCCGGCGATGAACGACTGATTGAACTGGAAGGACTTCTTGAAAAAGAGGTCAATTCATTAAAGACAATTTCTGAAGAGATGTCTGCCAGGAGAAAGAGCGTGCTGCCCGATATTGAATTACGGATTACGGAATTGCTCAAACAGCTTGGCATTCCTAATGCAAAATTCAGAATATCTCTTACAGAATTACAGGAATTTACTCCAACAGGTATTGACCAGGCCGACTTTTTATTCTCTGCAAACAAACAGATTGCACCTGAGAACCTTGCTAAAATAGCTTCGGGTGGTGAATTATCACGTGTTATGCTCAGCCTTAAATCTTTGCTGACAAAAAATACCAATCTGCCTACAATTATATTTGATGAGATTGACGCAGGAGTATCAGGAGAAGTTGCTGATAAGGTAGGACAGATATTATCAGGGATGGGGAAGTATATGCAGGTCATCAATATTACACATCTCCCGCAGGTTGCTTCGCGTGGAACACGGCACTATCATGTCTATAAAGATGATACAGACAATTCAACATTTACCCGTGTTAAATTGTTATCACACGACGAAAGGATACTTGAGGTTGCCAGATTATTAAGCGGTAGTGAAATTACCGAGACTGCAATGAAAAATGCCCGGGAACTTCTGAAAGCCGGAAAGAATTAACTCAAACATATTACAATGAGAGAAGGACTTTTAAAAGGGAAAAAAGGTATCATTTTTGGTGCCTTGAATGAAAAATCTATTGCCTGGCAGGTTGCCCTTAAAGCATGGAAGGAAGGGGCTGAGTTGGTACTGACTAATTCCCCGGTTGCTTTAAGATTGGGCAATATAAATGATCTGGCAAAATTGACTGCTAGTAAAGTAATTCCTGCAGATGCAACAAAGATGGATGAAATTGAGAACCTGCTTTCTGAAAGCATGAAAATTTTTAAGGGAAAATTCGATTTTATTCTTCATTCCATAGGTATGTCACCAAACGTAAGAAAAGATATACCCTATGAAAATACCAGTTACGAGAACATGCTGAAAACATTTGATATATCAGCTCTTAGTTTTCACCGTGTTCTTCAGACGGCTTACAGGCTTGATGCGTTGAAGGAATGGGGCTCAGTTGTAGCTTTGTCATATGTTGCAGCTCAAAGGACCCTGTCGGGTTATAACGATATGGGTGATGCAAAAGCCCTCCTTGAATCTATCGCCCGCAGCTTTGGTTATATATATGGTCGCGACAGGAGAGTGAGGGTAAATACTGTATCACAGTCTCCCACTGCCACTACCGCNGGAAGNGGTATNCATGGTTTTGATTCTCTTATNGATTTCTCNGAGAGGATGTCGCCTCTNGGAAACGCCACNGCAGAAGAATGCGCCGATTATTGTGTTGCGTTGTTCTCCGACCTTACNCGTAAAGTAACAATGCAAAACCTTTTCCACGATGGGGGATTCTCAAGTATGGGTATGAGNCTCAAAGCNATTGAACAGTATCAGAAAAGCTTTGAAGAATGCAAGTGAGACTANNGNTATATAAGTATAAACACCTATTTTTCAAGCGACTTGNCTTTCAGTGAGTCGCTTTTTTTATATTTGATCGGAACAAAAACCTGTCCCCGATGATAAAAATTATACTCCTGGTTCTTTTTTACTTCACCTTTCCTCTGGTAATTATTTATTTGTGTAAACAATGGTCCTTTCTTCAAAAAATGGGTTCAATTGTACTCGCTTACGGATTTGGTCTTCTGATAGGCAGCACCGGGATTTTTCCACAAGGAAGTGATGGTTACAGGCTTGCTCTTCAGGGAAAGTCATCTCTTCCAAAAACGGAAGTTGAAACACTTATTAGTCAGGGCAAAGCAACCGAAAAGGACCTGTTTGTTAACCAGATTGCATCTGTACAGGATATAATACCATCGATTGTCGTTCCTCTTGCTTTCCCCTTATTGCTTTTTTCTCTTAATCTCAAGAGATGGATTCGTTATGCAAGAAAAGGTTTCATTTCGGTTGTACTCGCACTGGTCTCAGGTCTTGTAATGGTAACAGCAGGCTTTTTCATCTGGAAAGATTCAATTCCTGAAAGCTGGAAACTTGCCGGCATGTTTGAAGGAATATATGCAGGAGGAACTCCGAATTTTGTTGCAATAAAAATGGCATTAAATGTAGATGCTAACCTTTTTGTCATCGTCAGTACTTACGATATGATAGTAGGTGCTTTTCTTGTTCTCTTCTTTATAACCGTTGCTCCAAGGATCTTCAGATTCATTTTACCGCCATTTGAAGAATCAAAAGGAATAACAGGACATGAGGAAGAAATTGCAAGTCAGACAGAAAACCTTGAAGATTATTCGGGGATGTTTAAAAAGGGAGTATTTCTGCCTCTGCTGGGAGCCCTTGGTATATCAATCCTGATTTTTGCTTTTTCAGGCGGATTGGCATTGCTTCTGCCCCGACTCCCTATGATGGTTGTGGTAATTCTCTCAATTACAACACTCGGATTGCTTCTGTCGCTTTTGAAATCTATTAACGGGATTGAAAAAACATTTCAGCTGGGTATGTACCTTATCCTTGTTTTCTCTCTAACGGTTGCTTCGATGGCAAATATCAGGACCATGTTCGGGATAGGAATGCTTAATCTTATCTTATTCATTACATGGTGTTATTTCGGGTCTCTTGTCCTGCATATTATTCTTGCAAAAATATTCAGAATTGATGCTGATAATTTTCTTATTACCTCGGCAGCATTTATTTTTTCGCCTCCATTTGTACCACTTGTTGCAAATGCACTTAAAAACAAGGACGTTATCGTCACTGGCATCACAGGCGGTATAATAGGTTATATAGTTGGTAATTACATGGGTGTGGCTCTGGCATATTTTCTGAAGGGATTCTAAAACATATAATTCAACCCTATTGAGAATCCGATATTGCCATCCTGTTCATTGAAAGCTTTACCACAATCGATAGCAACTACAAAATTTTGATTCATGACCAGCATTACACTTACTCCTGCGCTCTGATGGAATTTCTCTGTTCCGGGTTTAAAGTAATCGGAAAAAGTATCAGTTGGATGCGCTGCATTCGTGAAAGTAGCAGCAAGGTTATTCGGAAGTTTAATATCTTTTGTTACTCTTCCGAAATCATAAAATCCATTAAGTCCAAGATAACATTCCTGCTTAAATAATTTAAAGTATAGTGGTTTCCACCGAAGTTCAATATTACCCATAAAGAAAGCGTCGCCGACTACTCTGTCCAGCAATATCCCTCTTAAAGTTTTTGATCCGCCCAGGCCTTCTGAAGTTGCACCCGTAAGTCGCGATGTAATTACCTCTGATTCGTAAAAGAATGGAGCATGACCTGAAATCGTAGCCTGGTATCCTAAACGGTAAACCAACGATAAATTCTTTTCTATTAAAGTAAAATATTGACGATGAATAATATACAATTTTGAAAATCCCCAGTTATTTCCCATGAATTTTGGAGCAACTGCAATACCAATCTCTGTCCAAAGACCTTTCATTGGGTTTGGTCGATTATCCCTGCTATCCCATGTAAGACCTACTTTCAGAGTGTTTATCCAACCTCCCTTAGCCTCATCTGATGGAATTATATTGTTTGCCAAATATTGTTCATATAGGCCAGGTTCATCAGTAATAGACGGCAACTTTTCTTTCTTCCCTTTATTTAGCTTATCAATATTTACAGAGCTTGTTGTAAAATCCTGAAAAGCCAGACCAGCACTCCATTTTAAATGATCACCTGATAGCTTTCCCTGGAAATCATTCTTAAATCTAAACTGGTTCTTCTGATAACGATAAAACATTCTTGACCTGTAGATATCTGAGGATAATTTATTATCCATCCAGTCTTTATTATATACTGATTCATATCCGTTGAATCCATAAAAAGTGGCTGCCCGGTTTGGAAGATAACTTAGATCACTTATCCAATAGACTCCCGGTATAATGTGACGTGATTCGAACATGAACCTGTAAATACCACTTCCTTTGGTATATCTTGAGATTTCTGTATAAGTATGATCAATAAAATCAGGATATTTACTGCCGTCACCATAGTTAAAAAACTCTGCAAGTGCTCCGTACTCAAATCCGAGATCAGAGTCATATGTAATAGCAGGCAATGCTCCACCGAACTTCCATCCGGTTTTTACTTTTTTTTCCTGCGCCGATACCGATAATACCAGCATAGATATAAGAAAAACTAAAAAGGTTCTTTTCATAGGTTAAAGGTTTAGTTCATGTTGTTAAAGATAAAGAAAAATGGAAATATCAGTCACTTTTTTTAATATTTGCTACCTTAGGACCTGAATTATACGATTAAATGCTTACAGGCTTACTCATTAAAAACATAAAGTGTCTTGTACAGACTGAAGATGTACCTGAATTAATGGTATGTGGCATTCAAATGTCGCATGTTAAAACAATTTATGATGCATATCTTTATATCAATGACGGACTTATAAGCGATTTTGGCAAAATGAAGGATCTTCAGAATAAGAAAATTCTGATTCAAAATCCACAGATTGAAACTATAGATGCCTATGGCAGGTTTGTTTTTCCTTCGTTCTGCGATTCTCATACTCATCTTGTCTATGCAGGAAGCCGCGAGATCGAG
>JGI24147J20444_1001395_pt1 | contig 11783 bp, 12 predicted proteins | sample BarGraIncub1133A_FD_20444 | JGI IMG/M metagenome (IMG submission 20444) | reverse complement strand
TATCACGGCTGATCTGATCAATATGATGCAGACTCAGTTCAGGCATGGCTCAATCCGGGTTTGGCATCAACTATTCGCTGAAGAGATTCGATGAACTCGTTCAGTTCTTTTATTTTGTCAGCTACTACAGTATGACCTTTAGGAGTCAGGGTATAGTAGATTCTTATTCTGTTATTAAAATTTTCTGAAGCAGTAACGAGAGAGCCATCCTTTTCGAGTTTATGAAGAACAGGATACAATGCTCCGTATGTGAGTTTTATTTTCCCTTCGGTTAGTTCCTCTACCTTTCGGGTAATAGCGTAACCATGCATCCGTCCTTCCTCTTTTAAAAGCTGAAGAACAATTGTCTTTATTGATCCTTTGATAAGGTCTGTTGGTATCATAAAATAATATATAAGTTGTTTATATATTGCAAAGATAGAATATTAATTATTAAAAATGCAAATATTTTATAAAAAAATTATAAAAAGGGGATTTTTTTGTAGGGAATGGTCGCGACCATTCCCTGCATTTTCATTTTGAACATTCCCTATCTACCATCTGGAAGGATTGGTCTCAATATAATTAATGATGCTTTTCAGCGATTGATTATTCCTGATAATATGGTCATGAAACGATTTCTGCCATCTGAACATTACATCTCCATGTAAATGAATGCGTTTTGAAACAGTTGTTTTATATGCACCAATCAATTCCGTTAATGGTTTTATTTTGGGAATTGTTTGAATCGTTGGATTCTGCCGAATCGATTGTAGGGAACGGTCGCGACCGTTCCCTACATTTTCATTTTGACTGTTCCCTGCATTTTGACCCTCCCCCTCAATTTTATAATAAAAATCTGTATTAATATGAATTATCCCATGAACATGATCAGGCATAACTATATATGATATTAAATCGATATAGGGAAATTGATCTTTCAGCCAGATCCATTGTTTATTGGCAATATTACCATTTTCTGATAATCGCATCGTACCATTTTCAACCGATCCAAATGAATGAACATGTCCTTTCACACAAATTGTGATAAAATAATACCGGCTAAGTGAATAGTCAAAACCAGTCAACCTTGTGAGTTTCCTTCTATACATGATTCAATTTTTATCTATAACAGGTCAGCGAGACCATATGTCGTTAAATTTAAGCATATTACCCTTCCCATACAAAAATATTTTATAAATATTTGTAAATGATTTAAAGAAATTATATTTTTGACCATTAGGTTAAACCTAATAGTTAAACCAAATAGTTAAATATATGACAGAGAATGATAAAATGACCGAAGAGAAGATTTTTGAAGCTGCAACTGATGTGTTCGTTGAAAAGGGAATGGACGGAGCCAGAATGCAGGATATTGCAACACATGCAGGGATAAACAAAGCTCTTTTGCATTACTATTTCCGTACAAAGGATCAGCTTTTCAGCAAGGTATTCGAGAAAATTGCCAAAAGAATGTTCTCAAAATTTGCACCTGTTTTCGACGAAAATTTAACTCTCGAAGAAAAAATAAGATTCTTCTTCAATGCCCATATATCTGGACACTTCTCAAAAGCCAGCATAAAAATGAGCTGGATAAATACAATATTACAGAAGAAAACCTTCCCCAGATTATGACAACCATAGCTTCAATGAGTGTATTCCCGTTTGCAGCAAGAGGAATTCTTGAGGGTATTTTTCAAAATATGGACGTCGATTTCGACAGGTATATTGAGGAGAGAAAAGAGTTTGCAGCTGAGTTTGTTATTAAAGCGATAACCAAATAATAAGTGCCTAAAGTGCCTGGAGTTTAAAGTGCCTAAAATATAAGAATATAAATCTATCTAAATGAAAAGACGAGAACTGATATTATTTATAATACTATTTTTCGGAGCAAATAAACTCATTGCCCAGAAGATTCTGACTCTTAGAGAATGTTACGACAAGGCTTATACAACCAATGCCTTGTCTGGTGAAAAAATAGGATATACTGATATTTCAAGACTTAAAGATGAAAATCTGGCAAAAGGATGGCTTCCAACACTCGATGCAAACGGAAGCTTTATATACAACTCATCAGTAATTGATATGAGTAGCGTACTGGGTAATCTTCCGATACCGGGGATCGCAAATGCCATAAAACCTCTTCCACATGAACAATATAAAGTCACAGTCGATATAAACCAGGTTATTTATGATGGCGGAGCAATAAAGGGTGCCAGAGCTCTTGAAAAAGCTGACATGAACGTAAATGAAAAACAAACAGAGACTGACCTTTATAAGCTCCGCGAACAAATAAACACTTATTATTTTAACCTTTTGCTTCTTGGAAGACAAAAAGATCTGCTGAATAACTATCTGGAAATTATAAAAAAAAGAATTGCTTCAGTGCAGTCAGGTATTAATAATGGAGTTATTTTAAAGTCTGACGCTGATGTGCTCACTTCAGAAAAGATAAAAATTGAGCAGCAACTGGCTGAAAATGAGATAAGAAAAATATCTTTTCTTAAAATTCTATCGGATCTTACCGGAGATCAAATTGATAGTTCAACAGAATTCATTCAACCTGCACTGCCGGAAAATCTTCAGCAGGAACTTTCCCGACCGGAATTGCAACTGTTCGATCTGAGAAAGGAACAGCTTGCAGCAGGAATGAAAGTGATCGAAAGTAAAAGAATGCCAAAAGCTGTTGGATTTGCCACTTTCGGATACGGAAACCCTCCGGGAACCAATTTCTTTAAAAATGAGTTTGCCCCCTATTATATGCTCGGGGCCAGTATAAAGTGGAATATCTTCGACTGGAACAAAGCTAAGAACGAGAAACAAATAATTACTTATCAGGAACGGATCCTGGAGAACAGGAAAAATGACCTGGCAGATAACCTGAAGAGGATTCTTGAATCAAAAGCCTCTGAAATTTTAAGTCTGAAAACACTAATTGAATCAGATTCGGAACTTATTACTCTCAGGAAAAGAATAACTACATCTGCGGAATCACAGTATCAGAATGGCACTAGTACTGCAACAGATTATCTAAACGAGCTTAATTCGGAAAAGCAGGCTGTGATAAATTATGAGATCCATAAAATAAATCTGGCTATGACAAAAATTGAGTATCTGAATATTAGTGGGAAGGAGATTGAGTAGCTCCCCTTTAGTGGGGATGGGGGGCAAATAAAGGGGTATGGGCAAAGAAACCGGAGATTAAAGAAAATATTAATACAGTGTAATATAAACATTATAACATCATGAATATCAGATCATTAATAATAATTGCCGCAATTTTGTCAGCCGGTTGCAAAAACCAAACCGACAAAGCCGATGCATTTGGGAATTTTGAAGCTACTGAAGTTATTGTTTCAGCCGAAACTAATGGTCGCATCCTGCAGCTTGAACCTGTTGAAGGAATACAGCTCACTACCGGTGCAAAAATTGCGCTCATTGACACAACCCTTTTCCATCTCCAGAAAGCAGAGATAGATGCAGGAATGAAAAGCATAAGGACACGCATAAGTTCTATTAATGCTCAAAATAACATTCTGAATCAGCAGATAATGAATCTGAATATTAACATAGAAAGGACTAAAAAGATGCTGAAGGACGATGCTGCAACACAAAAACAGCTGGATGATCTTACCGGACAAGTTGCTGTACTTCAGAAACAGATAGCTTCAAATAACACTCAGAAGGAATCTGTTGCAGCAGAACTTGCAGTTTCAAACTCGAAAAAAACGACTCTGATTGAACAAATCAAAAGGAGTTCTGTCTTAAGCCCGTTGAATGGGACCGTACTTGAAAAATATTCTGAGGCTGGAGAGATTACGTCAGCCGGTAAACCTCTTGTTAAGATTGCTGACCTTTCTGTTATGAAACTAAAAGTATATGTAAGCGGAGCCCAGCTTGCCGGTATAAAAATCGGACAACAATGCACAGTCAGAATTGACAATGGAAAAAAGGGATACACTTCATTCCCGGGAGTGATTAGTTATATTTCGGACAAAGCTGAGTTTACTCCAAAGATCATCCAGACGAAAGAGGAACGTGTAACACTCGTGTACGCGATAAATATAGATGTGAAAAATGATGGAAAAATAAAATCAGGTATGCCCGGAGAAGCTAAATTCTGATAGTTATATGCAGATGCAAAAAGTTATTGAATCAACAGATTTAAGTAAAGCGTTTGGACAAACCCAGGCTCTGAAAGAGATTACTTTCTCGGTAGATGAATCAGAAATATTTGGTTTCATCGGTCCAGACGGTGCCGGCAAAACGACTCTTTTCAGGATTATTGCAACGCTCCTTCGTCCTGATAAGGGGGAAATGAAGGTATTGGGAATGGATTGTGTTGCAGGGTTTAGGGAACTCCGAAAAAATATTGGATATATGCCGGGAAGGTTCAGTCTTTACCAGGATCTCACTGTCGAGGAAAACCTGAATTTTTATGCGACAGTTTTCGGAACCACTGTAAAGAAAAACTATGATCTTATTTCTGACATCTATTCTCATATCGAGCCTTTCAAAAAAAGGCTGGCCGGTAAACTTTCAGGTGGTATGAAACAGAAACTGGCACTTTCATGTGCTCTGATCCATAAACCTAAGCTGCTTATTCTGGATGAACCCACAACAGGAGTTGATGCTGTTTCGAGGTCCGAATTCTGGACTATGCTCGCCAAACTCCGGCAGCACAACATAACCATAATCGTATCAACACCCTATATGGATGAAGCAATGCGATGCGACAGGGTAGCACTTATTCAAAAAGGAATGATACTTTCGGTTGCTCCGCCACAAAAGATCCGCGATGGTTTCAGCAGAAAGCTGTTTATGATAAAAGCCCGTGAGAAGTATAAGCTCATCACTGCATTAAGGAATTATCCGGATACAGTTACAGCCTATCCTTTTGGAGATTCAGTTCATGTAACTTTCACTGATGACCGTATCAATGAGTCATTGTTTAAATTTCTTCACGAAGCAGGACTAAACAATGTTACTGCTGAAGAGACATCGGCGGGCATTGAAGACAGATTCCTTGAACTAATGTAAAATGTCAGTCAATGGATAACCGGGTAATAATTGTAAAGAATCTGATAAAAAAATTCGGAACATTTGTTGCAAATGACAACCTTTCATTTGATGTTTTCAAAGGAGAGATATTTGGATTCCTCGGCGCCAACGGTGCAGGCAAAACAACAGCTATCAGAATACTGTCAGGCCTCTCATCTCCTACATCAGGAGAAGTAATAGTTGCAGGAGTTGATGCATCAAAGAAGCCGGAAGAGATTAAAAAACAGATCGGATATATGAGTCAGAAATTCTCATTATACGAAGATCTTACTATAAAGGAAAATATTATGCTTTATGGCGGGATATATGGAATGAGCAAGTCACTTATTAAAGAAAGAACGGATAATCTTCTTGAAAAGCTGAATTTCCAGGATTATGGAAACAAATTGATTGCTGATCTACCGCTGGGCTTACGTCAGAAGCTTGCATTCTCGATAGCTGTTTTTCACGAACCTAAAATAGTTTTTCTCGATGAACCGACCGGGGGCGTTGACCCGATCACACGCCGGCAATTCTGGGAAATGATATATGAAACCTCTGCAAGAGGTATTACAGTTTTCGTAACAACACATTACATGGATGAAGCTGAATATTGTGACAGGATCTCAATTATGAGCGAAGGTAAAATTGTTGCCCTTGACACACCCGAGAACCTAAAGAAACTCTATAATGCGGCTACGGTTGAGGATGTATTTATTAAGATAGCACGGCCAGTTAATAATTAGAAGATGAAACGATTCCTGGGTTTTGTTAAAAAAGAGTTCCTTCATATTTTCAGGGATTACAGGACACTTTTTATCATTTTCGGGATCCCTGTCGCACAGATACTTATATTTGGTTTTGCAGTAAGCACTGATATAAAGAATGCAGGAGTAGCATTTCTTGATCTTTCAAAAGATGAAACGACACAGAAACTGACAGATAAAATAATCTCCTCAGGGTTTTTTAAACGTACTGAAAACCTGATAAGTTACAACGAGATTGAAGATATATTCAGGAAGGGTAAGACAAAAGAGGTAATAATTTTTGAAAAGGATTTTGCCAGGAAACTTCTGAATGAAGGAAAAGCCAGCATCAGCATAATAGCGGACGGATCAGAACCAAATACTGCTACACTTGTCACAAATTATACAATGGCTATAATATCTGACTTCAATGCAGATATTTCTGGTATCAGGAGTAATAACTCAATGCTCATTCAACCTGAGGTAAAAATGTTTTATAACCCTGAGCTTAAGAGTCAGCACATGTTTGTCCCGGGTGTTATAACAATGATACTCATACTTATATGTGCNCTCATGACATCTGTTACAATAACCCGCGAAAAAGAGTTCGGAACCATGGAGGTATTGCTTGTCTCTCCGCTCAGACCTATTCAGATTATACTTGGCAAGGTAGTGCCTTACTTCCTTCTATCCATTGTTAATGTTATCCTTATACTTGTACTCTCGTGGCTGGTATTCGGGCTTTCCGTCAAAGGAAGCATTGTTTTGCTTCTGGCAGAATCAATGTTATACATTATGCTGAGCTTGTCGGTAGGTATACTAATTTCAACAGTATCAGGCAACATGCAACAGGCAATTTTTATATCATTGGTCGGGATGATGCTTCCTACAATCCTTCTTTCAGGCTTCATTTACCCTATCGAAAACATGCCTAAAGTATATGGAGTGATCAGCTATTTGCTGCCTCCCAGATATTTCATTACTATAATTAAAAGTGTTATGATTAAAGGAACAGGCTTTCTGTACGTCTGGAAGGAAACTCTCGTACTTCTGGCAATGACAATACTTTTCATAGCGATAAGTGTAAGAAAATTTAAAGTCAGGCTTGAGTAATTATCAAGATAAAAGACAATCCACCTTCGCTAAAGCTACGGTGGACAAAGAAAGTAAAAAGATAAAAGTCTAAAAATGAGAACTATATTATATCTGATACGAAAAGAGTTCTTCCAGATCTTCCGTAACAAGTTTATCTCAAAGGCCATTTTTGGTGTACCTATTGTTCAAATGCTATTATTGGTACCTGCAGTTACATTCGAGATTAAACATGTAAAACTCTGCATTATTGATAATGATCTGACTTCTGAATCGAGGGGACTGATCAGTAAACTTGAGGGATCGACCTTTTTCAAAGTGACATTTTCAACTTTCTCTGAGAATGAAGCTAACAACCTTTTACACAAGAGTAAATTTGATATGATACTTAATATCCCATCAGGCTTTGGAGAGAATCTTGGAACAGGGAAGGCAGGGAAACTGGTTGTATCTGTGGATGCTATTAATGCTTCAACTGCACAGCTTTCGTGGGCATACCTGAGTGGTGTGATACGCGATTATAATATGAATATCCTGAGTGAAAATATCAATTCAGTTCCTGTATTGCCTGTTCCTCAGATTATGGTCACTAACAGGTACTGGTATAATGAAATGCTTAATTACAAGCACTATATGCTTCCCGGAATACTAACACTCCTGGTAACGGTAATAGGATTCCTTCTGGCCGGACTTAACATGGTGAGGGAAAAAGAGGTTGGCACGATTGAACAGTTAAACGTAACACCGGTGAGAAAACATCAGCTCATCATAGCAAAAATGGTGCCTTTCATTATTATAGGACTGATTGATCTGTCGCTTGGTCTGATAATCGGCAAAATCTTTTTCAATATACCTTTTGTAGGAAGTATTGCTCTCCTGTTTATGTGTGCATTTATTTTTCTTATAGCAGTACTTGGACTTGCCCTGTTTATTTCCACCTTCTCGGGAACTCAACAACAGTTTATGTTTATTGCTTTTTTCTGTATGATAATATTTATGCTGATGAGCGGGCTCTTTACACCTTATGAGAGCATGCCAGGCTGGGCTCAGGATCTTAATATGATCAATCCTGTTGCCTACCTTATGAAAATAAACAGGATGGTAATGCTTAAGGGCTCAACAATCCACGACGTAAGCAGGGAAATAATTTCGCTTATTGTTATTGCGGTTTGTTCAACAAGTCTCGCAGTAAGAAGGTACAGGAAAACAGCCTGAAGTATAGTAATGTCGATGATTAGTCGAGTGCTATTACAGCCTCAACTGGCCAGTGATCAGAAATATATATCCCATGCTCTTTTTTGATAATAGATCTATAATCAAAAACTTTCATTCCGTTCTTAACAAAAATATAGTCAATCCTTCCGGCTTTTGGCTTATCGGAAAAACCATTAAATGTAGATATCGGACCCAAAGGTCTTTTTTCAGTGATAATGTAAGAATCCTTGAACAAAGGTACACTTTCATAGAGTCCGGTTAAGATTAAATAACCGGCGCTGGCCGGAGGCATATTAAAATCACCAGTAATAACAAAAGGGAATCCTTCTGCAATTTTACTGACCTCTTTAAGTAATAATTTTGAGCTCATTATCCTTGCTGAATCGGAATCGTGTGAAAAATGAGTATTGAAGCAGAAAAAATGTTTGTGGCTCTTCTTGTCAACAAGCTCCATCCAGGTTACAATACGCGGAAGCGAAGCTCCCCAACCTCTGGAACCCGGAATTTCAGGAGTATCGGAGAGCCAGAAAGTGATTTTTCTGACCAGATCAAATCTTTCCTTCCTGAAAAAAAGGGGATTCATCTCCCCTCCCCTGGCCCCATCATCACGTCCAACTCCAACTGAGGAATATGTAGTCAGAACTGAATCGAGAACCATGTACTGATTCCATAGAACTTCCTGTGTGCCAAAAATATCAGGCTTTTCATCTTTAATAAAATTACATATCTGTTGTGCCCTCTCGGGCCAGGCATAAATACTGTCACCCGGATTGTCGTATCTTATATTAAGAGTCATTACTTTAAGATTATTTTCTCCTGATTTATGAGAACATCCTGAGCTGATAAATAAAAAAATAACAATTAAACAGATAGACGACCTTTTCATTTTCCCGGAAATTTATTCAAAGATAATCATCTGAACTTTAATAATCATAATAGTTATCACATACCTTCACTGAGTCTATTCTCAAAAGTTATGTACCAATTATTTATATATTTGTAAAATTGTTTAAATAAAAGGATGCACCGCTCTTTTTACGAACTTGTATACCAATCAATTCTTTGCTGTATCTTGCTTAAATATTTTTATTGATGCCTGATGTTATAAAGCTTTTGCCCGACTCTGTAGCTAACCAGATAGCTGCAGGAGAAGTAATACAAAGGCCTGCTTCTGTAGTAAAGGAGCTTATCGAAAACTCGGTTGATGCAGGAGGAAGAAATATCAGGGTTATTATTAAAGACTCCGGGAAAACCCTGATCCAGGTTATTGATGATGGAGCAGGAATGTCTGAAACTGATGCCAGGTTATCATTTGAAAGGCATGCTACATCAAAGATCACAACAGCACAGGATCTATTTGCCATTACCACAAAAGGTTTCAGGGGCGAGGCACTTGCCTCGATTGCCGCTGTAGCAATGGTTGAACTTAAAACCCGGCGAGAGGATAGTGATACCGGAACCCTGGTAGTAATAAACGGTTCCAAGGTTGAAACTCAGGAACCATGCAGTTGCCCTGTTGGTTCAAGTTTTTCAGTTAAAAATCTTTTTTTCAATATACCAGCACGACGTAAATTCCTAAAATCGGATAACACTGAAATCAGACATATTGTCAATGAATTTCAGAAGATCGTATTAGCTCACCCCGATATAAGATTTTCTCTCCATCACAACGACAGTGAGATTTATAACCTTTTGTCAGGAAACCTGAGACAACGTGTAATAGGAGTATTCGGTAAACAAATCAACCAGGATCTCATCACACTTGAGACAGAAACAAGCCTGATCAAAATAAAGGGATTTATAGGAAAACCTGAGAATGCAAGACGAACATACGGAGAACAATTCTTTTTTGTGAATAACCGCTTTATGAAACACCCTTACTTCCATAAAGCAGTTGTAGAGGCTTACCAGAATATTCTTCCTGTTGAAGCAATCCCGTCATACTTCATCTTCATGGAAGCTGATCCGGCATCTATTGACATAAATATTCATCCTACAAAAACCGAGATAAAATTTGAGGATGAAAGATCAATTTGGCAGATCCTGATGGCATCGGTGCGTGAAGCACTGGGCCGATTCAATATAGTACCGTCACTTGATTTTGAAAATGAAGCCCTTATAGATATCCCGGTGATGAGGTCATCGAACATAATACCCGAACAACCAAAAATCGAGATCAATCCCCGGTTTAATCCCTTTGAAGGCGAAGAACGATCGTATGGAAAATCGGGAATTGTTGAAAGGTTTGAGAAAGAGAACGTTGCAAACTGGGAAAAACTCTATTCAGCTCTTGAAAAAGAAAACGACAATCCGGAGCAATTCGAAAGGATCAGGGAGTCGCAAAGAAAATTCTTCCAGATAAAAAATAAATATATTGTCTGCCCTGTTAAATCTGGTCTTATGCTTATTGACCAGAAGAGGGCCCATGAAAGGGTCCTTTACGAAAAGTACCTCGAATCCCTCAGCAATAACCGTGCGATAAGTCAGGTAGATATGTTCCCCATGACAGCTGAGTTAAATCCTGCCGATTATATTATTCTCAAAGAAATCGAAAGTGAATTAGAATTACTTGGTTTTAATATTCAACATTCCGGCAAAAATAAAATTACAATCAATGGAAGGCCTTCTGACAGTGGTTCTTCCGATCCTATTGAAATGCTTGAGATTTTACTGGAGGATTATAAAAATACACAGGCAGAACCCTCAACAAGTGCCAGGGAAAAGGTTGCGGCCGCTATGGCTGGTGCTTCAGCAATCCAATATGGGAAAGTGCTGAGCCAGGGCGAAATGGAAGATCTTTTTGATACGCTTTTTGCATGCCAGTCGCCAAATTATTCTCCTAAAGGGAAACCTGTTATAAATATAATTACCCTGGAGGAAATTGATAAACGATTTAAATAGGAAAAGCTGATGATGATAAATTTTTGTATCATCGCTTGAAAATCAATTTATTTACCCCTTCCCCAAGGGAGTAAATTGATTTTCTTCGCTCCCCTTGGGGCAGGGGTAAACGAAGAAAATCAGTGACAAAATGTCGGATCGAAATGGGGATTGAGTTTTGGCCCGACAATTGAAGACTTAAAAATGTAAAAACTGATAGATGAACGGATACGGCAGAGGCATTTTGGGATTACCACCTGTGGTGAAGAATATCATAATGATAAATGTAATAATGATATTAGCATATTATGCAGCTAATAGCGTTTGGGGTATTGATCTAAATAGCCTGCTAGGACTCTATTTCCCAAAGTCAGAACAATTTAAGCCTCTGCAGATTGTCACTCATATGTTCATGCATGGAAATTTCTGGCACATTTTCTTCAATATGTATGCGCTGTTTATATTTGGACCGGTACTGGAAAATGTGTGGGGTCCAAAGAGGTTTTTCATATTCTATATGGTCTGCGGATTAGGTGCAGCTTTTACACATGAATCTGTAATCTTCTTACAATACAACCACCTGGTACAGAACCTCAGTCCCGGTGACCTCCAGGTTGTATTAAATGAAGGAACAGCTTATTTTCATCAGGGAAAAGTATTTACCGCACCAGACATGCAAAGCCTTCAGTTACTTCTTAATACACCCACAGTTGGTGCTTCAGGTGCAATTTTTGGTGTTCTTCTCGCTTTCGGAGTGCTCTTCCCGAACACTCAGCTTATGCTTCTTTTTCCTCCAATACCGATCAAGGCCAAGTATCTTGTAGCAGGTTA
>JGI24147J20444_1001376_pt1 | contig 11905 bp, 7 predicted proteins | sample BarGraIncub1133A_FD_20444 | JGI IMG/M metagenome (IMG submission 20444) | reverse complement strand
GTACCCAATTTTACTCACCATGTTATATTTCTCCCCTCGTAAAGTCTATACTGTATAGTATACTATTATTTTCTCTACGACAACTACCTTAACACATAGGGTTATATGCTTTTCCTCCTATTTATAACTCATATGATACACCTAATCATCTAACATTTTAGCATCAATTTCCTGTGTTATCCTTGAAATAAAGGCATCTATTGAACAGTTACCCTCATCACCATTTTTTCTACTTCTGAGGGATATATTCTCTGAGTTTTGTTCTTTTTCACCAATAACTATGATATAGGGCAATCTTTCGATTCGAGCATCCCTAACTTTATAACCTATTTTTTCCGCCCTACAATCTAAACTAACTCTAATATTACTTTTCTCTAACTTGTTTTTTACAGCTTCTGCATAATTGTTGTACAACTCAGATATAGATAGTATTTTAACCTGAACAGGTGATAGCCATATTGGAAACTTTCCTGCAAAATGTTCTATTAAAATACCAATAAATCTTTCTATACTACCAAAAATAACTCTGTGTATAACAATAGGTCTATGCTTTTCTCCGTCATTGCCGATATATTGCAAGTCAAATCTTTGTGGAAGCTGTAAATCTAGCTGTATAGTTCCACATTGCCATTCCCTTCCTATACTATCCTGTATATGAAAGTCAATTTTAGGACCGTAGAATGCTCCATCTCCTTCATTTATCTTAAAGTCCAGGTTCATTTCCTCTAGAGCACCTTGAAGTGAACTTTCTGCTAATTGCCACTCTTCATTACTACCCATAGAATTTTCCGGTCTTGTTGAAAGTTCCACTTTATATTTAAATCCAAACCTTCCATACACTTCATCTATAAGTTTTACAACACATTTTATCTCATCTTTTATCTGGCCAGGTAACATGAATATATGAGCATCATCCTGTGTAAATGCTCTAACTCTCATAAGGCCGTGCAAAGCTCCAGATAGCTCATGACGATGCACCTTACCTAGTTCTCCAGCTCTTATTGGTAAATCCCTATAGGAGTGAGTTTCTGATTTGTATACGAGCATTCCTCCTGGACAGTTCATTGGTTTAATAGCAAATTCTTCTTTATCTATATTGACAGTATACATATTTTCTTTGTAGTGAAACCAATGTCCAGATGTTTCCCAGAGTTCTTTGTTTAATATCATAGGAGTTTCTATCTCAACATAACCATTTTTCTTATGAAGTTCTCTCCAGTACTCAATTAAATTATTCTTTAAAACTACACCATTGGGAAGGAAAAATGGAAATCCTGGTCCCTCATCCATTAAAACAAATAATTTTAGTTCTTTACCAAGTTTTCTATGATCCCTTTTCTTCGCTTCTTCAAGCATATTCAAATATTCATCAAGTTCACTTTTCCTAGCAAATGCCGTTCCATATATTCTTTGAAGCATTTTATTTTTTTCACTGCCTCTCCAGTAAGCCCCTGCAACCGATAATAGCTTAAAGGCTTTTACTTTTGAAGTTGATAATACATGAGGACCGACGCAGAGTTCTATAAAATCTCCCTGCTTAAAAAAAACTAATTCTTCTCCTTTTGGCAAATCATTAATGAGTTCTATTTTATAGATTTCTCCCTTATCTTCCATAATCTTTAAAGCTTCTTTTCTAGAAACGACTGATCTTTCTAATCTTAAGTCTTCTTTAACTATTTTTCTCATTTCTACTTCAATTTTTTCGAGTATATCCATAGTAAAGGGTTCTTCTACATCAAAATCGTAATAAAATCCATTAGCTATTGCAGGACCAATAGCTAATTTAGCATTTGGATATAATCTTTTTACTGCTTGAGCAAGTATATGAGATGCGGTGTGTCTAAGTGCCCTTCTTCCTTCTTCTTCATTAGAATTTATTACAGTGCCATCCTTTATTACAACTTTTAACATAAATATTCCTCCTTCAAAAAATAATAAACCCGTCCCAAAGTAAGGGACGAGTTTTATCGCGATTCCACCCAAATTACAGAAGCATAATTAAAAACACTTCTATCACTCAACACCACTAACGCCGGCTCGCGGAATTACCTACTTAAGTTCAGTAATCAACTCAGAGGTGGTTTTCAATATTGCTTGTTCAAGAAACCTTACAGCCGGTGAGTTTCTCTCTCTTAGAACAGCATACTATTTACTTTTCCTCTTCACAGTTTTTAATTAAAATTAGTATATTCTAAATTGTTTTCATTGTCAATATATGTTTCGATTATTATAATATGTATACGGTCTCCTGATTTAACTATTTTTTTAATGCTTTATACTGTGATCTTTCAAAGTCCTTACCACTAGATCTATCCTCGTATGTAGCTTTATATTCAATGTTATTAGATACAGAATATTGTTTTAGGGCTTCATGCTGCCTACCTGTGTTTTGTTCCTTGGTGCTCACATAACTTATATAAGTATATATATTATTCATTATTTACAACTCCCATGAATTATTTACCATGAGCTTATTACAATGTGTATCATAAAACATATCAAACTACTTGAGACACTTTTACAACCTATTAAGTGGGTTTATAGAGGTTATTATCTCTCTTTTTCAGTATCTCATTTAACTATAGTTTATTGATACATGGTAGTCATAATATCTAAAAACCGTCTGAATTAAGCAACCCGTATGACCTTTGCCTACGTTAGAACGTTCTTTTTATAAAAACATATAACATGTTATATAAAATCGAATCTTTCATTTGTCAGAAAATATATACCAAATTTGGCGAAATAGTCCTCACCTGTGCCCCTAGTATATCTATTTTTTATTCGATGAAGTTTTATCAATTATTATTTGTGATTTAATAGATATGTCTACTAAATCACAAATACGAGCTTTATCCTTGTAACTTGTCTCAAACATATATAAGTAATTAACAACTAAACTTTTTAATAAAACTCTTGGCAATATATTTTTATCTACTCTTTTTAATAGTTCTCTCATTTCATCATATGGAAACTCACGATAAAAATCTAATTTTATTGATGTATCAACAATATTTACAGCTACAGTATTATTATCAACTAATATATCTTTAAATGTTTCTGATAATTTTTCATATCCTATTACTCCAGAAATCTTTTTTATAAAACCGTAAGACAATTCACTCGAAAATCTAAAGAGTATATTTTTGGCTATTTTTTCTACTTCATTATCCTCTTCTACTCCTTCTTTTTTAATAAACTCTTGAATTGTATCTACAATGTATTCGTTATTCTCCGATAGTGCAATAAAAAAGCTATTTAATGCCCTTAATCCAGTTAAATATGTTGCTTCACCTAATTGCATTCTAGTTTTAGCATTCAGAGAACCCCAGTAATTCTTTAATATTTGTCCAATTAATTGCATCATTTTGAAAGCAATGTTTATTCTTGAAAATGTATCTAACTCTGCTATGTTTTCTTTAGCAACAGCTACTTCACTTTTAGCAATACCAAAATCATTTTGTTTACTTGTAATATTAAAATCAATTTCGTCGCTTGTGCTGTTACTATCTTCACATTCGTCTTTTTTTGCTAACTGTTGTTCTCTAAATTCCTTAACACTTTTATCTTCTAAGATTAACTTTGGAACTTCATCCAATAGATTATTAAAAGCTGTTATATCCTTCTCAAATTCTATAGGTTCAACCTCAGAAAAGATCGCTTTAGCATTTAATAATATCTCATTAATTATAAATGAATCCTTTGAGTGATGAATAATAAACATAAATATATTGGCATTCTCTTGTACATGAAGATTTTTACACATTATTCTAATTTTTGCCTTGATATCTTCGCTTGAGAGATTATCTGAAAGATACTTAGCCACTGAAAAATAAAATACATAGCGATATTTAAATTTATAGGTATCATTATTTTGTTCAAGTATGCTCACTTTTAATAAATTATTAACTAATATGTCAAAATTAATGAAGTTAACAAAACTGGAACTCACTTTAAACTCATCATAGCAAAACCATTTATGAAAATCTATAAATTCATCTCTTGAAATCTCTTGTATTCCTTTCTCATAAAATGAATTTGCTAACAGAATTATATAATTGTAGTAGGCATCTATTTCATCGTTCTTCATATTTATTTTTGACAAAGCTTGAGTTATTAAAAACTGATAGTAATAGCCATAAGAGCTGTCTTTCAAATCATGTGGATTACCCATTTCTGTTGTCTGCAAAATCGTTAAAATAAAAATTGGATAGGATGGAACATAATTTTTTCCAATGATAGAATTAACTATTTTTTGTGATGCATCATTTACTCTAATTAATTCTGAATCAAGAGTGTACTTATCTGTTCCTAATGTATTCCATTTGCTAATAAGTTTATCTCTTAATAAATGACCGAACTCTCTTATTTGATACTTTTTAAAATTCTTAAATAAGGTAATAGTATGTTTTCTGCTTAATATCTCTTCAATTTGCAACAATTCATTGCCTGTTATAATTACATTATCATAAATATTACATATATCATTAGTTAGATTTGCTAAAAATTTAGGATTAAGTCTTACATTATCATAGTTATCTATTATTAGTATTTTTTTGTTTTTTTCTAACTGATTAAACTGCTCCAGTGTGTCACTTGAATATTGATCAGAGAAGGATTGTTTTACAAGCTTTTGAAATTTATCAATATCTGAATCCTTTATACTAGAACCGTCAATATATATTGGTACATATGTAAGTTTACAATAATTTTTCAGTAACATTTTGCATAATGCTGTCTTACCTGTTTCTTCATCACCAAGTAATAAAATATAATTATTACTTGGGCTTAGTGTATTTAATATTTCGGCAGATATTCTTTTATTAATTAATTTTTTATTGAATTTTTCAGAAGTGTCTTCATCACCCCACTCACCTATTTTTATTAAGTCTGGGTAAATATATATATCCTCTAATGTAAGCTTTTGTTTTCGTGGATGTAAATATGTTGCACCCGGATCACTAATTACATCTCTAAAACTATCATTTATTTCAAAGATATTTTTGTGCAGTTTTGCAGCCCTTTTATACGTAATCCACTCAGTGTCGCTATTAGTATTATAAAATTTTTCATCCCATTTAAAATTTATAATTTTTTGATTATGTTTTTCTAAATCTAATATAATTATATTAAAACTACTGTTTTCGTAGTCTTCAGTGTCTTGAAGTATACCACATTCGATGTATTCCGTTATATTACCACTCAAGTCATCATGTATCTTTTTTGAAGCTTCATGTTCATGCCCTGTCAAAACTAAATCAGAATTTAACTCTATGTACTTATTAAAATTTCTTCCTGATTCAGGATTATGCCAATTATATGGATGATGAAAGATACTTATTACTGTATCGGCCTTATTTTCCTTTAAGGTGTTGATATATTTTTCAATTGGATAATATAAACAACCCGGTTGCTCATATTTCTTAGATAGCCATGATGTATTATAGCAATTAAATATAATATTAAAACCTGCTATTTTAAATTCTTTTATTTTTAGCAATTTATCCGAGAAAATAATTTCTCCATCTTGATACATCTCTTCAAATATAAAATAATTTTTTTGAACTTCACAGCACTGCTCAATTATTGCATTGTCTACATCTGGATTTTCATAAATTGATTTTAGAAGTCTTTCTCTTAATTTAACTGTTTCCTCTTTATGATAACAGTCGTGATTCCCTGGTACAATTACACAACTAACACTTTTACTAGTGTATTCTTTTAAGTTTTGTATAAGATAATCCAGTAAGATCATTGCTTTTTCATATTGTTTTTCTGTTGCAGAAAATGCAATATCTCCATTAACAACTAAAAATATTTGTTCAACTTCTAGCGCAATATTTCTTACTGCCTCATATATCTTACTCCTCCTTTGTACTATACTATTTTTATCTTCTAATAAGTGAATATCACCTACCTGTAGAATCATAACCTTCATTAAATTTTCCCCCTCATTATATTCGCAACTAAATAATCTCATATTATCAGATATAATCCACTACTAAGAAGGTCATACTCACTCTAATATGTTAATTTATTAATTCAACATAATTCTATTTTTTTCCTGCAACATTTGTAAAACAGAAAAATTAAATTTCCAAATACATAACCCCCATAGCTTATAGGGTATCGGCAGCAAAACGCGGAAATTATACGTTAAGGATTTAAAAATCATGAAGTTCTTAATTTTCATACTCTAAAGTGTGTCACCACGGTCAAAGTAGGGGTAGAGGGCGCATTCATCCACGTACTGAAAAGTAATTACCATAATACGGTATCTACCATAAATGGTAAATACAAAGAAAAAAGGCATTGCTGCCTTTTGGGTTGATGAACAATACGTAATACCTTATAAAAATATAATTCGTAATTTACATTAAAAAATTTTTTTTGCATTGTCAAAGAGAACGGTGGTTATTTCAGGATATGTCAATGAATCAGGCAAATTACAAAAAGTTCGGACTTCTTTCATCTCGCTATTTGGGATATCAGATAATCCAGTTATCTCTGCCATGAACACCATACCATTAGCCCACGATTTATTGTTTCCTGCCCAATAATCAAACACTGGCAAAATTGAAAATTTTACAGCACCTGACTCTTCAAACAATTCACGCTTTGCTGCCTCAAGGGGTGTTTCTCCTTTTTCAATATGTCCTCCTTGTGTTTCCCAAGTAGAACGCTTTTTATGACGGCTAAGTAATATTTTTCCTTAATACTTAGAAATAATTACAACATATTTATACTCTTTTAGCTCATTCAATTTACAACCTTACATTCCATAATATCTCCTTTCAAATTATACTTAGTGTTTACTTCGCTATTTTCTACAATCCCGAATTAATTGATATGTATATATTACTATTAGAGCCATTAGGTTTAACCTCCCTGAAGTATTTTCAAACTATTAGTTTTACTTATTTCTTCTATTGATTTGTATAAAGTTGGCTTTGAAATATCAAACATGCTGCAAATGTCTTTGACAGTTGTTTTCTTTTGTTGATATAGTTCATAAATAGCTTTCTTTTTAGTAATATCTAGCTTTGGTTTTCTTCCACCAACTTTTCCCCTTGTCCTTGCAGATGCTAAACCTTCTTTTGTCCTTTCACTTATGAAGTCTCTTTCAAATTGGCTTTTGGGTTGATGAAGATGCTATACATATAAACTTATCTAAATTCGATTAAACTTTAATAAAGATAATAAAGACTCAAGGGTTAGGATTCCCATCCATTCAATCTTAGCAATTTCCCATTCTTCTAAATATTTGTCCCACTGCCATGTAGGCAATATCTTACCATCTTCTTCAAGTCGATCTATTAAATAATCTAAGTTTTGATCTATGAATTTATACTCAATTCCAAAATAATTCTTAGAATCGAAGTTTATAAATTTTAATGGTGTCGGTACATAATTTATCCACTCGGATTGGTTTAAGTTAACTAATTTAGAAACAGCTAATTTTAGTGTATCTACAATTTGGCTAGAACATTCTTCACCTAGAGCATTATACATATGAATATAACTTATTATTTCATGTTCTGAGTTAAACTCTGTACGTTTATTCAAACTAGTTATAGCATAACTTTTTAAAGAATAAATATCTAGGTTATTGAGGTATTCTTTATACTTACAAAGATACCCTATCAATTCTGCAGTAGGATTTCCCCATGAATAGTCAATAACTGTCATATTTATATCGTCTCTAAATTCCCACCAAGGTGCATGAGGATAGTTATTAACATTACTTGGAACGCTATACCAACCATTTCTATTACTATCGAAAGTTGCTTCAAGATATTCAACAGCTTTCACTATCATATTTTGTGCCTTATCACAATTATCTAGATTACTCAAATATCTTAAGCCAATCGATGTTGCCATCGGTGAGGACTGTATAAGTTTAAAATCGGGTTCAATACCTTTACCAAAACCTCCATCTGAGTTTTGAAATGCTTCTAATGAAGACAATATATCATCACCACTTGAATCGTTAAAATAATAATTGAATATAGATTTTTCTAATGGTCTTGCGTCTGTACACATATAGTTATTTAATTGTTTATAGAGGGTTTTTGATAATTTTTTCATGTTTAACTCTCCTTTCTTTGACCAAATTTACTCTTAAAGCATCAAGCTGCCTATCCAAACTTTGTTCCATTGTACTTACTCTTGCATATCCAAATATCATTAATATAAAGTTCGTATTTTACTTTAATAATAACATTTTTACAAATGGAGGGATTTATTTTTATAGAGTTTTTTTAGCTTAATGGCTATGTGGCGATACCCCTTTATGCTTTATTTTTTTACGTTAATTTACAAATATTGAAGGAAAAAGGTAGTTTTATGTTGAAAAGAGTAAGTGATAAATTTAGTTATAAGATTGTCGTCTTTTGAAAACGTAGCTTGCTTTAATAGAATTTGGTTATATGGAATAAAACTAAGGGGTTGAATTTATGATAACAAGAGGATCAGAATGGTCAAAATGGGATTTGCATTTACATTCTAAATATTCTAAGGAAAACAGGACCAAAATGGAGATTGAAGATATATTTAAATTGGCAGTTGAAAATGATATTAAAATGATTTCAATAACAGATCATAGTAATGTTGATTCATTAGATGAAATTTGGGATATATATGAAAACAAAAGTTGCAATAAAGGAAAATATAAAGACTTAATAAATTTTATACCAGGAATTGAACTTAAGACAGATAAAGGACAACATGGCGTACATATAATATGTGTATTTCCAAAAGAAATTTTAATAGGAGATAGTATTAAAAGAACATCTAAATCAATTCTTTACGATAATTTTTGTTCTAAATTGGATTTAACACAAAGCAACTTAGAATCTAAGGGACAAGGAGATTATGCAATAGGACTATTAAATACACCCGTTCCATTTAATGAAGCGATTGAGTTAACCCATAAATTAGGAGGGTTAGTTATTATACATGGTGGTGATAAGCATGGAAGTATAGAAAAAGAATTAGCTAATCCTTTAAAATATGATGCTGATGGATTATACAAAGCATTGGACATTACAAAAACAGATATTATGTCAAAAAAAATAGATTTAATTGAATTACCGAATTTTAACATAAGGGAGGCAAAGAATGCATCTTTTTACATGCAAATATTTAATAAGCCTTGCATAGTAGGGTCAGATTCACATGAAAAAGGAGATTATGAAAATTTAGGGAGTAAATTCACATGGGTAAAAGCTAATCATTCTTTTAATGGATTAAAGCAAGCAATAATAGATTATGAAAATAGAATGTATCTAAAAGATATTCCAGAACAACTTGAAAGAGCAAGAAAAAATCCAACAAAATTCTTGGATGAAATTAAAATTGAATGGGATGAAAATTATGATGGAAAGAAAGGCGAATGGTTTAATGATATTTGTATACCTTTGAATAGTGGATTAATTAGTATAATTGGAAATAAAGGAAATGGAAAATCAGCATTAGCGGAAATAATCGCATGGGTTGCTGATAATAAGAAATATGATAAATTTGCATTTTTAAGTAATAAAAAATTTTTAAAAAATAAATTAGCAAATAATTTTATTGGAAAAATAAAGTGGAAATCTAACGATTTACTAACTCAAAGAAACCTTGCAGAAAGACCTGACGCTAGCAGTGTGGAAAGAGTTCAAAGTATTCCTCAACAATACTTTGAAGAGATATGTACAGATACTGAATTAGAGAAATTTACAAATGAAATTAATAGTGTTATATTTTCTAGAATGAGTGAATCAGAAAAAGAAAATGAAGCAACATTAGAGGATTTAATTGAAAAGTATACAAAATCAACCAATAACAACATAGATTTTCTTATAAATGAATTATCTAACAAAAACAAAGAAATAATAAATTTAGAAAATAAGTTAATACCGTCATATTTAGAAACTCAAAAGGCATTACTTAATGATTTTCAAATAAAATTGGAAGTACACCAGAAGATTTGTCCAGCCAAAATAGATAAGCCTGTTTTACAAGAAGAAAAGCAAAAGCAATATGATCTTATTATAAAAGAAATACAAGAATGTAAAATGGAATTAGAAAAACAAAATAAAGCCTTAGTGAATATAAATATTCAAAAAAATAATTTAGACATAGTAAAGAATGATCTATTAAGTTTTAAAAGTAGATTTTTATCTGAAAAATCAAATTTAGGAGAAAAATTAAAAGAATACAATATAAATATAGAAAATATAATAAATGTGGAATTTAATATTAAAGAAGTAGAAGATAAAATTACAGAATATGAAAATGAAGCAAATAAAATAAAATTAATATTAGGTGATGAAACTAAAAAAGTTGGATTGAAATATAAATTACAAATAAAAGGGGAAAGTAAAACACTAATAATCTCTGAAGAAGATAAAAATATTAAAAGATATGATGCATATATAAAATATTTTGAAGAATGGGAAAAAGAAAGTAATAATGGGAAAGCGGATGTTGACAAAGTTCAAAATGAAATTAAGTATATATCGGATGAAATATATAATGTGCTTACTTTGTTATATGAAGATAGAAATAATATTACGAAAAAAGTATATGCTGAAAAGAAAAAAATAATTGAAATATATAACAGATTTAAGAGTCCGATAGATAAGTTTTTAAAAGAACATGGTGATCTTTTAAAGGATTATAGTATATGTATAAGATCAGGGTTAGTTATAAAAGACAATTTTGAGGAAGAAATTTTTAATTATATAAATAAACAGAGAAAGAATGCATTTAGAGATGATCAGTATGCATTGAATAAAACAATAGATGAATTTGCAGAGATTGAGAATATGGATGATTATATTAGAATTCCTAATTTAATAGTAAATAAAATGAAGAAATATGAAGTGGGTATAAATGAACAACTAAAAGGTAATAACAGTTTAGATTTTTATAATTACATATATGGCATGAATTATATCACCAATAAATATGAACTTATTAGTGATTCTAAAACATTAGAAAAGTTATCACCAGGTGAAAGAGGTGCATTGTTATTAATTTTTTATTTATTATTGGACATGAGCGATATACCATTAATAATTGATCAACCAGAAGATAATTTAGATAATCAAAGTGTAGCAAAAGTATTAGTACCATTTATTCAAGCAGCCAAAAAACGCAGACAAATAATAATGGTAACCCATAATCCCAATCTTGCTGTTGTTGCAGATTCAGATCAAATAATTCGTGTTAAAATTGACAAGGAGAAGAATCAAAAGGTACTAATAGAAAGTGGTGCAATAGAGGACACTTTACTTAATGAATGTTTAGTGACAATATTAGAAGGTACTATGACCTCATTCAAGAAGAGAAAAGAAAAATATATATAGTCAGTTGAAAACGAAATATGAAAACAATACTCCATTGATTTTCATATCTCCAATACTGTCCTAATTTCTGTGTTGCCTGATATTGGTGACGTTTTAAGCAAAAAAACAAATACAAGTACCTCAGGGCTGGGGTACTTGTTATTTTTTTTACTATTTATTGATTATATCTTATATTCCGCTGAATGAATTTCAAAACTAATTATTTACTAAAAAGATATTTATTTACAATTATTTACAAAAAGGATTTTTTAGTTTTATGTCGAATCTATTCATAAAATACTTTTTGAAGGTGAGTAAACTTATGGATATGAATGATATGTTGTCTCTTGATATGGAAATGTACTATGATAGTAAGATGAATTTTATGGTGGGTCTTTGCGAACAGCTCAAATTAGCAGAAGTGTTCAACTTAAATTTGGAAAAAAGTTTAGGAAGAAAGACTGATATCCCTTACGGGATAATGGCTGAGATGATGATTGTAAATGTTTGTGATAACCATCATCCACTATATCTTTTAAATGAATACTATAAAGAAAAAGATCTTGAAG
>JGI24147J20444_1001373_pt1 | contig 11918 bp, 9 predicted proteins | sample BarGraIncub1133A_FD_20444 | JGI IMG/M metagenome (IMG submission 20444) | reverse complement strand
TACGGCAGGTTCAACAGTAGACTTTACCTCAGCAGTAGAGACTGTCTCTGGGGCTACGTCAGTTTTAACTTTTTCTACTGGGGCTGGCTTACCTTCAGCTTTTGCAAGTTTCGCAGCTTTAATCTTTTTTATTCCTTTCATTACATAGTAACCTGCTGTGCCAATCCCTAGTGCACTGCCTCCTATGTTAAGGGCTGTAGATCCCCAGTTACCTCCTTGTCCTCCCGGTGCAATGACCTGTGAAGGTACCAATGGTCCCGGCATTCCTGTACTGTCTGCTGCCGGAGCTACCTGAGTATTATCTGTGGCCGGTACTTGTTGAGTACTGTCTGGTTGAGCTTGTTGTTGCCTACTTGGGAAACTTTGATTACTCTTATTGGCAAGAACTCTTGGAGAGTCTGGTACTTGAATAGATTGTGCCGGTTGTGTAGTCTCTTTTTGAGGTAGCGCAGTGGCCGGTTGAACTGGTTGTGCTTCCTCTGCTTGAGCAGCTTGTTCAATACTTTTCAATGTCTCCAAAGGATTGTCTCCTAGTAACACTGCACGAAGTTCCATATTCGACTGGGCATATCCATCTGTCAAGTGTCGGTTGTGAGCCTCTGACCAAGGAGTTCCAGTTACATGCTGCCAAAGTTCTGCAACGTTCATATCAGTACCGATAGGTTTCGTAGAGATTGTTGGAGTTTGAGCCATTAAACCTTGATTGGACTGTGGTAACGTGACCTGATCAGCTGTCCTCTGTACCATTGGAGTTATTCCCCCTTCCTGGTAGCGTCTAGCTCCATGGATATTTCCTTTATTAAGTGCTTTCATTATCTAGGATTTTACTTTTAATATACGAAAAATCCATGAACTTTCAAAGTACTAGTATTGTAAAAAATTTAACATTTTTTAACATTTGGGTTTTCACCTCTGATAGCTAACTTCACATAATTAAGAAGTGATTTTACTTTGAGGGGACCCCAAAAGGGACCCCAAAAAAATTAGCCCCTGTAAAACAACGGTTTACAGAGGCTAACGTGATCCGCCTGGGATCACTTCCTGTGAGTACTTGTCGAAGTGCCATGTTCTGTTCACGATCATTGAACTTTCCAGAAGTGTGTCCTCGTTTAGCAGCCTCTGACCAAGGAGTTCCTGTTACCTGTTCCCAGAGTTGGCTTGTTGTAAGATCATCTAAATTTTGAGGTTTATACCCTCCAAAACTGGAAGAGACTAAACCTTTATTGGAGGTTGGCATTTCAATTTGCTGTGCCTGTCTCATGGGCATCTGTGAAACAGGAGATGCTCCTCCTTCTTGGTATTTTCTAACTCCAAGAATATTTCCTTTATTGAGTGCTTTCATTATCTAGGATTTTACTTTAATATAAACACAAAAAATCCTTGAGCTTTCAAAATCTACTTACTTGACCTAATAAGGTCACGAAATCTACTGTTTGTAACCTATCTGATGTATAGGTTTTTATGGCTATTTTACTTTGACGCGCCCCCAGATGCGCCCCAGAAATGATAACGCTTGTATATCAGCGACTTACAAGCGTATTAGTTACCCCGATAGGACTCAAATCTATATCTAAAGTTTAGGGGACTTCTTTTACAATATGGTTCATGTATTTATAAATTTTCATCAACCTACTGAAAATAATAGAAAATAATTAAAGATTGTTTCATAAGCTGTTTCATAACATAAAAAAACACTTGCTGTAATAATGGTGTATGTGGTTGTATCTTAGTCTCATACTACTGGCCTTTAGCCAGAGACCCTCTGATTAACAGGTAAAGGCAATTACTGTAAAAAGGTAAGGAAACGGAAAATCAGTTAAATGAAATTTAATCTTTTAAAAAACAATGAAACTCATTAATGTTGTTATATTGTTACTTAATTGTTTTATGACATTTATATACAGGCATATAAATATGTTCTCCATAGTTTCTCAGTAGTTTCTCAAAAGTTCCTGAAAAGTTTCTACATTCATAGACTATGAAGGACCTTTTCAGAAACTATGAAGGAATTTATTTCAAACTCTGAAAAAGAAAAGAGTTGTCTTTTCATTTTCAAACTTTCATGTCAGAATTATTGATACTTAAACCTCGAAAAATTGGGAAAGAAATAATTTTTATAAACTCAGCATTATATGAGCTGCTTAAACAATAACATGGGTTTTGATGGATCTTCCATTGCCATTTTTCATGAAAGTGGGCATTACTAAGAATATATTGCCCGCGTTGCTTCTTGTGTTTTTTTACGATTAATGGGGCTTACCCATTTCTCTCATTTCTTCCATAACCTCATTTCTTGGCCCATTTCTGATTCAAACGAATCAGATTATTTGAAATTTTTCTGATAGTATATCTTTAATAATATTTCAAACCAACCATCCAGACCTACCTTTTTACCATCTACTTCTATTGTACCTGTCTTAATTTTACCTGTTTTTCTATTCAACAAATGCTGGATAATAATTGAATGAATATCATGTATTTTTCGGGTAATATCAACCTGTACAGATATATTATCTGAACTATTATTATCGCCCGGAGTAAAAGATGTCCATTCTATATCACTATCATTACCTGCTATAAAAGTAACCAGTTCCACGAACGAATTCCTTTTGTCCATGCTCATCGTTGTTGGTGCATTTTTAACTGTTTCTATAGCTTCATTTTTTTTAGCACATGAAATTAAGCTAATCAAAATTAAGTATATACAACATAAACTAGCAATTCGATTCTTCATGGTTTTCTTCAATTTGCTCAATAAGTGAGCGTTCAGTTCGATTCGGTTATCCTCTCTCATTGACATTAAAGGCAAAATCATGCAATGGTCTTGCCTTTAATGTGTGAATGATGTAAACATTCTCCAAAGTTATGTAACATTAACATTTCTTTAACTTTCTAATTTTGCAGTTAACTAAATACCAATTAATAATTCGAAAAATGAAAAAGCTAATCATTTTATTTATCATTTGTACCAGTGGTTTGATGTGTCAAACAGCATCTGCACAATTACAGTTTAGAGTCAATATTGGCAGTCAGCCCATGTGGGGCCCGGTAGGATACGACCATGTTGAAAATTATTATCTTCCTGATATCGAGGCATATTATAATGTGCCTACCCGAAGGTATACCTATATGGTTAATGGTCAATGGACAACCAGAGCTTATTTGCCTGCACGTTATAAAGACTATGATATGTATAATACAAGAAAAATAGTCATCAACGAACCAAGGCCTTATTTGCGTCACAACGAGTACAGAGACAGATATTCAAATCAGAATGAACGACCTGTAAACCAATCTATTCGTGACAGTCGTGATGGGAGATATTTTGAAAGCAGATCTCATCCTCAACATGCTCAATACAGACAGTATACACGACACTATGGAAGATATCGTGGAAATGATAACAATATCAATAATATTAATGAAGAAGGTCACAAATAATTCTTTAATTAATACGTGGATTCAATAACATAGTTGTATCCAAAAATTATAATAAGGGTTGGTTTATAAAAACCAACCCTTTTGCATTTTCTTTTTTTCTTTTTAGAAAGATCATTCTTTTTCTTGAATTTTCATTCGTTTTCAGAATTAACTTTACAAGATAATTTCTATATGTTTTCTGTCTTTTCAGTAAAAACAACGCACCCTAATTTAATAAAATGACTTTATCCGTTGAAAAGGCCCTGATGCTATTCAACAGAGGGAAGAAACCAAATGCAATTAAACTTATTTTTTCTCCATTCATCAGGTTCATAAAAAGTTATTTCATAAAGCTTGGTTTCCTGGATGGTATTGATGGATTATGTCAATCCTGGGTTCCTGGTATGCTGTGCTTCAGTTTTTGAAATTGCATGAGCTGTGGTCTGATTATAAATCTACACTATAGGTAAAAATGGGGTCGACTACAATTTTTTTTGACTTCCCAACATTTATTTTAAAATATATAGATATAATAACAGGTGGCTGTTGCCATTTTATTTTTCCGTTAAAATAATTGTTTTCAGCTACTTATTGTTGTGATTTTACGTCGAAGAAATTTTGAAATATTTTCCCCATCCAATTTTTAATATTCATTCAAATTCGCCGGAAGTCTCCCATAAAACCGGTATTAAACCTCCCTATAACTTCCACAAAAGCCATATGTAAGCCATATCGAAACCATATGTAAGCCATATTTATGCCAACACATGCATATGGCTTAGAAATGGTAAAGAAATGAGGATTAAATAAGAATTTTTTGACTTACCAGTAAGTCTTATGAGAGTATTCAGGGGGACTTATCAAAATATTGTAGCGATCATCAATTGATAAACTAAACCTGTTTTTTGAGATCCTGGCTTATATTTCGACTCGAAATTAATAAGATCTGTTTTCGATTTATTTCCACTTCTCCGAGTATAAAAGTACCCACTTTTTTAGTGTTTTTTTGATTTTTGGCTAAAAATGTCCGCTTTTGTCCGCTTTTGTCCGCATTTGTCCGCATTTGTCCGCCCCATTCTTCTTGACTTGCCCGATCGGTGTGTTGTAACTTTACATAAATGGTCAACATTATGATCAGTCACAGAATTATAAACCCGGTCGCAGGTGGTTAACAAAACAAAAACGAAAAACCAAAAGCGATCACAAAACAAAATGAAATGGCGACATTCAATGGCCCCTTCAGTTTTAATGGAAGCGTGGGCGGTTTCCGTGGTTATTGGGACGAAGATGCCCAAAAACAAGTTCTCTCCTCCAAAAAAAGAAAGACCAGAAGCACTGGCAGGACGGTTGACCTGAACAGGGAATTCCAGGCTGTAACTTACTGGTCTAAGTGCATTCGCAGAGCAACTATCGATTTGATTTATTTGAAAAAGGGTCGACTCGCGGGTTTACTGAACAAAGTTGCAAAACAAATCCAGGTGATGGATCATGAATGTGCTTATGGTTACCGAAGAATCCAGTCTTCAAGATTCAACTATCCACTCAAAGGATTTAGCTTTAATAAAAAGCATCCTTTGAAAGATGTATTACCGGTAGAGCCAGAAGTATCAATTACTGAAGATCGCCGTGTAGTAACGCTTAAACTGACCGGTTTCAGATCACAAGCAAGGTTCAGATGGCCTGAAAAAGTTGGATACTACCGGATATTTCTTCTGATTTTTACATTGCCTGATATTGAATGGCATGTATTATACCTAGGTTATGAACCGGTTTATCCAATACAGGAGATGGGGCAGGTAATTGTAGTCAGTGAGTGGATCCCCACAAGTGTTGATCCTATTGATTATATGATGTCCGTAGCTTTTCCTGAAAACCAGTTACCCAAAGAGAAATCTGCTGTCGTTGCTGTAATGGGACTTGAATTCGCATATGCCATGGATTATAACACACCTTATGTTGTGAAAGACCATGGGACCGCTGGGATAATTGGTTGTTTTTAACCAATTAGGGGAGTGTTTTCTGATCTCTGATAGGAATCGAAGGGCCACTGACTCATTGTTCAGTCTCTTCGACTCCGCTCAGTGACTGTGGTTTTAGAATGGCATCAAACTGTTTTATAGTTATTGCCTAAAGTCATATATTTGCAATTTATGAAGAAACTCTTTACGCTATTATTATTCCTCCCTTTCTTTGTTGGCGCTCAGAATACTTTCAAAGTAATAATTAAAGACAGTTTGACTGATCAGTTACTGTTTGGTTCCACTGCTATTTTGAAAGGCAGTAATAAAAGAGGCAATGCTGATCTGAATGGTAAGATCGAAATCAGAAATATCCCGGATGGGAAACAAACCTTTGTATTTAGTTATATCGGTTATGAAAATAAGGAACTGACTTTTGTTTTTCCTTTAAAAGAGAGTTTTAAGGAACAAACTATTTATCTAAAACCCAAAAGTCAACAACTGGAAGAGGTCGTGGTTACTTCTACCCGAACAAATTCACGAATTGAAAGTATTCCGATCCGTGTGGAAGTCATTGGGAAAGAAGAAGTGGACGAGGAAGTCAATATAAAACCGGCTAACATTTCTAAGCTTTTACTGGAATCAACAAGCATCCAATCGCAGCAGACTTCAGCCGTTAATGGTAACATGAGCATTCGTCTGCTGGGACTTGATGGCAAATATACCCAGATACTCAAAGATGGTTTTCCGTTGTTTAGTGGCTTTGCTCAGGGCTTGAGTGTGCTGGAGATTCCACCACTTGACCTGAAACAAGTTGAAATCATAAAAGGTTCTTCATCATCGCTTTACGGGAGCGATGCCATCGCAGGTATTATTAATCTGATTTCAAAGAAACCTCTGGAGAAAAGGGAGTTGACTTTTCTATTCAATCAGACTTCATTGTCAGGGACAGATGCAAATGGCTATTTCTCTCAGCGTTGGAAAAAGTTTGGGATGAGTTTTCTAACCTCCAATAATTTCCAAAAGGCTGTGGATGTGAACAAAGATGGCTTCTCAGATATACCGGAAACGCGTACATTTAATGTGGCACCTACCTTCTATTATTATATTGACCCTACGGCTACTTTATTTTTCGGGTTGAACGGGACATTTGATGTTCGCAGGGGAGGGGATATGGAGGCAATCAATGATCATTCATATCCTTACCTTTATTATTTTGAGGAGAACATTTCAAACCGGATATCGACACAGTTAAAGTTTGACAAACAGTTTGGAAATGGAAGATCTTTCGCCCTGAAAAACAGTGTGTCATATTATGACCGCACCATTAATCAATCATCTGGATCTTTCAAAGGGAAACAAATAAGCAGTTATACCGAAGCTTCGTTTAATTTCAACATTCAGAAGCACACTTTTGTAACCGGTGTGAATGTTAACTCTGAGAAATTTACAGAAGATATCGCATTAAGTAATCAGCAGCGGAATTATAATTATATCACCACCGGTTTGTTTTTGCAGGATGACTGGAAGCCCACACCGAAGATCGCGTTGCAGGCAGGTTTACGGACGGATTATCAGAATAAGTTCGGTAGCTTTATATTGCCAAGATTTGCTTTGATGTATACTTTTTCTAAGGCATTTTATGTGAGACTTGGAAGTGGTTTGGGATACAAGGTTCCCGGGATCTTTTCAACCGAATCGGAACAGGTCGGGATTAATAATATTCAACCGCTTCCCTCATCCATCAAAGCCGAAAAATCTATCGGGGGCAATCTGGATTTCAACTTCAAATCACAACTGGATGATGAAACCGTGCTGACTTTCAATCAGTCTTTCTTTGTAACGCAAATAAATAATCCTTTGGTATTGAGTGGTTTTCAGTTTGTTAATAAAGATCAACCACTTGTAACGAAGGGGTTTGAGAGCAACGGACGTTTGGTTGTTGATGAGTTTCAGCTTTTTGTGGGGTACACGTATATTGATGCCCGCAGGAAGTATGATAATGTTCAATCGTTTATTCCTTTAACGCCAAAGAACAAAGTGAATCTGGACGTGATCTATGAAATTGAAAACAATGTCTCACTGGCTTTTGAAGGCATTTATCTCTCATCTATGTTTCGGGATGCTGATACAAAGACAAAGGGTTTTTATACCGTCGGACTGGTTTTACAAAAGTACTTTAAGCATTTTACAATCATTGCCAATTGCGAGAATATGTTGGATGTACGCCAGACACGATTTGAAAATATTGTGATACCTCCGATAGCATCACCCGAGTTCAGACAGATATATGCACCTCTAAATGGAAGGGTGTTTAATGTGGCGTTAAGAGTGAAATTATAAGTGAAATGGTGTCAGACTATTTATTCCTGACACCATTTTCTCTGATATTAAAGTATTGTGAAGGTTCCGGCGTCAGTAGCAACACCTGTTGTTACAACAACACTGGTTTTTACGACAGCAACTTTAGGAAGAACCGGAGTTGCTGTAACTGTGTATGTTCCGGCAGGAAGTCCCATAAACAGGAAATCTCCGGTTGCACTTACGTTGGCTGAGAATGATACCAGACCTGATGTTGCGGTTACAACTACAAGCGTTCCAACAGGAGCTATTTTTCCTTTGATGGTTCCACTGATGGCAGCATCAATAGTACGGACAACCGGTTTCAGTTTATATGAACCATTACCCATGTCAACGATAGATTGGTTGGCATCAAAGTCTAGCAGGATACTGTATGCAATTCCACCCACTAATGTCTGGTGTACCTGTAGTTTTAAGCCACTTTGCTCTGCACTTGGTGTGCTAAGGGGGTAACTTACATTATTTACTACAACCGTGCTTTTAGGGCCTAAAATAAGTCTTACCTGCTCAACTGTTCCCACTTCCAAGGTCCCAGTGGCAATGAGTGTGTCTTTTCCATTGGCGAAATTTAGCAGGTTATAGATACGATTGTTAACATTCAGTAATACAGCGTTATTGTTTGTTCCGGTAACTTCAACTCCGACCAGGTCGATATTAACTGCATTATATGGTCCGGGGGCATCAGTCATTTTAACTGAAAGAGATGATTTTACGCCGTTGTTTGATTTAGTACATGATAACATGCTTAGGCTCACCATCAATACTGCTAGAAATAAATAATTTAGTTTTTTCATTTTGTGGAATTAAATAGTAAAATTTGAATTAATTATTAAGATGGTAAAGGTGGAGTCATTTAATGCTGCAAGTGTTACACAACTATTAATATAAGTTACATGATTCACACCTTTTAGAATTATACTATATAAAAAAAGAGCTACCCTTAAAGAGCAGCTCTTTCAAAACTTAAAACTTATTACAACTTAAAACTTTATTTTGAATATTGTATTACGGTTTTTGATAGATCAGATTAGTGTTTCTGTAACCTGCTGTGGCTTGGTACCAGTCCGGATAAGATGAACCACCACTTAATGCCCATTCTGCAAAGTGATTATAGACCGTGATGATGTCAACCTTTTCCTTAGGATAATCAAATGACTGAACAAAGTTGATAGCCCAAGGTAAATTATTGGCATTTCTGTAATAATGGTGTTGAGCCGGGTTAGATTTGTCATCAGCAGTACCAAACAGACTGGTGTTGGCAAGACTGGTAGGCTCATAATCCGGTAGGTGAACTTCAACGCCACGTACTTTGTTGACGATCAGGAAGGGATTAAAATGAGCTATGTCGAGATCGTTTAAAGTGTAGGTGTTTGGCTTGAAGTTGATGGTAATGGTTAGGGTCTTTGGTGTAACATAAGGTTGGTTTGGATCTGTATTACAACCAATTCCTCCGGGAGATGTCATTTGTTTGAAGGCATTATCGTAAACGATGATGGTTGGTTTGGCTTGTCCCGATTCGGTACCATTACTGTTTAGATTGATGAAACTTTCTTTCAGACTGTAACCGGTTACTGTGAGGTCGGCTGCTTTGGCTATGCCGGGCAGTTGGAATCCAAATCCATTTTCGAGAGATGCTCCAAAGGCTTTGATTACAAATGTTCCAACAACATTATCAACATAATTATTTGAATTTGAATTGATCACGAATTTGTAGTCCAGTACAAGGTCATTCATATCATAGTCTCCTAAAGCTGGCCAGAGGTCTTCGAAGGCAATTGTACTGTATCCTGTTGCAGGGTAATTATTGATATTAGCTGGGGTTACTGTTACTGTGATTGTAGCCTGTGAAAAAAGTCCATTTGCATCCGTAATCTTGTAGTTGATGGTTGCAGTTCCGATATAGTCAAGAGCTGGTACAAAGCTAACGTCGCCAGTCGTATTGTTAATTATGGTGAACACACCTATTGTAGCACCTGGTTGATCACTTACAAATGATATTTGAAATGGGCCGGTAATCGGTTGATCATTTGTAGCTACATTAAAGTTAATGGTAGTATTTACAGTCGTGGATTTATCGTCGTTTTTAGCAACAGGTTGTGGTAATGCTGTAACTGGTGTAGTAACCGTTTTAGAATCGTTATTAGGGTCAGGGATAATGGTTGGGCTGGTTACATATGCAGTATTGGTTATTTGAGTTCCTGTGAAGGTTGGTTTTACCCTGGCTACAATCTTTAAAATTTCTGTATTGCCACTTGCTAAAGTGCCAATAGTCCAGTTGGGAGCAGACCATGTTGTTGTTTCTGAAGCTGTTGGTCTGGGGTTATCCAAATCTGAAGATAAAATATCAGATACCGCAACTAACCTGGCATTGGCAGGACCAGTGTTTTTCACAGTGATCGTATAGGTTATATCCTGTCCGGCGGTTACATTAGCAGGTGTTGCTGTTTTAGTGATGACCAAATTCGCTTTTTGAATGGTAACTGTAATTGTAGCGGTACCGATCAGTCCGTTGGCATCTTTAATAGAGTAACTGGTGGTAGCTATTCCAGCATAATTGAGAGTTGGGGTAAAGGTTACTACACCAGTTGTAGCATTTAATGTGAAAGTACCTACTGAAGCGCCGGGTTGTGTGCCTAATGTTACTGAAGTTACATCAATAGCTGTTGAGCCGGCTACATCATTAGACAATACAGTAATGTTAACAGGTGTATTGAGCGGTGTGGTTTTTGAATCATTGACAGCAGTTGGACCAGTTTGATTACCGCAGTTCATGATAGTGGTAAACTCAGCTATAGTAAACGAAGCATCGTTACTATAACTACCTGCTTTTGCTGCGAATAACTCATCTTGTAAACTGGTCAATGTATAAGTAACAGTAAATGAACCGGCATGGTTATCTCCGAAGTTGCTGGCGCCATCTAATTTAAATCCTGTATCAAATGACTGGCTATTTCCACCACCAACCGGCTCCCCATAACTTGAAAAAGTCTCATCGCCAGTTATTTTCTGCCAACTAACATTGGAGTAAGTACCTGTAAGGGTCTGTACCGCATAATGTGAAAGTCCCTGACAGCCTGTTCCACCAGCACCACCTGAAGAACCATCAACTTCAACTAATATAGTTATAGTATATGTTTCATTAGCGTTGTGAGTTACTGATTTCACTGTAGTCCAGTAACATGACGATCCATTTTGTTTTTTATTGGAACAATCTGTAGACTGGGATGCAAATGTCGTGAACGAAAGTAGAGTGAGGAGTACAATTCCTAAAATTCTTAACCCTAACTTCTTTGAAAGAATACGGTTAATATTATTGTGTTCAAGTTTTGTTTTCATGGCTTTATGTTTAAGACAAATATAAATGTTTTTGTAAATAAATTAATTAAACTTATACACAATGTTATTTGAACTCAAATTAACACTTACATCTTTACCCATGTACAAAAGATGAACAGAGGTTTCGTAGGAGGGAACCGTTAGTTTCATAGTATAAGCCAGGTCTTTAGAAAGATAAGCCCTTTGGTATACAGTATTGTTTGTGGATGCAACTTCTACCAGACTGTTGGATGTGCCGGTAAGAGTGAGGAGTATATCTTTAGTGGTTTTCCAGTTAAAATCTGATGCGACTTTAAGTTGAGCTGTGTGTGTAACTTGCACAGACTGAGGTGTAGTTGCCGGAGTTACAGGTGCAGGTGCCATTGAAGAGACAGTTTCTTTTGTACAAGAGGAAAGAGAAAAAATTACTCCGATTGCGATTAATAAGATTAAGTTTTTCATAATTATAAGTTTTTAAGTTTTAAGCTTCAGTTTTAAAATTTTTCATTAAGTTGTATGACTACTTATATCAAAACTGTGCCAACTTTGTAACTATATGAATATGAGTACTTATATGCTTTCTGTATTGATTTAATGTCCGAATATGGGACAATGAAGTCCCGAAAATGTAAATAAAGGGAACTGCTTTAAGAAGATTATGTGGAATTCAGTAAAAAAAAGGCGGATGATTCATAACAAATGAATCACCCGCCTTTTAAATTGAAACTATTCTTTAAATAAATTATTTCCCTTAACTCAAAATCATCTTAGAAACTGTTTAAATTTTCTCCAATTGGAGTTCAAGAACGGGCGGAAGCGGTTTTTCTGTTGTAGAGACGCAAAATATTGCGTCTCTACGTGATG
>JGI24147J20444_1001366_pt1 | contig 11943 bp, 9 predicted proteins | sample BarGraIncub1133A_FD_20444 | JGI IMG/M metagenome (IMG submission 20444) | reverse complement strand
CTCCCCCCCCCCACATCAAGAACCACAATCGTACCTTTTTCAGAATCCAGCCCGGACAGTACACCCTTGAGTGTCAAACGCGCTTCCGCGTCTCCATCGATGACAACGAGATTTATGCCGGTATCCCTGAGGACTTTATCAACGAATGCACGTCCATTGATGGCATCTCGTACCGCGCTTGTTGCGGACGCTCGAATCTGTACCACCCCGTACTCAGAGATGATCTCTGAAAATCTATGTAGACAGCTCAAACCGCGTTCCCTGGCTTCAACAGACAAACCGTACTGGTCGGTAAAACCACCGCCGAGACGCACGACCTCGCGTTCGACTCGGACGGGGGTTATTCCGGCAGACGAACGCTCGGCAATGAGTAAACGGGCGGTATTTGTCCCGAAGTCAATAGCGGCACAACATTCATTCATCCAGAGTTCCCCGATTGCAGCTAGACGCTAATGTACCGATACGCATGACAATCTAAACCGTCATTATCAATCAGTACATTGTTCACCACGCGGCATAACAACATGTTTATATATGTGAGATACCCACAGTCACAGGCTGGCTACCCGAGTACCATCTCTTTCAGCTCTTTACCAACCTTGAAAAAAGGCAGCTTTTTGGGGCTCACCTTGATCGGCTCCCCTGTTTTGGGATTTCGGCCGGTATACGTTCCATACTCTTTGATAACAAAACTACCCAGACCACGGATTTCAATACGTTCGCCCTGTACCATCGCTTCGCCCATAGAAGAAAAAATCAGGTTAACAAGCTCTTCTGCACGCTTAATCGGTAAATCTTTTTTCACAGCTAACTGTTCGATAAGCTCTGATTTATTCATATGACCCCTCCATTATCGTAGCCGTACCGGCTGAAAATAAAACGATGGACAACCTTAGCAGTGATAAACAGGACAACTAGTTACGTACTAATGACAGGATTTATTCAAGTATTTTTTAAAAATAACTGCGGCATCACCTTGGCGACCAGTCTCCAGCAGGATTCCATACAGTTTTTCGGCAGCGGCGCGGGCAAAGGGAGTCTGCAGTAATTCCACATACAGATTTACGGCACCGTCATGATCCCCCATAGCCTCAAATATATCGGCCCGCAGCAGTAACGCCTGTTCCGGCATTATTTGTTCTGCTACCATCGAATCAATTGTCGTCAGTGCATCCTGAAACCGAAGGCTCTCGCGCAGTACAAGCGTTAGAGTCAACCAGGCAAGCGAATTGGTGCTATTCACCTCAATCGCTTTGCGCAGATGCAGTTCTGCCTCACGATCGTTTCCAAGTCGATGCAGCACTTTCCCTTTTTCATACCAGTAGATATCATGCGGCAGAGTATCGATACAATGTTCAAAGGCAGCTAACGCTTCGTGATGCTCATCCCGGCTGGCAGCTATGTACGCGTGCGCAAAATCCTCTCCTAATTCGGCATAACGCTGAGACTGGTCACTCGGCAATTGCTGGATAAGCAGTTCATAATATTCGAGCTGTGGCAAGGAATCATCCGAATGCGGACTATCACCACATTCACTCCCGGAAGATCCGGTACACGAGGCACAGGAGGAGATATTGGGCTGCACAACATTACCACTCTCAGGCGGCGAGTAGCTGAGAAGCAATATCTCCGCTTTTTTACGTAAAGCCGGATCATGCGTCAGAGTTTTTACAAGTTCAAGATGGTCAATTGCCCTGTCGGCATCCCCGCGTGAATACGCACACTCGGCTTCATGAATATTGCGCTCGGCCAGCTTGCGATTGGCGGTATCGATCCGCTCTGAAAAAACAGTGTTCAGATCGCCGTCAGCATTCTCGCCGGAACAGAGCCGCATACCATCCTCATAGCAGGTTCTGGCATCAAAGAAACTGTCTGATTCCATATACCTGTCGCCCTTGACCAACAGATCGGACGGAGACTTTGAAAACCACCGGCTAATAAAATTCACAATAAAACCTTTCTATGATCTGCAGAGTAACGTGACGCTTTCAAGATGGTACGTCTGAGGAAACATATCAATTGGCACAGACGTGACAACACGGTAACCGCAACCGGACAGCAACCCACAATCCCGCGCAAGGGTATTCGGATCACACGAAACATAGATGATTTTATTCGGCTGCAGACGAACAATACCCGCAACAGCATCTCCGGCACCGGAGCGTGGCGGATCAAGCAACACGGTGTCAAATTTTCGCCCTTCTTCAATAAGGCGGAGAACGCCAGCGGTGACATCATCACAAAAAAACCGGGCATTTGCAACCTTGTTGAGTTCCCGGTTATATTCTGCCGCCCGAATTGAATCGGCGTTACCCTCAATTCCGAACACGGAGGCTACTTCGGCAGCCAAGGGAAGGGAAAAATTACCGTTACCGCAATACAGATCCAAGAGCTGTTCAGTCGGTACAAAAGCACCAAGTCTCCTGATAACAGACAGCATGGCAAGATTTTGCGCTTGGTGCACCTGCGCAAATCCACCGGGTGAGTAAGTAAGCTCAAGCGGCCTTTTATCGGGGTCCGCCAGGTTCATGCGGTAGGATATTTCAGCGTTCCCCCACAGTTTTTCATAGGACGACTGCTTATCGACTTTAAGAAAAAGTCCCGTGCAAGGGCCAAAATCTCCGGACCGGTCAATGAAATAGGCCCTGTTCTTCGAAGTGACTACTCCGCCATGGTGTATGATGACAACCAATCCGCTGTCACCGGCATCAATACTAAGCTGAGAAATAGACTCAACATCAGGATATGACTGAAGTACGGCTCTGCAACAGTTCAGCACCTGGTTGATCACGGGAGCAGCTATGGGGCACCCGCCTGATGCATCCTCCACTTGGTGTGACCCCTGCCGGTAAAAGCCGATACGAAGTATCCCATTACGAGCGGAGACCTTGAACTGAAGGCGATTCCGGTAGCCATACTGATTCGCCGCAGCCACAACATCATCAATCAGCTCTGCCGGGACGCGAGCTCCCCTCCAGAGTGTTTCTGCCAGGATCTGTTTTTTTTGTTCAAGCTGGGCTGGATAGCGTATATGTTGCCAACTACAGCCTCCACATGCGCCAAAGATGGGACATTCCGGAACGGTTCTGAACGGTGAGGAGTTTAAAAATTCGGCTATTGAAGCCGTGCAGTACGATTTTTTATGGGCTGTTATCCGCAGAGAGACTTCATCACCCGGACAGCTGAAGGGCACAAAACAGACTTTGCCGTCAATCCGGCAGACACCATTGCCACCAAAGGCAAGTTTATCAATTATAGCAACGGGTAATGGCACATTACGCTCGTGAGGTCCTAATTTGAGTGGGTTTATTTGCACGCTTCCGATATTCGCTTCGGACAAAGCGGGGAGCAAACTCAGTGGTTGCGAGATACGTACTGGTCGTTTCATGAAAGGCTTGTGTCAACTGATTGCGGACTGATTCTATTTCGGGCTCGGGAACAGCCATTTTTTCAAGAACCCGTTCAAATCTGACGTACGACCCCATTTTTACTACGGCATCACTGAATTCGGCATTATTTTCAAAATAGCGCGGTTCCAGCGGGACATCGCAATAAGCAAGGACTTTAACATGAAAGTAGCCGCCAAAATAGTGCCGGGTTTGGTCAAGCAACGTAACGAAGAGAGCTGAATTCAGTGTAATCGTCTCAATAATCAAAGCGCACCCAATAGCTTATGCATTTGAGGAATTACCCGTACATCAGGTAGACGGGACGATGCTAGTTCCTGAAGACGCAAAATATGTGCGGCGGTAATGCCGACAGTGCCATCCGGCATCGACAGGGGCTGTAAAAAGAGTGGACGTGTCGCATCAACCGAAGATATCACATCACATACCTGCCCTATTTCACGCTCAGACGTCAACTCACCCACCACAACCTTTACGGAAACGTTACTACCGAGCGCTTCTTGCAGAAAAAGGGCATGCAGATCCCACAACCGCTCCGTACATCCGGCGGTCGAAGGAAGTTTCATGTCCATACTGATATAGTCCAGATGCTGTTTAACCCGCCGGAGAGCAATGTGCATGGTGCCGTTTGTTTCAAGGTGGATCGGAAGTGTTTTTCTGATTTCAGGAAACCACTCCGCAAGGGCATCCGCATGCAGAAGCGGTTCCCCGCCGGTAAAACTTACCGAATGGTGTGCACCTGGTAACAGGGAACACCAATCGTCGAATATATCAGATATTTTATGCAATGATAGCGGCTGCGGAAGGTTGACAAACGTGCCTGAACCTGGTTTCGACTCCAACCGGCAAATATCGGATTTTTCAAAGTCGGTATCGCAATAGGTACAATCAAGATTGCATTCCATCAGACGCACAAAGATCTGTCTGCGCCCCGCAAGCATCCCTTCACCCTGGATGGATGAAAATATTTCACTGACATATACCGAATCACTCATAATAACGTGCGGATGCGTTGTCAGACTCCCAGACAGTAATTGAATCAACTTTGATATTGTCGTTATTCATACGTTCGGAGATCCGCTCGTAAAGATATTTAGAAATATATTCCGATGACGGAGAAATATCACGGAAGACAGGGTTATCATTAAGATACTTATGATCAAGTTCGTTTATTATCGCACCTGCTTCACGCTTTAGAACTTTGAAATCTATACCCAGACCGGCCTTATCCAACTCACGGGCCGTAACCGCCACCTCGACTTTCCAGTTGTGGCCATGCAGATTTTCGCAATCTCCCTGATAATTAACGAGGTTATGTGCAGCAGCAAAACTTGTACGGATCGTCAGCATATACATTATAAACGACTCCTCTGATCTAAAAAATAAATTCAGTCATTTCCAGGCAATACTACACAAAATAATGGGCAACCACAAGGGTTGCCCATACATTCGGGAAAAAAAGAACTCCTCTCAGCGTTGAGATGCTTCCAGCGCCTGTTCGATGTCGGCAATGATGTCATCCACACACTCTATTCCGACCGAAAGCCGGATAAAATCAGCCGTTACTCCGGAAGCGACCTGCTCATCTGCTGACAACTGCTGATGAGTCGTTGAGGCGGGATGGATAACCAGCGATTTGGCGTCGCCAATATTTGCCAGATGTGACAGCAGCTTGACATTATCGATAAATTTCTTGGCGGCTTCCATGCCGCCTTTGATGCCGAATCCGATGATAGCTCCCTCCCCCTTTGGAAGATACTTAAGCGCCCGGGCATGATCCTTGTGGCTGGCCAGTCCCGGATAATTAACCCAGGCAACGTCCGGATGAGCTTCCAGCCAGGTAGCAACAGCGCGGGCATTTTCAACGTGACGCGCCATCCGGACGTGCAGCGTCTCAAGCCCCTGGATAAATTGGAGAGAGTTAAACGGAGATATACAGGCACCCATATCACGAAGAAGCGACACCCGCATCTTGACGATATACGAGATATTTCCCAGAGCATCCCAGTATTTAAGACCATGATAGGAAGGGTCCGGTTCGGTCATTTCGGGGAATTTGCCGTTATTCCAAGGGAATTTTCCGCCATCAACAACCGCACCACCGATGCTGGTGCCATGGCCACCAATGAATTTAGTCAATGAATAGACAACTATGTCGGCGCCATGCTGGAGCGGTTTAAGTAGATAGGGAGTGGTTACCGTATTATCGACGACAAACGGCAATCCAGCCTCGTGTGCGACGGCGGCGATAGCTTCAAAATCATCAATATTATTTTTCGGGTTGCCAACCGATTCTGTGTAGACCAGCTTGGTTGATGACGTTATCGCCCGACGGACATTTTCGGGATCAGAAGTGTCCACAAACGTCACGTTGATACCCAGTCGTGGCAGGGTATAATGGAACAGGTTATATGTGCCGCCGTATAGATAGCTCGAAGAGATAATCGAATCACCTGCCTTTGCAATATTCAAGATTGCATAGGTGATTGCAGCCTGGCCCGAGGCGACAGCCAGTGCAGCGACACCGCCGTCCAGAGCGGCGAGACGCTGTTCAAGAACGTCAGTCGTCGGATTCATGAGTCTGGTATAAATGTTGCCGAATTCCTTGAGGGCAAAAAGATTGGCCGCATGTTCAGAACTTTTAAAAACATAGGAAGCGGTTTGATAGAGCGGTACCGCTCGCGAGAGAGTGGTCGGATCCGGTGTCTGGCCGGCATGGAGTGTAAGAGTTTCAAATGATTGAATTTTATTCACCATAAATCCTCCTGTTTACCTACTATACGTTACATTTTGACAATAACTGTTTACACGTAAAGGAGTCAAGTTCATTTCTTCCATCATCAGGATGCGACAACTGCTCCTCACGTTTCCAGCCATCTCAAGTGGGTGCACATAAATTATTTGGATAACATTGTGTCTGAATTAAAGATTAAAGAGAGCGGGTGGATGTGATGCAACATGCCAATATTATTTGTTTTCAGCTCCGAAGCACTCAGCCATTGACTAACGCCCCCAAACGATGATAGGCCAAGGATCATGAAGATCTTTCTACGATGGCTAGCACAACTGATCCCGATTATTGACTGGCTGCCCCGCTACCAGATCACCTGGCTCTGGCCGGACCTGATTGCCGGGGTTACCCTTGCGGCATATGCCGTGCCGGTAGCGATGGCATATGCGACACTGGCCGGGCTGACTCCGCAAGCGGGGCTCTATTGCTATATATTCGGCGGCATCGCCTACGCGCTGTTTGCTTCGTCTCGCCATCTGTCAATTGGCCCTACGGCGGCCATTTCAGTTATGGTAGCCAGCGTAGTCGGCACGATGGCCGGTGGCAATCTGTCCACGTATGCTGCTATTGCCGCCATGACCGCCGGTATGGTCGGAGTCTTCTGTATCCTGGCCTGGCTCATGCGACTCAGTTCATTTGTGAATTTCATATCCGAATCAATCCTGCTCGGTTTCAAAGCAGGGGCAGCGTTAAGCATCGCTTCAATGCAGTTCCCCAAGCTATTCGGCGTGGCCGGAGGCGGTACTAACTTTTTCGAACGTCTGCTGACAACTGTTCAGCAGCTTGGCAACGCACGGGGTACCGTTATAGCCCTGGGAGTCGCATCACTCGCACTGCTGATCTGCGGAGAACGGCTATTTCCCGGCCGCCCCGTAGCGCTGGCTGTCGTGGTGGTCGCGACAGCCGTCGTATCTGCATTCGGTCTCAGCGAGCAGGGCGTGCGGGTTGTAGGATTCATCCCGCCAGGGTTGCCTGCCATCGGGCTGCCGACCCTCCATGCCCAGCATATTGAAGGGCTGGTGGAGCTGGCTTTTGCCTGTTTTCTTCTCTCCTACGTCGAGAGCATCGCCGCGGCGCGTGCGTTTGCCTTAAAACATCGCTACACGGTCGATCCCCGCCAAGAGCTTCTGGGGTTGGGGGCAGCAAATATAGTCGCGGCGCTCGGACACGGCTACCCGGTCGCTGGTGGATTATCCCAGTCCGCGGTGAATGAAAAGGCCGGCGCGCGGACACCGCTTTCGCTGATTTTTGCATCGATCACACTTGTACTGGTACTCTTCTTTCTGACCGGAATGCTCCGCAACCTTCCGGAGAGTGTACTCGCGGCGGTAATTCTGGTAGCGGTGGCCGGTTTTGTAAAGATTGATGACTTTAAACGGTTGTGGCAGATCAGCCGGCTGGAATTCAACGTTGCACTGGTCGCATTTGTGGGGGTGCTGCTGCTCGGTATTTTGAAAGGGGTCACGGTTTCAGTAATTGCCTCAATCCTCTTCCTGCTCCGGATGATGGCAAAACCGCATGTTGCTGTACTCGGCAGAATCCCCGGCAGCATACGATTCAGCGACGCGGCACGTCATATCCACAATGAACGATTCCCCGGACTGTTTCTGTTCCGTATCGAGGCGCCTCTGCTCTATTTCAACGTTGATACCGTCAGTTCAACCGTACTTGAGGCAATTCACCATGAGAGCACGGCTGTCAAACTGGCCGTTTGCGACCTCTCGACCTCACCGTATATTGATGCGGCGGGCGCCAAGATGCTGCAAAATCTTGCAGAAGAGCTGGAGCGGGAAGGGATTCAATTCAAAGTTGCGGAAGCGCACGCGGAAGTGCGTGAAATCCTCCGTGCAACCGGCATCAGTGAATCACTAGGGGGGGTCAGCAGACATACGTCACTGGCGGATATCGTCGAAGAATTTGAGCGCGACACCAAACGTGCTGCCACTTTCATCGAAACAGAACTACGCTCATACACCTAACTCTCGTAACACAATACTGGTTTCCGCTTGGCCATCCAGCCAGACGGAAAGCTCATCGACAATCTCCATCTCGTCAACTTCAGTACGTTGCGGCCATATTCCCAGCACCGGCGCACCGCAGAGCGAACCGATATGGTGCGGAGCGCTCTTCTCCGCCAGGTCGGGATACTCCGGCATGCCGTTTATTATCACCCCAGCCACTCCCAGCCCCATCTGCTGCGCAGCGAAGCAGGTCAGAACCGTATGGTTGATCGTTCCAAGTCCTGGACGCGCCACAACCAGAAGCGGCAGGCCCAGTTCACGTGCCAGATCAGCAATCAGCAGCCCACCTGAGAGCGGAACCATCAACCCTCCCGCCCCTTCCACAATCACGTAATCATACGAGGAGACCAAACGGTCAAATGAAGCCTTTATGACAGATAAATCGATCCGGACGTCGTCGCACTTGGCTGCTTCAGCCGGAGCCAGCGCTTCGCGCAGGCGGTACGGGGCGATATCTTCCGAAAACGGCACTCCAGCCGCCTGGCAGAGCAACAGCGCGTCATCCGAAACCAGCTGCCCATCCTCCTCGCGGCAGCCGCTGGTAACCGGCTTCATCACGCCAACATTGACGCCATTCATCCGCAGCAGCCGGGCCAGCGTTGCCGCTACGATCGTCTTACCAACACCTGTGTCGGTTCCGGTAACAAAAATGCCTCTACTCACGCACATACCTCCACAGTCAATTCCAGATCAGTCAGCATCTGCCGATCAAGCTCCGGCGAACGCCCCGCCTTGGTAAGATAATTGCCGGTCATCATCCCGCTTGCACCAGCCAGAAATAACCATGACTGTAACTCACGCAGATTTGTTTCCCGACCGCCGCAAACAGTAATATTTTTTTCGGGTAACATAAAACGAAATACTGCTATCGTTTTAAGACATTCCATCGGGGTCAGGAAACTGGCATTAGCCAGCCTTGTACCCTCAACAGGGTCAAAGAAGTTCATCGGCACAGAATCCACATCCAGTTCTCGCAAGGTTTCTGCCATTTCAATGCGCTGCTTAAAGGACTCCCCAAGCCCGAAGATGCCGCCGCAGCAAACATTCAAGTCGGCACGCTTCGCAGATTGAATCGTTTCGACATCTTCCTCATAATTATGGGTCGTGCATATGGATGGGAAAAAACTACGCGCAGTCTCCAGATTATGGTGATACGTTACCATTCCAGCTTCTTTTAGCTTAAGAGACGTATCATAATCCAAGATCCCAAGCGAACAGGACGGATTGATTGACGTTTCCTTACAAATACGACGCACGGCACGACAGATTCTGTCCAGTTCCTCACCCGGCTGGATGCCGGTGCCGCTGGTCACAATGCCGTAACATCCGGCTCCGTTCAGTTCGGCATTTTTCGCACAGCGAACAATTTCATCCTCATCAACCAGTGGATACACCGCTATTTTGGTTGAATGAGCCGAAGATTGGGCACAAAAGGCGCAGTTCTCGGGGCAGCGACCCGACTTTGCATTGATAATCGAGCAGAGATGGACTGTTATGCCGACAAAATGGTCACGAATTCGAGCCGCTTCAGCAAAAAGCAGGTATAGGTCGGAACCGGTTGCTCCGGAAAGCCGCAATGCCTCATCAGCATCAAGCACACCACCAGCCAGCACCCTGTCTACCATCTTCTGGATAAACTTTCGCAGTATCATGTTATACCTCCAGGCTTTTCGATATCACAGCAACCGGGCATTGTCAACCCAACACAAACANTAGGTTAACAATTAACCGGATTTTGGTGTCTACTAGTGNCAATTTACCTCACGGTACTACTTCCGTGCATACCAGGGTAAAAAATTACCAGCCATTCTGATTGCACTCTTTAATAAAAAATCGCACCGACTACTGCAAATTACCTTATGAGGAAGAGCGCAACCGGCAAGGCAAAGAAATAGCGGCCGGCCCGCCTGGTATAATAAAAAAACCGCCCATAATTATTGGCGGTTTTTTTATTATCTAAATGGGTGCCACGACACAACCCTACCCTGTCATCGCAACAACTTCTTCGTATGTCGTCACCCCTTCGAGCATCTTGCTGATTGCAATTTCACGCAGAGTGACAAGTCCCTCCTGTCGGGCAGCAGTAGAGACCTCTGCCAGTTCGACAGAACCTTTTATCAGGGATTTGATCTTATCATTCATATCCATGACCTCAAACAGACCACTGCGTCCCTTGTACCCAGTGCCACGACACTCCTTGCACCCCGCTCCTTCCCACACAACATACGATTTTTTTGGCAACTGCAGATAGTCGCATTCGTCCCGAGAAAGGCTGCGGGCTTTTTTGCAGTGGGGACAGATTTTACGTATCAGACGCTGGGCGACGATCCCGAGCAGGGTAGCCGAGATCAGGAAAGGTGGAACGCCCAGATCGAGCAATCGGATGATTGTAGATGCCGAATCATTGGTATGCAACGTAGAAAGAACCAGATGTCCGGTCAAGGCGGCCTGAACGGCATTTTCTGCCGTCTCGCGGTCGCGGATTTCACCGATCATGATGATGTCGGGATCCTGTCGAAGAATGTTGCGCAGAACAGTGTCGAAACTGACGCCAATGCCCTGCTGAACACCGATCTGGTTGAACTCCTCCATGACCATCTCAATCGGATCCTCAACGGTAACGATGTTAACCTCCGGCGAAGAGAGCGACCTGAGTGAGGAATAGAGTGTGGTTGTCTTGCCACTGCCGGTCGGACCGGTCACCAGTATGATACCGTTCGGGCGACGCAGAAATGAGTTATAGAGGGTTAGCTCGCGCGGATAAAACCCCATACTGTCCAGATCCTGCAGAAGGATGTCAGGATCGAAAACCCGTATGACGACCTTTTCACCGAAGGCGACCGGCACGGTAGAGACGCGCAGCTCGATGTCCTTGTTGTTGAAGTTGGTTTTGATACGTCCATCTTGAGGGCGACGTTTTTCGGCCAGGTCCATGCGGGAGAGCATCTTGATGCGCGAGACAATAGGGGCGTGCAGAGGTTTTGGAATAACATGGATGTTGTGCATGATACCGTCGATACGGAAACGGATCAGCGAAGTTTCACGTTTCGGTTCGATGTGGATATCGCTGGCGTGCTGATCGAATGCGTAATTAAGAAGAAAATCGACTGCAGATACCACATGCTTGTCGGTCCCCTCGATTTCCTGATGCCCTTTAAGTTTAAANAATTGTTCAAGATTCCCCAGATCTACCGATGTTGATGCCTCCGCCTCCGCGGCTACAACNGATGCCCGGAATCCGTAAAACTCGCGCAATATTTTCAGAATGTCGCTTTTTGAGCTGAGTACGCGTCGAATCNCCAAACGCCTGGCTGATGCCAGTTCGTTGACNATCGCCTCATTGAACGGATCTGCCACGGCTACCGTTATGACGCCATTCGACTCTNCCACGGCAACGATCAGGTTTTTCANGGCGAACGGGCGGGGAATATGATCGGTTACGACGTGCAGGTCAAGCTTGAGAGGATCTATTTTTAAATATGGCAGTCCGGTGGCAGAAGCCAGTGCAGTGGTAATGGCATCTTCTGTAAGCAGATTTCCCTGCGATCCATGGATTCCGAGATTGAATGAGGCGAGAACTTCGGCAGGAGAAATAAGTTCGGTACCGGTATGAGTTCTGCGGGATGTGCCGGAATGATATCGGGTAGGAGGCGGGATTACTCCCGCCGTCCTCCCACACCACCGTGCGTACGGTTCCGTACACGGCGGTTCACGTTGATTGTTG
>JGI24147J20444_1001361_pt1 | contig 12010 bp, 6 predicted proteins | sample BarGraIncub1133A_FD_20444 | JGI IMG/M metagenome (IMG submission 20444) | reverse complement strand
TTCCCCTGCTTCGATCTTTAGTTTCAGCGCTTCACACGCTTCTTTGGTTGCCACCAGAATGTGGCGGGCAGATGCTTTAGCCATTCTAAACTCCTTCGGTGTGTAGTCTGCAGGGATTTTCCTGCGGATGCGTAGTGGTCTCTTTTTGACACTAATACCGCTATTAGTCAATATGTCAATCAGGCTGAGTGCCGTTCAGACATACGGAACAGTCACTGCACCTCGAGAGCCGGTTCGGATAGCGCAGCAAGCTGTTCGCGCAATTCAAGAATATGTTCACCCCAGTATCGGGTGGTATTAAACCAGAAAAACGTGTGCGGGAATAGCGGGTCCTGCCAGCGACGGGCCAGCCAGGCACTGTAATGCAGCATGCGTAACGTGCGCAACGGCTCAATCAGGCGTAATTCACGGGGATCGAAATCGTTGAATTCCCGGTACCCCTCAAGCAACGAATCCAGCTGGGCCAACTGCCGGGGGCGTTCCCCGGAAAACATCATCCAGAGATCCTGCACAGCCGGCGCCATACGGGCGTCATCGAAATCGACAAAATGGGGCGCGTTGTCGCGCCAGAGAATATTTCCGGCGTGGCAATCCCCGTGCGTCCGGATGATGCGAACCGGACCGACCTCTGCCAGAATGGTATCGATAGTCTCCAGCAGCTGCCCCGTCACGGCGGTATAGCTGGCCCGGTACTCGTCAGGAATGAAACGTTCCTCAATCAGGCGCACGCTTTCAGTGCCGAAACTCTGCCTGTCCAGNGTCGGGCGATAGACAAACGGCCTGACCGCCCCGGCGCCATGAATCCGCCCCAACAGCCGACCCAGTATTTTAAGATTNTCNAGATTNTCGAACTCCGGCGCATGCCCCCCCTGCCTTGGATACAGCGCAAANTAAAACCCGTCGTACTCCAGCAGGCTTGTCCCCTCAGGATTCCTGAGAGGCGCAACAATAGGGAGCTCATGNTCGACAAGCTCAAAACAGAAGGTATGCTCCTCCAGAATCTGTTGCTGACTCCAGCGGCCCGGTCGGTAGAATTTNGCAATCAGTGGCTGCGACTCATCGATGCCGACCTGATAGACACGGTTTTCGTAACTGTTAAGGGCAAAAATACGGCGATCACAGGAAAAACCCTGGCTTTCTACNGCGTCCATGACGAAGGTAGGGGTAAGTCGCTGAAACGGATGTTCGCTTTGGGTCATCGTGTACGTCCTATAGTTGCACGTTATTGCTTAGTATGCGGATAGTATGGTCTCATTCTACCGGCGGTGCTAGGTTATTGTGCGTTTGTATGCTAGATTAACAGTATGTTGTCAAGGCTCACCGATGGTTGACAACACACATCTGAACAATTCATTTGAGAAACGGAACACTCCCCATGAGCAGTTTTACTCCTAACGGCCTGATAGTTGCCCATCATGGTATCTCGGTTGAGGTTTTGTTTGACAACGGCCAGCGCAGAATGGTGCGGGTCAAGCGTAATTCCGGGCACGTGGTTGGTGACAACGTCGTTGTTACGGGTGAGGTTCTGAAACGTTTGCCGCGCAGGACAGAGCTGCAGCGGCGTGATGCCCGAGGTGGGGTTCATCTGGTAGCTGCGAATCTGGATGTCCTGGGAATAGTTGTCGCGCCGCTGTCGCCGGGCGGTTTTATNGATCGGGCGATAGTTGCAGCACAGTCTGCACTACTGCAACCATTCCTCGTGGTNAANAAGTGCGATCTNGACGGCACGGCAGAACTGCTGGCCGAACTGAAAAGGGTTTATGGCGGGTCGGTACCGATATTTCCTATCAGCGCCGCCGAGCGCAGCGGCCTTGCACCGTTAGAAGAATTTCTGAGTGAAGGGCATCGCGGAGCTTTTGTCGGTACGACCGGCGTCGGTAAGAGTTCCCTGTTGAATGCACTCTGCCCGGAAATAGATCTTAAAGTAGGAAGCCTCAGTGAATACAAAGGGATGGGACGACACACCACGACCGTTTCGACGCTGCACGCCCTCTCAACCGGCGGTGAGCTCGTAGACACTCCCGGTTTTCGTGATTTCGGCCTGGTTGACATAACGGTCGAAGAGCTGGCCGCATACTTCCCCGGCTTTGAAGCGCACCGGGATGTTCCCTGCAAGTTCCGCAACTGCCGCCACCGGACAGAACCGGGGTGTGCCGTACTGGCGCTTGTAGAAGAGGAGCGCATTCCGGCCGAGCGGTACGCAACGTACATGGAAATTCTCGGAGAGGTTGAAAGCCTTCAGGCAGCAGCTCGCAGCAGAGATTGGAAAAACTAGCCGTAGCAATTCACATCAGAGTGAGACCGTCATGATCAAAACCACCTATGTTATCGGTCACCGTAATCCGGATACCGATTCAATCGCCTCCGCTATCGGGTATGCCGCACTGAAACAGCAACAGGGTGACAGCAGCGTCATTGCAGCCATGGCAGGCGCACCCAACCCCCAGACCCGTTATATCCTCGACCGCCTCGGGATTCCTGATCCGCTTTTTCTGGCGGACGTCCACCCCAAGGTACGCGACACGCTGAAACGGCAACCGGTGACGATCCATCGCCAGGATTCAGCATACGAGGCGCTGGAACTGTTCAACAAGAGCGGTGTCCGGGTGCTGCCGGTGGTTGATTGTGAAAACAGGCCATGCGGCATTCTATCGCTGCTGCATTTGTCAGAAAGTTATCTGCTTCCCTGTCAGGATAAAATCCGCCAGGTCACGACCAGCTTGCCAAGTCTGGCAAAAACTCTCACATCGCGTTTTGAAAACGGTGCATGCACCGACATGCCGATTACCCTGAACCTGTTCATCGGCGCAATGCTGGAGGAATCATTCAGTAGTAGAATTGATGGCTATGACCCTCGTGAACTCCTGATCATGACCGGTAATCGCCGCACAATCCAGCTGGCCGCTATCGAGCGTGGCGTACGGGTACTGATAATAACCGGCGGACATCGGTTGGATGATGACCTGCTTGAACTTGCTCATGAGCGGGATGTCACCGTGTTGCTGACCCCCCATGACACCGCAACTGCAGCCTGGCTTGCGCGGCTCTCCACACCCGTTGCCTGCCTTGCCGAACAGGAATTTGCCGAGATCGGCGTCGACAAATCTCTGGCCGCCCTGCGCCAGAAGCTGCTTGGAGCCAACGTGTCGGCGGTGCTGGCACTGGAGGGAGATGGAACACTGGCCGGCGTTGCGACCAAGTCATCCCTCCTCGCCCCACTCCCCTATAGCCTGATTCTGGTGGACCACAACGAACTGGGACAGGCAGTGCCGGGTGCCGAACTGGTCGAAATCGCCGAAGTCATCGACCACCATAAACTCGGCAACAGCCACTCCAACAGCCCGATCGCCTTTGTCACCTCACCGGTCGGCAGCACCTGCACCCTGGTGGCACGACGCTACCGTGAATGCTGCATCGAACCGGACCGGCAGATTGCCACACTGCTGCTAGCCGGAATACTCTCCGACACGGTTATCCTTAAATCACCCACCACGACCGATGCCGACCACCAGATGGCCGCCTGGCTGGAGGAGCGTTCAGGGGTTGTCGCCGCTGAGTTCGGGCGCGATATTTTTGCCGCCAGCAGTTCCCTCAAAAACTACGGTTCGGCCGAGCGGGTCGTGGCTGCCGACTTCAAGCTCTTCACGCACGAAAAATACAGTATCGGTCTCGGGCAGGTCGAGGTGATCGGTTTCGATGAGTTCTACAGCATGAAAGAGGAGTTGCTGACCGCACTGGATGAAGTTAAACGGCGCGATAACCTCTTCATCGCCGGATTGATGGTGACCGATATAACCACCGAAACGACGCTCTTTCTGGTGGAGGGACATACCCGCATCGCCCATGTCATGGAATATCCGCAATTGGAGCCGCATCTGTACGAACTGAAGAATGTCATGTCGCGCAAGAAACAGATGGTGCCACACCTGTTGAAGATTCTGGCCAAGGTCTAACCGATGCAACCGGCGGCTATTGCAACGCGGTCACGGGAGGTTCTCCTGGAACAGTGGCGGGAGCTGCTGCGATTGCGACGTGATGTGCTGAAAACCTCCGATATTGAGGCCATCCACGATCTGCGGGTATCATCGCGCCGTTTCCGGGCCGCACTGGGTCTGTTTGAGCCGTGGCTACCACCAAAGAGTGCTGCACTGCTGAAGAAAAGCATCCGGAAGGTGACAGGGGCGCTGGGCGCGCTGCGCAACATTGACGAGGCGCTGCTGTTCTTCCGGCTTCATACCCCGGCTGAATCGGTATCAGGATACCAGCTCCGCTACATTCTTGCCCAGATGCGCGGCGGCGAGCTGGCACGAATTGAAAAGGCACTCGAGGATTTTGACCATCACCGTCTTAACCGGATGGTACGAAAAGCGACAGCCATGCTGGAAGAAGACCGTATTGCGGCCGGCAAAACATTTTCTCTGCCGACCTATTTCTCCGACACCTGCATCAAGCTGTATCAACCGATACAGGACCTCCTACCTGTGGCAACATCCCGTGAGCAGCGTGAATCCCGACACGCCCTCCGCATTGCCATCAAAAAGTGGCGCTACTTCTTCGAAATTATACAGCCGGTACTGAAGCGCGATTACAGCTCCATACTCGGGGTAATCAAAGAGTACCAGACCATTTTGGGGTGCATGAACGACGTCGCGGAGTTCGGTGCGCTCTGCAGCGGCCTGACACTATCGCGGCGTGAGCAGACGTTTGTCGAAACGACCCTGCGTGCAGAGGATGAACTGCTGCTGCTAAAACTAACCGAACTCATCGCGCAGAAACCGCTGACCTACACCTTCCCGCTTTGAGATCGCCACGGTGGAAAAGGTATGAAGCATCTAATGCGGTCCCTTTCCCCCCTCAGCGGGACACGTCAAAATAACGCCCCTGCGGGTGGTGGAACACCAGTGCCGAAACGCTGGCCTCCGGGTCCATCATGTCACCATCGGTCAATTGGACGCCGATAGCCTCCGGCTCCAGCAGCCGGAACAGCTTCTGCTGATCGGCCAGTTCCGGACAGGCCGGGTAGCCGAAGGAAACACGGATGCCGTGGTATTCGGCGTTGTACAGCTGCTTCATGCTCAGGGCGGGATCATCCACAATCCCCCACGACGTGCGGATCCGCTTATGCAGGAACTCGGCGGTTGCCTCGGCCAGTTCCAGCGCCAGCGCCTGCAGCAGGTGCGAATTCAGATAATCTCCCGCACCTTTCATCGCTTCACTCCTCTCCCGGACGCCCCGCCCACAGGTAACCACGAGCAGCGCCACATTGTCGCGTACGCCGCCGGAGAGAGGACGGACAAAATCCGCCACACAGAGACGCTCTCCGACTGATTGCCGCGGAAAACTGATGCGCATCGTCTCTTTCTTCGGATCAGCTGGATCAAACAGGATCAGGTCATTACCATCGCTATTGGCCGAGTAGAAGCGGTAGAGAGCCTGCGGCTGGATCAACTCCTCGCGGTCAGCCCTGCCCAGCATACCCTCAACCGCTTCGTGCAGCTTGAGCGCCTTTTCGTCACCGGCTGCCAGCAATTTCTCGACCGAGCCGATCAGCCCCAGGTGTTTGGTGTAGAGCATCTGGCGGTTCAGAAACGGAATAACCTGCTTCAACGGGATGTCCCGCAGGATGTGACGTTCAAAATCCGGGGGCGGGAGGATCGGCGCATCATCCTGCAGCGCAGAGCGCGCACTGCTTGCAGCAACAGGCGAAGCCACCGCAGCCTTGGCTATTTTTACGGCGTACGCCGCCTGCTGTCGCAGGGCTGTTTCCTCCAGCAACGCCCCCCGTGTATCCGGACCGGCCAACCGGTTAGCCAGCTCCAGCCCGGCCATAGCGTCCTTGGCGTACAGTACCGGGGCGCCATATTCCGGGGCGATGCGGGTGTCGGCAAACATGCGCGAGAGCGCCGCGCCACCAACCATCAGCGGCACATCGATGCCGGTCGCCTTCAGATCGGTCGCCGTTATCGCCATCTGCAGGGCACTCTTGACCAGCAGGCCGGAGAGGCCGATAAAATCGGGCTTCTCACGCCGCGCTGCCTCGATCAACGCTTCAGGGCCGACCTTTATCCCCAGGTTCACCACCTGAAAACCGTTATTGGAAAGGATGATCTCCACCAGATTCTTGCCGATGTCGTGAACATCTCCCTTGACCGTCGCCAGCAGCATCTTCCCCTTGCTTGAACTCTCACCCTTTTCCAGGTACGGCTCCAGATGGGCCACGGCAGCCTTCATCGCCTCGGCCGACTGCAGTACCTCGGCCACGATCAGCTGGTTGTCGTTAAACAGCCGCCCCACCTCGGCCATACCGGCCATCAGCGGCCCGTTGATGATCTCCAGCGGCTTGTCACCCCGGGCCAGCACGGCATCCAGGTCTTCGCTCAGACCGTTCTTGATACCCTCAATAATGTAAAGAGGCAACCGCTCATCCAGCGGCAGTTCCGCTGCCGGAGCGTGTGATACCGGCTTTTTGTCCCGGAATGCGGCGGCAAAGGCGGCCACCGGATCGGCGCCGCGCCAGAGGAGCAGATCCTCTGCCAAGCGGAGCTCCTCGGGGGGAATGGAGGCGTAGCGCTCCAGCTTTTCGGTATTGACGATGGCATACGTCAGGCCGGCCTTGACACAGTGATGGATAAAGACGGCATTCAGTACCTCCCGTCCCGCCAGCGGCAGACCAAAGGAGATATTGGATATCCCCAGAATCGTGCTGCAGTCCGGGAATTCTTCCGTAATCAGCCGCACACCTTCGATGGTTTCCACCGCCGAGCCGATATAGTTGACGTCACCGCTACCAACCGGGAATACCAGCGGATCGAAGATCAGATCTTCAGGGCGGAGCCGGTATTTGTGTACCAACAGGTCGTAGGAGCGCCGGGCGACCGCCAGCTTGCGCTCTCTGGTGACCGCCATGCCGTGCTGCGGATCTTCGTCGATGCACCCCACCACCACAGAGCCGCCATAGCGGTGGATAAGTTCTGAAACTAACGCAAAGCGCCCTTCGCCATCCTCAAGATTGATCGAGTTAAACAGGCATTTACCCTGCAGACGCTGCAGGGCCAGCTCCATCACCTGCGGGTCAGTGGAATCGATCATGATCGGCGCCCGCACCTTGCGCGGCAGGAATTCCAGGAGTCGCGCCATGTCGGAGGCCTCGTCCCGATCCGGGTTGGCGACGCAGACATCAATCACCTGGGCGCCCCCCTTGACCTGATCCCGGGCGATCTCGGCACCTTCCTCGAAGCGTTCCGCCACAATCATGTTTTTGAACTTGCGGGAGCCGATCACGTTGGTGCGTTCCCCCACCAGCACCGGACGCGCATCATCTTCGATGACGAGCACCTCGATCCCGGCCACGGCACGGCGGCGTGTGACTGCGGGACGACGGGGCGGCTTGCCGGACACCATGGTGGCGATAGCGGCGATGTGAGCCGGCGTCGTACCGCAACAGCCGCCAACGATATTGAGCCACCCTTCATCCACAAAACGGGACAGCTTGGCAGCCAGCGAAGCAGGAGATTCGGCGTAGTGGCCGTTCTCATCCGGCAGGCCCGCATTCGGATAGACCGAGACATGGCAGCAGGACAGCTCCGACAGCGTGCGCAGATGATCGGTCATGAACTCCGGTCCGGTGGCACAGTTCAGGCCGATGCTGATCAGTCCAAGACTGTCCTCCAGATGGGCCAGACTCGTGTACAGCGCTTCAACCCCCTGCCCGGCCAGCATCGTTCCGGTCGGCTCGATCGTACCGGATATCATCAGCGGCACCCGCTGACCGCATTCCTCAAACGCCAGCCGGATCCCCTCGGCGGCGGCCTTCAGATTCAAGGTGTCCTGAGCCGTCTCCAGCAGCAGCAGATCGGCTCCTCCCGCCAGCAGCCCCAGAGTCTGTCCCCGGAACGCCTGCACCAACTGGTCAAAGGTAACGCCACCGGTAACGGATATGGTCCGGGTGGTCGGCCCCATCGAGCCGGCTACCCAGCGTGGTTTGCCGGGGGTGGAGAACGCATCGCAGGCCCGGCGGGCGATCAGCGCGGCCTGACGGTTCAGTTCAAAAACCTGCCCCTGCAGACCATACTCAGCCAGAACGATGTCGGTTGAGCCAAAGGAATTGGACTCAATGATATCAGCCCCGGCGGCCAGATAGGCGCGGTGGACATCCTCGATCACATCGGGACGGGTCAGGGTCAGATATTCGTTACACCCTTCATATTCAGCGCCGCCGAAATCTTCGGCGGTCAGGTTACGAGCCTGGAGCTGGGTGCCCATGGCACCGTCAATGACAAGTATGCGTTCGGAAAGGGCGGTAAGGATGCTCTGTGGCATGCGGAAAAGTCCTCCGTTTATTCAAATGGCAGATAATTACTGTGATACTACATTCTCACAGAGCGCCTGTCATCTGCTAAGGCTAAAAAACTCCGTGATTGTTTTCGTGTAATTATCCGCTATACTTTCAGCCATAACCCTACGCACCAAATCGACAGCAGGAGACACGTCATGGATCTGCGCCACACTCACACTCCAATCCTTACCGAGGGGGACCCGGAACTGAAGCGGGCCGAGATTCTGGAGTATTTTCATGCCACCTTCGACATCGACGAAAAACTCTACGACACACTCGGATACGACACCACGTTTTACCTGCGGGCAGACCGGCTGCGCCACCCGCTGATCTTTTATTTCGGCCATACCGCCACCTTCTATATCAACAAACTGACGGTCGCCCGGGTCATCGACACACGCATCAATCCCCGGTTCGAATCCATGTTTGCGGTAGGGGTAGATGAGATGTCCTGGGACGATCTGAATGAAGCTCATTATGACTGGCCGACGCGCCAGCAGGTCAAGGAGTACCGCGACACGGCTCGAGAACTGGTAGACGGCTTGATCCGGCGGTTACCGTTGAACCTCCCGATAACGTGGGAAGAGCCGTTCTGGGGAATCATGATGGGGATCGAACACCAGCGCATCCATCTTGAAACCTCCTCGGTGCTGATCCGCCAGCTTCCGATCGATCAGGTACAGCAGCTCCCCTTGTGGGACATCTGCCCCGATACGGGTGAACCGCCCGACAATCAACTCCTGAACGTGGCGGAGGGCACGGTTACGCTCGGCAAGGCGAAAGATCACCCGCTCTACGGCTGGGATAACGAGTACGGCCGGCACTCTGCCGAACTGCCCGGCTTCAAGGCCGCCCGGTATCTGACCTCCAATCGGGAGTTCCTTCCGTTTATCGAGGCTGGTGGCTACCGCGACCGGCAGTGGTGGAGCGAGGAGGGGTGGAACTGGCGTGAATTCAAACAGGCCGAATGTCCGTTATTCTGGATCAAGGGGAGCGACGGCTGGAAATTGAGGACGATGACTTCTGAGATAGCGCTGCCCTGGAACTGGCCAGTAGAGGTCAATTACCTGGAGGCCAAGGCCTTCTGCAGTTGGAAGTCTGCCCGGTCCGGGAAACCGATCCGATTGCCGAGTGAGGACGAGTGGAACCGGCTGCGGGATGTGTGCCACATCCCCGACCAGCCGTACTGGGACAGGGCACCGGGGAATATCAACCTTGAATGGTGGGCTTCCTCCTGCCCGACCGACCGGTTTAAAAGCGGCGACTTTTTCGACGTGATCGGCAACGTCTGGCAATGGACCGAAACCCCGATCTACCCGTTCCACGGCTTCGAGATCCATCCCTGGTATGACGACTTCTCAACCCCGACCTTCGACACGCGCCACAATCTGATCAAAGGGGGGTCCTGGATTTCGACCGGCAATGAGGCAACTCGTGATGCCCGGTACGCCTTCCGGCGCCACTTCTTCCAGCACGCCGGTTTCCGCTATGTGGAAAGTGACGCGCCGGTTGTTATTCAAGACAACCGGTACGAAAGCGATGCCCTGGCGGCCCAGTACTGTGATGCCCACTACGGGCCGGGGCACTTTGGCGTGGTCAATTTTCCGGCGACCTGCGCAAAAATATGTATTGAGCTGATGCAGGGGCGCACGATAGGACATGCACTTGATCTTGGCTGCGCGCTGGGGAGGTCATCATTTGAGTTGGCACAGGGAGGTTTTACACGGGTGACCGGGCTGGATTTCTCCACCCGTTTTTTCCGCCTGGCGGCCCGGATGCAGCAGGAAGGGAGCCTCAGCTACGCGCTTCCGGAGGAGGGCGAGATCGTCTCATTCCACGAGATTACCTTGTCGGAGCTGGGACTGGACTCCGTTCGCGACCAGGTGCAGTTTTACCAGGGTGACGCCTGCAACCTGCCGGATAAGTTCAACGGGTACGACCTCGTGTTGGCTGCCAACCTGATCGACCGCCTCTACTCGCCGCGCAGATTCCTGACCACCATTCACGAACGGATGAATCCGGGCGGACTCCTCGTGCTCACCTCACCCTATACCTGGCTGGAGGAGTACACAAAAAAAGAAGAGTGGCTGGGGGGGTGCCGGGAAGCGGGTGAACCGGTCTGGTCGTTGGAGGGATTGAAGGATGTTTTGGCGGAACACTTCACCATGATTGGTTATCCGCGCGACGTGCCGTTTGTGATCCGGGAGACAAGGAGAAAGTATCAGCATACGGTGGCAGAGTTGACGGTGTGGGAGTTGAAATAGAATGTATTGGGCACGCTCTGCGGTGCCCGGTCTGCAGGTCTTCTACGTACTACGTACATAGTGGTTTTGCGAGCCTGTAACGTTCGATCAAAATTCAGGAGCGGGGAGAGCTGTTCCATTCAAACGATTGTCCGCCGGGGAGCAATAGGAACTCAATTCGTTGCCACTCTGTTTATAGGTAGCTTTATCCTCATACATACTCTTATCAGCCCGATGTATGAGGGTTCCCATCTCGGCGGGAAGGTATGCGGTTGCACTTCCCAGAGAAAGCCGCACCTGCACCACCCCACTTTCACTGTTCAGCTGCTGTTCTGCTTCGCGGATACGTTCCTGCAAAACAGAACTCATTTTTTCATCCGACTCAAGCAGCAGTACGATAAATTCATCACCACCGGTACGCGCCACAAGGTCTTCAGATCTGAACGCACAGTTGAGAATTTTTGCTGCCGATGTAATCAACGCGTCACCAGCCTCATGCCCATGGGTATCATTTACCTGCTTGAGACCGTCAAGGTCGGCAACGATAACGCTGACCGGGTATTTTCTCCCTTTCGTAACACGCTCAAACGCTACCTCAAAGAATGACCGGTTGTACAATCCGGTTAAAGAGTCGTGGGAGCTGAGGTACTGGAGCTTTTTCTCAATTTCCTTACGATCGCTAATGTCTCTGATAACAGAGAGGACACGCCCCTCCCCGCCAATATGGGATGAGGTGAGCGATACTTCTGCCCAGAACAGCTCACCACTGCTCTTCTTGCCGAGCCATTCATAGCACTGCGGTCCCTCTTCAGAAGCCTTCCGTATCCATCTGATAGCATCATCCAATGAATAGGGAGGTTCACCGGAGCTATAGTCATGAACATTCATGAAAAATATTTCCTCGCGGGAGTAGCCATACATCTTCTCAACCGCTTTATTTGCCTCAACGATGGCGCCGGTATAGGCATCGTGCACAAACACCGCGTCATTAGTCGCATTGAATATTTCCCAATAATTGTTTTCAACGATGCTTAGTGTCAGTTCCTTTTTCCGCAGTTCCGTATTGTCGTAAATGGATACCATGACACCCTGAAGCGTGCCATCTCCCTTCACAAGCGATTGTGCCGTAAACTCACCCCAGAATTCACTCCCATCTTTGCGGATGAAGCGACGTTCCGTCTTGATCTGGGCAACTTCCCCGGTAACCATCATGTGCATATCGAGTTTAGCACTTTCAATTTCAGCGGGATGGATACAATCGATCAGTGCCGTGCCGTTAAGATCAAAAAAAGTGTATCCGAACATTTCTTCCATACGCCTGTTGGCATATAAAATGGTCCATCTGTTGGCATTCGTCATAACGATTCCGGCCTGGGACATATCCATAACCGCCTGGAGCTGTTGCTCCTTATCCCGTAATGCCCGTTCTTTC
>JGI24147J20444_1001347_pt1 | contig 12106 bp, 13 predicted proteins | sample BarGraIncub1133A_FD_20444 | JGI IMG/M metagenome (IMG submission 20444) | reverse complement strand
CGGTGTGCCAATATAGGTAATATCGATGGACCATACCTGATTCGGCCGGTTAATATCAAGATGCCGTAGTAGGTAGGGATAGGTTTTGGCTTGTTTGGACCATTTGCTCAGATTGGGGCCGGGATAGAAACTATGATGTGCACACTTTTTTGGACACGAAATCAAATAGGTGCAACTAAAAGATGAAATCAATGTTGTCTTTATTGTTCGTATATGTTAAAATAAATACGAACAATAAAGACAAAGGTGGCGACCGTATGTTGGATAAATCATTCGTAATGAATTTGCTAAAAGAAAATAATGGTATTGTTGAATCTAAACAGTTAACAGAAGCAGTAATTGATGGTAAAATTCTGCAACGGTTGGAACAGTCCGGAGAAATTGAACGAGTTGGGCGAGGACTCTATATTGATTCGAGTCATATGGCAGATGACTATCTGGTGACACAATATCGATGTAAAAAAGGTGTTTATTCCCATGAGACAGCATTATTTCTTCATGATCTGAGTGATCGAACACCATTCCAGTTGATGCTGACAATCCCCAATGGCTTTAATACAAGACTATTAAAGGATAAGGAGAAGTACAGATTCTTTTATATCAAAAAAGAACTGCACGAAATTGGAAAGATGACATTAACGTCACCTTATGGCAATGAGATTGTCGTCTATAATAAAGAGCGAACCATCTGTGACTGTCTTCGAAAAAAAGAAAAGCTTGACACGGATTTAGTATTGACAGCAGTAAAACAATACATGAAAGAACCCGGAGGTGACTTTGCCCGACTTCTTCAGTATGCTGAACAATTTAATATTCGGAATTTGGTGCGTCAGTACCTGGAGGTATTGTCATGATCGTAAGTAGTCCCAAACAATTAAAAGACTGGATTAATAATTTGGTAAAAAGAGATAATCTGGTCAATAACACGGTACTTCAAAGTTTTATGATGGAGCGATTATTGGAAAGTATAATAAACACGTTTGTTAAGACACAAAATCAGAAATTTTTAGATAAATCTTCTTTCGTATTTTGTTTAAACCACTCTGAGTCCGAATTCATAAAAAACTGCTGACAGGGGTATTCCGGGCCTACTTCTCAACATGACCAGAAATTGCTTCCTTTAGCCGATATTCTAAAACACTAACCATTTTTCATTCAATTCAGGTGCAGTTCTGGAACCAACCCAGAGCGACACAGTAATTTATCGATAAAAACCATCATCGCTGCACATGAAAAAAACCGCCTCGCAGATGGCTCTGCAAAGCGGTTTTGTTGATTAAAGTTTGGTGCCCCTTCAGGGATTCGAACCCTGGACACCCTGATTAAGAGTCAACGGTTTTTCCTTGTATATCAGCTTCTTATTATGTCGGGTGCCGTTTGGGTGCAGTTGTCAAAAACAAAGTATTTTCTTTTATGATCAATATAGTCATCCCTACTATGGTGTTAGATTTTACAAACGGTTTTGATCCCGACCTACTGATTACAAATTGGATTATGTGAGTTTATTTTGTTTATTTATATTTGATTCTAATCATGATAATCTCAGTGTTAAACCATTTCAACGACCATTTATTAATATAATTCTTAATTGATTGTGTTTTATTTCTGATGTGTGCAACAGTCAGTCGCATCCCTCACGAACGTTCGCCTTCTCAACAGCTCCGATGCCTTTCCCCTTATATGATGCATTTGTTAATAATATTCCACCCATAATTCGACCTGAATCACTCTGTAATTTAAAACGCCTTATAAAAATAAGATCTGCAGCAACTAGGTTGCTGCAGATCGATATTCATTTATTTGATAATACTTAACGAGTTTTAACAATATAATCAATAAATAAAATTAATAACCTAATGATAATTATAGATCCCTTTTATCAATTCATACTCGGGCGTCCCCTTTTTAAGATTTATATGTGGTGCTACAAATGACCAAATCATAACCGTAAATGCTATACCTATAATGTATTGCTATACTTAATAAGCCATATTCAAATGCTCCCTTGGATTTCATAATTTAACCCCCCTTCTTAATGAATGAATTTTTTTTGTGATTTTACCACATTCCCAAACAAATCTCTTACCCGGCTTTCAACATCCTTCCATGACACTTCTTTAGCATACGGAAACTTCCTTTGATAATTCTGCCAAAGTTTAAACATCTCTTTACTATAAAAGATTGTGTCTAAATCTTCACTTATTTTTTCATAAATTATAATAGTATTTCGTTTTTCTGCCGTCTTTAGGATCGCATCTGCTAATATTTGCATATCAATATTATTTTTTCTGAGTTTGGCTAATATATACAAATCATAGAAATCCCGCATTCTTGTGTTAAATACGGTTTTTGAAAGAATTGTTTCCATTTTTTCTGCCAAAACTGTTTCCAGATTATAGGCTAAAATCTTAATGGTTCTTTTTTCTAATAATAAACTGAATTCATAATTTATTTCTGAAGGCGTAATGGTATCCCCGGTAGACACGTCTACTTTTAACGGAATTACAGTATTATCCATGATGGCTTCCATACTTATCCTGAAACAACTATATTCAAACTCTTCCCGGATTTCTTCAATACGTTTGATTTTCAAGACAACACCATCACCTATATCCATTTGAACCAAATTATTAAAAACATCACTCATTGTTTTTTCTGAAACCAATAATCCTTTAATAGTTGCATCAAAATCCATTGTTGACCGCGTATCAATTCCCACAAGAGAAGCCACCAACATGCCGCCTTTAAGAATAAAATTATCTTTATATTGAGATAAGGAGATGCGTTCTAATAGCCGTTCCATCATGTAGTTTCTCTGTAGAATTTGGGCGTTAATGTTTTTTTCTTTAGACATATTCCTTAGAAGGTCCTTCATTTGCTTTGCTGTCATAATAGTAATCCCTCCAAATAGTGTAAAACCGTTTTTTCAATTCGGAATTCTTTTGCATAATCCATCAGTCGTTTTAAGTTTTTTTCTTTACTGCGTGCATACCGATTTAGTCCCGTATAGAACATATTTTTATCCATCTGATTACGGCTGCGAATCACATCACAAATTGTCCGGTCGATATCATAAACTTGAACATTTCTGCCATGAATAGTCTTTTTGATTTCCATTCCCAGTAAATGTAATTCTTTCTTTACTGTATACACTGCCACACCAGATTCCCTCAGCCGATTTGTTGCATAACCTCTTGGTACTGTTACGGAATAAAATAGTGGGTCTCTATCCGTCAAGTCATGGAGATAAAGTGCCGTTTCATGAGAAAATATAATTTTTTCGGAACGCACTTGTATGTAAAACATTTCATCAATAAAAGTATCAGGGATAATATAAATACCTTGTGCCACACGCTCTAATTCATTCTTTCCCACGAGATTTGAAAGATATTGCCTGGGAATGCCTTCTTTTTCAGCATCCTTTGTTAAGATTACACCATCATTCTTTTTGCTTAATTCATTAAATTTTTTCTCATAATTCATAAACACTCACCTACTTTAAAACATTTGTATATCAATTATATCTCATCGTTATACGGTTGTAAATATCAAACTTAAAAAGAATCGAAAATGTGGTTCAATACCAATAACATGGCGGCGTTTTATGCTGTTAGGCAAAAAACTCATACCGTTCAGTGTACTGGAAAGCAAACATAAAAACAGCAACTCTCAATCTGTTGGCTAATAGTTGGATAATTACGAAAAAAAAAGCCATTTATAAGATACTTATAAATGGCTTTGCTATGCGGTTTATGGTGTGCCCTGGGCGTACCCTCCCGTATGCACGACATTAATCAAGGCAAAAAGTCGATTTTAATTAAGAATTGCTTAAGGAATTATCGTATTATTCGGCGAATTCCTATGATTTACATCAAAATATTGCTGCTTTTTTGGTGACGATGGGTCGAACCACTTTACAGCGATAATTATTATTTCTGATTATCGGCATGATTAAATGCTCAAAACCGCTTTAACATGCGATTTTCAAGAAATTAATTCGTTTTTTCAATCCAATTATTCAAATTTATTTTATTGATATACTATTGTTTTCACTAACATGTCCATTAAACTTACCATGTTATTCCTGATGTGCATAAATTGTGTATGGTGGCATTATCGATCCTTAAACTTCTTATCAATCAGCTGCCTCCAACACGTTAACTATTGATCATACTTAAATTTCCAAATAGCAATTTTTTCAAATCAGAGGATTTATCTGAGTAATTTTAATTTCGTGTCGGGAAAAGCGTGCACATTATATTTTCAAGTATAACGCTTAAGTTATACATAATAGAAAACTCACCAGCTAGTTCATTTTCAAGAACACTGTTTCTTTATTTTTTTATAAACACTAATCCAAAGTGGTAAGGTGGAAGTTCAACCTGTTTTACTAATGAAAATCCTGTCTTTGCTGCCCAGTCCACAATCATTTCAGGCTTTGGTCTGATCTCCATCGATGGCCCTCTTGGCGTTTCTTCATTTTTCCAGTGGATGACGCCTATTTTTCCATTTTTATTTAATATCCCATACGAATTTTTCAGAAGAACGATTGGTTCTTCACAGTGAAGGATATTAAATAAGGTAATGTAATCAATTTTGCCTTTGTATTTTTCTAGTGTTTTTTGTGTATCTTCTGTGGATATGTCACCATGAATTAGTTTTAAACTCTTGATTCCATTTTCATGAATTTTCTTCTGGCAGATATTTATCATATCTTTTTCTATGTCTAACCCAACCACTATTCCACTAATCAGATTCGAAGCTGGTAGCAGAAATGTACCATATCCACATCCAACATCGATTAATGTTCTGATTCCTTTGTTTACATCCATCTCCTTGAGGATATCCGTAGGAGTAAAAAATGCATCCCATAACTCTTCCGATGGCATACCAGACTCTCTATATTTCATTGTTTTTTCCTTCTTTAATTCCTTATAATATTTTCGACTGTTCAATCATCGCATTCTCTAAATCGTACTATTCGATAACGTTTCCTGAATAGTACGATTTATTCCTTGCATAAAGACAACAATAAAAGTTATGCCTATCTACAAACATACTTCTCATTTATACTACTCCCAAACAACTATCCTGGATATCACTAAGGCCGCTTTTTTAGACTTAAACCTTCAGCTTGAATCGTTGCACCAATCAGATTTTTTTTAAGCATAAAATGCAGTGTTGATGCTATCACCTTTGCATTTTTACTGATATATACGGTAACATCATTCTGTTGTATAATATCAAACGATTCCAATCGATCCGGCTTAATAAGTGAAACCTCGGAAATTTCAAAAGTTGGACAACATCCACCCCCAGTGGAACTGATTGTGAGTGTTAAATCTTTTTTTCTTTTTTTATTCATGTAGGCTAAAACCGCGTCGTCTATTTTTATTTTAAATGATTTTTGCATATTTTTCACTCCTATTCACTCCTATTCCGTTTTATTTTTCGGCAATTCGACTATAAAACAACTGCCTTCGTTTAAGTGACTTTCGGCCACAACCATTCCACCATGGGCAGACACAATTGACTTAACAATGGCGAGACCAATTCCGGAACCACCGGTCATACGATTTCGGGATTTGTCCGCACGGTAAAACCGCTCAAAAACATATGGAAGTTCATCTTCTGGTATACCGACCCCATTATCATTAATCCTCAATCGAACGAACTGCTTATCTTCTGAAATAAAGATCTTTATGACTCCATTCTCCGGCGTATATTTTACCGCATTAGATACTAAATTAATGAGAACCTGGCTGATTCTGTCTCGATCAGCGAATATGTCTGAACTAGTCCCATCAATTGATACTTTCAGGTTCTTTTTATCAATATCTGCTTCAAAGTTTCCAACTGCCTTTTCTGATAATTCAGTCAGATTAATCTGAGTTTTGTCGAGCTTTAAGTTTTCACTTTCTACCTTTGCCAAATTCTCTAAATCCTGTATGATTTTACCTATACGCAATATTTCTTCATGGCAACTTTGCAACCGCTCATTTGTGGGTTCCCAGACCCCTTCAATCATGGCCTCAATATGAGTCCCAATCGATGTAAGTGGGGTTCGTAGTTCATGAGCAACATTAGCTGTGAGCTGTTTTCGTAATGATTCCTGTTTTCCCAATGAATCTGCCAAGTGATTCACTGCGATAATGAGTTCATTTAATTCCCTGGTATTTGAATCTTCTTCGATACGCACATCATAATCACCATCAGAAATTTGTTTCGCGACATTGACGGTTTTAAGGATCGGGCTGCTTAATCGCTTAGCCAGGATTGTTCCAACAATCACTGAAAAAACAAGCGAAAAAATTCCAATGCCGATTAAAATTGTGTTGAGTGCATTTAAAAACTGAAAATCATCAACACTTAAAAAGTAGGGTCCAAAGTAACTGATATTAGCAGTTCCAATGACCTCGCCATCTTTGGTTATGGGAAGCGTCTTTGACATAAATTCACCATTTATTTGAGGGTATTTCGTGTCCATTCGATGTGAAATGTCATCCATCACTTTTGTGCACAAGGACATATCACAGGTTTCAGCATCCCAGATTGTCTGATTCTGCAAATCATAAACCTTGACAATATACCCATCATAAAGGGCATACATGCCAATGGTATGGACGAAATCCGCATCCCAGGTTTTGGTGTTCACATCATATTGCTGACTAAGACTATCTGTTATTTCCTGAGTTCGTTTCTCCTGCTGAATGGTAAGATAATTGGTAAATTCCTTTTGAATTAAAATATTTGATAAAAAGCTGATTGATGCCACAGTGAATAACATAACTAGAGCAATGGTCAGGGATAATTTCGTTCTTAAGCTATGTTTCATAGTGGTCTCCTAATTCATAATTAATTGAATGTCTTCATTTAAAGAAGTTTCATCAATAGCTCCCTGAAAACTTGTTACAATTTTACCATCAGCGTTGATAAAAAAAGTGGCTGGTATTGATGTTACTTCATATGCATTGGCGGCCTCCTGCTTTGTATCAAAATATATTGGAAAATCGAAGCCCTGTTCACGCACATATTGAAGACCGGTTTCTGTCGTTTCTCGTTCACCATCAACATAGTCAACCATTAAAAATACTACCTCATCTTTTTTTTCTCCATATAGTTTATTAAAGTGAGGCATTTCGTTTTTGCAAGGTGGACACCATGAAGCCCAAAAGTTTAGTACGATTGGTTTCCCGAAAAAATCAGAGAGTTTAGCGGAATTTCCAGCTTCATCTATGACTGTGAAGTCTGGTGCCGCCCTTAATACATTTTTCTGTGATGAACCAATTGTATTTGTATTCAATTTATATGTATTCAATTTATATGTATTTGATAGATATGTATATCCCCAAAATGCTGTTCCTAAGAATACCGCAAAGGCGATGACTCCTATCAAAGTTTTGATCTTGTTATTCATTAACTTCTCCCCATGTTGTAAGCCGCGAAAGAAAATATCCCACTAAACCTGTAGCTATCAGGATACCGATTATCACAAGAAATACACCTTAAATAAAATTGATGATGCGATAATTCCTTTTTATAATCTTGAATGTTGAGGTTAAACGTTCAATTAATTGCACACTAAAAATAAAGAGAACACAATTCCGAATAAAAGAGATGATAAAAAACCAACATTAAAATGATTTTATCCATTGGATTTTAAAAAATAAATTATCTTTCAACTAAATATTTTTGTAATCACCGGTAATGACTTTGTATCTTTTTTCATAACTTTATCGTATAATTTTACAATGATTAGTGACAAACAGAAGCCTATTATTCCACCGCCTACTTGAAGCGGAGCCAAAGGCAGTCCAAACCCATTTGCCATAAACCATCCAATAGCTGTTCCTGCAGCAGCAATTACTATAGGTAAAACATAAACCACAAATGCCGCTGTAACCATACTCGTATTGTGCACCACAAATGCGACTCTTTGTCCCGGTTTAGCCGAAATTGTATTCTGGACATCCATCATTATAGCATTATCTCCTGGGCATGCACCACAGTTTTCACAATCTCCATGTCTGGCCGCTTTAACTTTTGCCAGATTTCCATTTGCTTCTACAACAATACCAAATTCTTCTAGTTTCAAAATTTATTTTCTCCTTTAAAATTTGCGATCTTAAATATTTAATGGTTTTTAACTATCTCATATTTAAGATCAGATTTTGTATATCATTTATTTTCACTTAACCAAAACCCAATTTATTTAATACTAAACGGTTTTAAAAACTTATCCACTTCAATTGGTTTGCCATCTTTATCATCTACTTTTACCTTGACAAAAACCCAGCCTTCAATCTTTGTAGGATCAACACCAGCATCAATAAACAGTTGTGGGTTTAAAGCAAAGACAATGTCTTTGTCATTGGTACTCATGTCCTTTGCCCATTCAAATGCATTCCCATCACCAAGGTCTACTCCATAATGGTCAAGAGCTGTATGATACTTAATATGGTCACGTTTTAGATTTACAATCTGTTCATAGGAAGCCAGTGGTGTGACTTCCCCTTTATAGGTTAATTTTTCATCACCTAATGCTGTGCCCACCATGATCTTATCGCCAACAACCATGCTGGCTGGAAGTTTGGTGACATCAAGACCTGCATTGATAAATGGTTTTGCATCCGTTTCAAGCATCACATCATGAGGTGGGCCACTGCTGTAATCTTTACTCCAGATGAAACGGGCAGTCCCATCAGGAGCGGTTAAAGCCCATCCCCCATTCATTTCATCTGCTGCAATTTGGTTGGGCATTGCTTTAAGAACCGCATCAAATGATGTGATGGACGCCTTGCCGATAACGTCTGTCTGCTGGCAACCGGATAAAACTACCAATAATAATGCCGCTGCTCCTGCTAAAAGTATTTTCTTTTTCATACACTTTTCTCTTCATTATTTAAATTTATTTTTTAATTTTTTTATGGCTTGAAACTTTTTAATCTGAGTGCGTTGGTGAGTACCGATACAGAACTCAATGACATGGCGGCGGCTGCAAAAATCGGATTTAACAGTGGACCGCCAAAAAGATAAAGGAGTCCAGCCGCGATGGGAATCCCGGCAACGTTATAACCAAATGCCCAGACAAGATTTTGCTTAATATTGCGAATGGTGCTTTTGCTGAGTTTGATTGCCGTCGGAACATCCATGAGATCACTTCTCATCAGCACAATGTCTGCGGATTCCATGGCTACATCGGTACCGGAGCCAATGGCAATGCCGATGTCTGCTTGTACCAATGCCGGAGCATCGTTAATGCCATCTCCAACCATGGCTACTTTTCGGCCTTCGGCCTGGAGCTTTTTAACTTCATTCGATTTATCCTGGGGTAATACTTCTGCCAATACCCGATCGATGCCAACCTGTTTAGCAATGGCTTCCGCGGTTTTTCGATTGTCACCGGTGATCATGGCAACTTCAATGCCCATTTCATGAAGTTTGGCAATCGCCGCTTTACTGCTTGCCTTCACAACATCTGCTACGGCAATAATACCGGATAATTTGCCATCCATGGCAATATACATGGGGGTTTTGCCTTCTTCTGCCAACCGGTCTGATTCTTCTTCCAGGGTGATCAGTTCGATATTGTTTTCATCCATCATTTTTCTGTTCCCAAGCAGTACCCGGGAACCGTCAAATTCAACTTCGATCCCATAACCGGGAATTGCCTTGAATTTTTCAATTTTAAGAGTTTCAAGATTTTCTTTTTCTGCGCCTCTGACAATCGCTTCACCCAGGGGATGTTCTGAACCCTTTTCAGCTGAAGCCGCAATTTGGAGTAACCAATTTTCTTTAATCCCAGAAACTGTAATAATATCCGTTACTTCTGGCTTACCTTCGGTAATAGTACCTGTTTTATCAAAAACAATGGTGTTGATTTTATGGGTGGTTTCTAAAGCTTCTCCCCCTTTAATCAAAATACCATGCTCTGCGCCCTTGCCTGTTCCAACCATGATGGCCGTTGGCGTAGCAAGGCCAAGCGCACATGGGCAGGCGATGACCAGCACTGAAATGAAAATAGTCATTGAAAACACTAACGAGTGACCGGTAAAAAACCAACCGGAAAAGGCCAGAACGGCGATCACAAATACAATGGGGACAAAATAGCTGGATACGATATCTGCCAATTGGGCGATTGGTGCTTTTGAACCCTGGGCATCTTCAACCAGTTTGATGATTTGAGCAAGGGCTGTGTCGCCGCCAATTTTTGTTGCTCTGAATTTTATACTGCCATTTTTATTGATACTGGCAGCATACACCGCATCGCCTGATTTTTTATCAATGGGCATGCTTTCTCCCGTCAGCATGGATTCATCAATGGCTGTGTTGCCTTCGATGACAATCCCATCAACTGGAATTTTCCCGCCTGGTTTTACCAAAATTACATCTTCAATCTCGACATCTTCAATCGGTGTCTCAATTTCGATCCCATTTCGAATAACGATTGCCGTTTTAGGGGCAAGTCCCATCAGCTTTTTGATGGCTTCTGAGGTTTTGCCTTTGGATACCGCTTCCAGGTATTTTCCTAACAGGATCAAGGTGATAATAACCCCGGCAGTTTCAAAATACAAATCCTGGACTGCCCCAAAATTACCTATAATTATCTGATAAACAGAATAGAGGCTGTAAAGAATTGCTGCCGATGTTCCCATGGCAATCAGTGAATCCATATTGGGGCTGCGTTGGATGAGCGCTTTGAAACCGACCGAATAAAATCGATTGCCGGCGATAATGATTGGTATGACCAGAATGATTTCTACCAGGGCATAGCTGAGCGGATACTGCATGGGCTCTAAAAAGCTTGGAATTGGTAATTGCAACCACGAGATCATGGCACCCATGGCAAGATAAAGAAGGGGTACAGCAAACGAAGCTGAAACAATAAGCTTTGTTTTAAGTATTCGTATGGCTTTTTGCTTCCGCAGTTTATCCTCATCAACCGCACTTTTTTTCTCTATTTCAAGGGCTTGATACCCGGCTTTTTCAATCGCCTGTCGGATCGCCGACAGTTTAATTTTCTGTGAGTCGTAGTGAACAGTCGCTTTTTCAGTTGCTAAATTAACCGATGCACTTGTTACCCCTTCAAGTTTTCCCAAAACCCTTTCAATACGAGCGGAACAGGCGGCACAGGTCATTCCCCCAATAGGTATCGTAACTTCACTTTTCGTTGAAATTTCCAATGTCCCGTATCCTGCTTTTTCAACTGCCGCTTTGATATTTTGTCGTGAGGTTTTAGCCTTATCGTAGGCAACAGATAGGTTCTCAGTTGCAAAATTGACCGATGCACTGGCTATCCCATCCATCTTATTGACCACTTTTTCAACCCTGGCCGCACAGGCGGCACAGGTCATTCCTGTTATTTTAACCGTTTCTTTGTTCATTAAATTCCCCTCACTTTAGTGTCTTATTTGAATTCACATTTTTTTAGATTTTTATTCATTTATTGGAGCAAAACCTGTATTGATGAAATAATCATTGATCTTTTATTGGTTTATATCGTCGACAACGGTAATAGTGCTTCCCACCATTCCCATCCAACAGGAATAGACAATTTTACCTGACGCCGTCGGTGTGAATTCAACTACATTTTCTCCAACGCTCAGTTTTTTCTCAACGTTATAGTCTCTGATGACCATTTTATTATTACAACCACTCAGATCACCATCATTTGCTGTAATGGTCCATTTAACCGGGATACCCTTTTGAACGATAATCGGATCATATATACCATTATCCAGGGTTGTTGCCACTGTTTGAACGCCATCGCTGACGACAGCCTTGGCCGTGCCATTTGAACTGGCAGAAGAACTGCTCGTACTCGGCTGTGTTTTGGTATTTTGAGTATTACTGCTTGACTGGCTTTGTGACGAATTGGAATTAACCGCACTCCCCCCCGATGTCCCAGCACTTTTGCTGCAACCGGAAAATAACACGATTCCAATGATGAATATTGCTAAAACGCTTCCTACTAAATAAAATGATTTTTTCATTTTTTTGACTCCTTTAATATTACTTTCTCTTATTTTTTAATTAACAATCGTTATATTGCTCTTAATCATCCCCATCCAGCAACTATAGGGTACTGTTCCTGTTTCAGTGGAGT
>JGI24147J20444_1001337_pt1 | contig 12181 bp, 9 predicted proteins | sample BarGraIncub1133A_FD_20444 | JGI IMG/M metagenome (IMG submission 20444) | reverse complement strand
AGAATCGTATCTTAAAGCATCCTTTTACAGCGGCGATGAAATAAAAATACTTACTGCTCCTGATAGCATAACTATTTATGGACTGAACGACACCAATAAAGTGTATAACAAAGCCACGAGGATTGAACACGCACTGCTTCCATTGAATGCTTCAACACCTGAATGTACATTTATCATTAAAATAAACGGTATTACCGACACTGTAAAATTCACCTATTCCAGCTACCCTCATTTGATATCCAAAGAATGTGGTTACACCTTTTATCATCAACTTGACACTGTTCGTGTTTATTCAAAACATATCATTAAGGACATCTACTCCGGGAACCAAACTATTACTAATCTAAATGTGGAGAACATTCGCATATTCTTTTAGTCTGCTTTTTATCCTGAATTTTGGCTGGATTCAGATACAAGCCCAGGATACGATCCCTATTCCTCTTAAAATCAAGGTTGGAATGGAAGTTTCCGGTCCTGCGATCTACTATTCCGATAAAAATATTTTAAATGCCGAAGGATATATTTCTGTCGATCTTAATGAAAAACGAGCTGTCATGTTTGCAGCAGGATATCTCAATTACAAATATTCTCAGTATAACTACACTTATCTGAATAAAGGAAGTTTTATCCGTGCCGGAATTGATTTTAACCTTCTTAAACCTGATAAGTCGCTCGGTAAATATTGGGCAGGAATCGGACTCAGGTATGGTTTAAGCAGGTTCAATTCCGAAGTTCCCTCCTTTGAAAAGGAGAATTATTGGGGTATAACCACTTCTTCAATTGCTAAGAGGATCAACTGGGGACATTTTGTTGAAGTGTCTCCGGGTGTGCGGGCAGAAATCTTCAGGAATTTCAGCATGGGCTGGTCAATAAGTCTGAGAATGTTGATATATACCGGTGCCGGAAAAGATTTAAGGCCGGTTTATTTTCCAGGATTCGGCGATGGCACAAAAACCATAAGTGCGGGTATGAGTTACTTTATCGTTTGGAATATTCCATATAAAAAGATAAAAGCAGTAATGAAGAAGGAGGTTCCCGAAGAGACTGATGATAAAGACAATACAACCACTTCAGGCAATAAACAACAGGGATCAGACATCAGACAATAAAACATCAGGACCTGTCTGGTTTTCTGCTGAAAAGATATAACCCGGTAAATGTCAGAAGCCCATTCAGAAGAAGTAATTCAAATCCGAATTTATAACCATTAAACAACTCTACTGAATATTTACTCAGGAAGAAACAGGCTAAAGGCGAAAGAATCGCAATAACCGGGGTAATCTTATCTTTTACATTCCTTTTTGTGAACAGCCCGAAAGAATATAATCCAAGTAATGGACCATAGGTATACCCGGCAATAGTAAAAAGTTTATCAATTACTGCCCGGTCGTTCAAAGCGCTGAACATTAAAACACTTATAAAGAATACCAGGGCAATGGTTAAGTGCACCACATATCTGATCCTGGTTTTTGCTTTTTCAGTAATCCCTTCTCTCCTTTCCAGACCCAAAAAATCAATACTCACAGATGTTGTGAGAGAAGTCAATGCACCATCGGCACTTGGAAAAGCTGCTGAAATGAGGCCTATGAGAAACACAACTCCCGATACCGGACCAAGATACCTGATTGCTATAGTTGGAAAGATATCATCGCTCGACGCTATTGTCAGACCTTTATTCTGAACAAAAATAAGCAGAAGTGCACCAAGAAACAGGAATAATAGATTTACCACAACAAGTATCCCGCTGAAAGTAAACATATTCTTCTGCGCCTCTTTTATGTTCCTGCAACTCAGGTTTTTTTGCATCATTTCCTGATCAAGTCCTGTCATAACTATCGTAATAAACATTCCGCTGAAAAATTGTTTAATAAAAAACCGTGGGTGATGCCAGTCAGTAATGAACATATTCGAAACGTGACTCTCTTTTACAATGGAAACAAGTTTTAAAAGAGGTAAATGCAGGTTCTTTCCAATATAAATTACTGATAATACAACTGCCAGAAGCATGAAAGTTGTTTGAAAAGTATCAGTCCAGATAATTGTCCTTATCCCACCTTTTAAAGTATATAGGATGATCAGTGTGATAAAAACAAATACATTGACCCAGAAAGGTACATTCCAAGCATCAAACACAAAAATTTGCAGAACATTAATAACCAAAAACATACGCAATGAGGCGCCAAGAGTTCTCGATAAAATGAAAAAACCGGCTCCGGTTTTATAAGACCAGAATCCGAACCTTTGTTCCAGATAAGAGTAAATAGATGTCAGTTTCAATCGGTAATACAGTGGGAGCAGAACCAGGGCAATTACAAAATAACCGAACAGGTATCCTAAAACAACGATCATATAACTGAACTGGGTATCTTTCACCCATCCTGGTACAGACATAAATGTCACTCCGGAAAGTGATGCGCCGATCATTCCATAAGCAACAACAAACCAGGGAGATACCTTGTTTCCTATAAAAAAAGACTGGCTGTCGGCTTTTCGTGCCGTATACCAGGTAACAGCAAATAAGACCAGAGTATAGATCAGGAAAATCACAAGGATCAGCAGCGGTGACATATTAAAATCAATTAGTTTACAAGAATAACAAAAAGAAAGGAAGACAAAAAATTCTCTGTCAGTTTAATAACACCGGAAAATTGAACTAATTTTGTTTAAAATAATTTAATTATGAGTTTTACTGAATTTCCATCCAGGCTTCTGGAAAATGCAGTGAATGAATTTGCTTCTCTTCCCGGAGTAGGAAGAAAAACAGCTTTCCGACTGGTAATGAATCTGTTAAGAAGAGATTCTGAAGATGTAAGAAAGTTTGGTGAGAGTATCATCAGACTTCATGCAGAGATTCACTATTGCAAGATCTGCAACAATATTTCAGATACTGAAATATGCAATATCTGCAATGATGAAAAGAGGGAGAGGTCTGTAATCTGTGTGGTTGAAAACATTCAGGATGTAATGGCTATTGAAAATACAAGGCAGTTTAAAGGATTATATCATGTTCTGGGAGGTATTATTTCACCTATTGATGGTATTGGCCCTTCTGATTTAAAAATCGATAACCTTGAAGAAAAAGTGAAGGCCGGAGGTGTGAGCGAAATAATTTTTGCCCTGAGTACAACTATGGAAGGTGATACTACTAATTATTATCTGTTTAAAAGACTAAATAAATATAATATAAGCCTCACGACTCTTGCAAGAGGTGTTGCTATTGGCGATGAGCTTGAATATACAGATGAAATTACACTAGGACGGGCGATTAATAACAGAAATCCATACCAGCAATGTTAACATCAATCAATCACTTTCTTTCGAATTCGGGAAAGAGCATGAAGCGTTCAGCAATAAGAGAGATCCTCAAACATCTCGAGAAACCTGGTATGATTTCATTTGCCGGTGGATTACCTGCACCTGAAACTTTTCCTGTCAATGATCTAAAAGAGATTGTCAGTGAAATACTTGAGAAAAACGGACCTGATAGTCTTCAGTACGGTACAACCGAAGGTGATCCTCTTTTAAGAAAGATGCTTGTAGAACGGCATAACAGGCAGGGATTGAAAATAGGAATAGAAAATCTGATAATAACTACCGCTTCACAACAGGCTCTTGATCTTATCGCCAAGGTATTTCTCGATCGCGGCGACTATGTTCTTTGCGGGCTTCCATCCTATCTTGGAGGAATTAATGCATTCACTCTTTATGGTGCAAAGCTGAAAGGAATATCCCTCGACGAAAATGGAATGAACCCTGAGGAACTCGAGAAAACTGTAATAATTCTTAAAGAACTGGGGCGAAAAGTCAAGTTTATATATGTTATACCTGATTTTCAGAATCCTTCCGGTATCACACTTCCCGATTCCAGGAGACGTAGAATTATTGAAATAGCCGATAAATATGACCTGCTGGTTGTGGAAGACAGCCCTTACAGAGAAGTACGTTTTGAAGGAGAGCCTCAAAAACTTATGAATGAGCTTGATACTACCGGGAGGGTTATTACCCTGTGTACTTTTTCCAAAATATTCGCGCCTGGATTCAGAGTTGGCTGGGTAGTCGGAAATCCTGAAATACTGGATAAACTGGTAATGGCAAAACAAACTGCAGATCTCTGCACTTCTTCATTTGTTCAGAAAATCATAGCCCGCTATATGGAGAAAGGGTTATTGGATAAAAACCTGAAGAAGACAATTGATCTCTATCGTGAAAGGTGCTCACATATGATAGGCTGCTTTAAGAAGTATATGCCGGCAGGTGTAAGCTGGACAGAACCTCAGGGTGGTTTATTCCTGTTCGTGACTCTGCCATCCCATCTTGATGCAGATGATATATTTAAGAAAGCAATCGAGAAAAATGTTGCCTTCGTTGCAGGTTCATCTTTCTTCTGTAATAATTCAGGACACAATACAATGCGGATAAATTTCTCTTTTTCTAACAAGGAAGAGATTGAAGAAGGAGTTCGCAGACTCTCACAGGTTATTTGCGATGAATTAAAATCAGAATAACCACAGTATGGAATTATCTGTAATTATTGTGAATTTTAATGTAAGAGATTTCCTGAGACAATGTCTATTCTCTGTAATGTTAGCCTCTGAAAACATTGATTGTGAGATATTTGTTGTTGACAATAATTCAGAAGACGGTTCTGTTGGAATGATAAAAAGTGAGTTTCCTGATGTTAAACTTATAATTAATACGGTAAACTCAGGGTTTTCCGCTGCAAATAATCAGGCAATCAAAAAGTCACAAGGCCGATTTATATTGCTTCTTAATCCCGATACAATTGTTGAAAAAGATACTTTCTCGAAATGTATCGATTTCATGAACATGCACACCGATGCCGGAGCAATAGGAATAAGAATGATAAACGGTGAAGGCAGGTTTCTCCCCGAATCAAAAAGAGCGTTTCCGACTCCGGGAATTGCATTTTTTAAAACATTCGGATTATCATTCCTGTTCCCAAAATCTCCGCTTATAAACAAATATTACCTGCCTCAGATTGATTACCTTGAAACTGCATTGACTGAAGTGATTTCAGGTGCATATATGTTTATCCGAAGGGAAGCTCTGGAAAAATCGGGTCTGCTGGACGAAGATTTCTTTTTGTATGGTGAAGATATAGACTTGAGTTACAGGCTACTACAAACACGTTATAATAATTACTACTTTCCTCTGGTAAGTATAGTTCATTTCAAAGGCAAAAGCACATCAGGAGATGGATATAAGGATATTCTACATTTTTACGATTCAATGCGGATTTATGTCAGTAAGCACAGTGCTGAGGGTAAATACCGGTCATTCCGGCTAATAATTATCGGTGCAGTCTATTTCAGAGAGATATTAGCTATCAGTAATCGCTTATTGAGAAATATATTTAAAAGCAGCTAGAAAAGGCTGTATTATTGTTTCAACATAAAACGGATACCTGAAACATTTTGTCGATCAGGTTGTTTAGTATATAAGATAAATTAAAATACAAAAACACTATTTATGTCGAGGTTAAATATCTTATTACCTGCAATGGGTGAAGGAGTAATTGAGGCAACTATTAACAAATGGCTTGTCGCAGAAGGATCTCTGGTGAAGGAAGATGACCCGCTCGTTGAAGTAGCGACAGATAAAGTGGATTCTGAAATCCCGGCGCCTGCAGCAGGTACCATAGTCTCAATTGCCGTTAAAGAGGGTTCAGTTGCTAAAATAGGTGAATTATTGGCCGTCCTTGAGAACAATGATGTCCCTGCTAAGGAAGAATTAAAGAAAGTTGATAAAGAGGTTGAAAGAATTCGTGAAACCATTGAATCTATAAAACAGGAAAAGACTGAGATAGAAGTATTATCTCATGATATGAAAAGCCGGACACCCTCAGGAAAATTTATATCACCGCTGGTGAGAAGCATTGCAGCCCGGGAAGGAATAAGTTATGCAGATCTCGATAAGACAACCGGGACGGGAATGGATGGAAGGATAACAAAAGATGATATTCTGAAAACCCTCGGGAATCGTAAAAAAACTGAAGAAGCAGCTAAGGCTGCAGAGACTGTTAATACAATAAAGACTTCAAAGAAAAATGAACCTTCTCTTATCAGATCATATGGCGATGAAGTAATTCCGATGGACAGGATCCGGAAAATTATCGCAGAACATATGGTTATGTCGAAAAGAACGTCACCGCATGTTACATCCTTTATAGATGCAGATGTCACGCGACTCATGAACTGGAGAAATGCCAACAAGGAAAAATTTCTGGCGAATGAAGGACAAAAACTAACTCTGACCCCCATTTTTATAGATGCAGTGGCAAAAGCCCTCTATGAATTCCCGATGATCAATATATCAGTTGAGGGTGATAATATTATAAGGAAGAAAAATATAAACATTGGCATGGCAACTGCTCTACCCGATGGTAATCTGATTGTTCCGGTAATAAAAAACGCCAATGAGAAAAACCTCACAGGACTCGCAAAGGCTGTCAATGATCTGGCTGAAAGAGCCAGAATGAATAAATTAAAGCCCGACGAAATTACCGGAGGCACCTTTACGATTACAAACTTTGGTAGTTATGATAATCTGGCGGGAACACCTATTATTAATCAGCCACAGGCAGCCATCCTTGGAACTGGTGTAGTAAGAAAAACTCCGGCAGTTATCGAAACACCTGACGGAGATATGATAGCCATCAGGCAGGTAATGATACTCTCTTTAAGTTACGATCACAGGGTAATTGACGGTGCGCTTGCAGGAAAATTCCTGCATAAAGTGAAAGAGATTCTTGAAAATTATTCGCCTGATATAGTTTAATCAGCTGTTATGGCACAGAAACTGATTGTCATTTTGTTAAGGAAAAAATTTGATGTTGAAAAAAAAAGGATAGAATTGGGAAAAAGGGCTGCTATAAGTAGGCCTTTTTTCTAATATTTAACTTATATTAGTAACTTTAAGTAGAATGCCGACAAATTGACTTCCTCAATTCTGAATATAGAAATTAGGGATTATAATTTTCACAAATGTTTTATGTGCCATCACTCCATTTAGATTAATTGTATTATGATGAAAAGGTTAGTTCTTTTAACGTGGCTGCTGGCTGCATTTATCAATTCTGATTTATTTTCTCAATCTAGAGAAGAGCTGAGAAATAATTTTTATGATGCTGAAAGCTGGATCTTGTTTGAAGCCTATCAGGATGCCCTGCCATTATATCTGCAGTTGTTAAGGAAATACCCCGATAATTCAAATTTCAGATACAGGGTCGGCCAGTGTTATATAAACATCCCGGGAGAGAAAGCTAAAGCTGTAAGTTTCCTTGAAGCTGCAGTTAAAAACATTGATCCAAAATATAGAGAAGGAAAATTCAACGAAACCGGAGCGCCTTACGATGCGCTATATTATCTGGCCAATGCATACCGGATAAATAACCAGCCCGATAAAGCTATCAGAGCTTACCAGCTTTTCCGAAAGAACCTTAACCCTGAAGTTTATGATTCAACAGTTGTAAACCTTCAGATACAATCATGTTTTAACGCCAAGGAACTGATGCGGATGCCTCTGTTTATAAAAGAGAAAAATCTAGGGAATATCATAAACGGATATAACAGTGAATTTAACCCCGTAGTTTCAGATAAGGAGGATCTTCTTGTATTTTCAAGAAGTCAGGCATTTTACGATGCACTTCTCTACTCGACAAAGGTCAATGGTCAATGGACAGAACCCGTGAATTTGAATGAGATACTGAAAATCGACCGCGATCTGTTTCCTACTTCTATTTCGAAAGATGGTAAAGACCTATACCTGTACAGTTCTGCTGATTATGATGGAATTATCTATACTACCAGATTTGATAACGGGAAATGGTCACCTCTGGTAAAGCTCAATGAGAACATAAATACCAAATACTGGGAATCACATGCTACCATATCGCACGACAATAAAAAACTATATTTTACAAGCAACAGGAAAGGCACTCTCGGCGGTCTTGATATATGGGTTTCAAATCGTGACAGTACAGGCGACTGGGGCCCGGCNGTGAATCTCGGACCTGTTATCAATACTTTATATAATGAGGAAACTCCTTTCCTGAGCGATGATGATAAAACCCTTTTCTTTAGTTCCAGGGGTCATTTTAATATGGGAGGTTACGATATCTTTTACTCAAGACTACTTGATAACGGCGAATGGTCAGTTCCTCTTAATATAGGATATCCTCTGAACACCACTGATGATGATGTGTTCTTTAAGCCGGTGAATCAGGGTTACGAAGGATATATAGCTAAGGAAAAACCTGGTGGCTTTGGGAAGCAGGATATCTACCGGATCGAGATTTTTTCAAATGACCACCCCAGAAAGTTTTTCGTAAGAGGCTTGGTAAAAGTTGCTGACCTTATAAGCAATTCCAATGATAGCGTGAAAGTGAGCGCAATGAATATCAAAAACCAGAACCAGACGATAATAGTCTATTCTGATCCTAAAACAGGAGAATATGAATTTCAGCTCCCACAGGGTGATTATCAAATCACGTACGAAGGAGAAGGAGGTGAAAAAGTTGTTAGAAAATTGGACTTGCCACTTTCAAACCCTTCTGACAGTTTTGTAGTTCCTGGAACAATACTCCCGAAAACTGACTTTATCGCAGATTTAAATGTTAAAACCAATAAAACCATTTCCGTTACTAACGGTGACTCAATTTCATTTCCTATGAAGGTTGAACCCAGGTCTGTGCTTACAGTTGAACATTGGGTAGGTGATTCATTAGTATCCGTTGAAAAATTTACAATCCTCGATTCGACATTTAACTATAAAATGGCACCTAGTCGGGGAGATAACAGACTTGTTTTTAAACTTACCGATAGATTTAATAACACGACTAAAACTGAAGTTTTTATCACCAGGGAGAAAAATATTACGCAGCAACCTTTGCTTCATCCTGAGTACGACCGTGTTATATCCGATAAACAGATTGCCTCATTCTCAACAATGCTGAAGAGCAGGGCTAATGGCGATCTGTTAAAAGTTATCACAGATGCAAAGACTGAAAATAAACAATTCGGGAAAGTCGATGATTTTATCGTGTACCTGAAGGAAGAAGCTTCCAGAAAAAACATTAATCCTGAGGAGATTGATAAACTGACTCTCAAAGTGGCTGTGATGGACAATATACTGACACAGACTGCTGTTGATTATCTGGCAGCGCATACAGAGGGTGACCTGAAGAAAATTCTTACGGATCTTGATATTTATAAATCGAACCTTAAGACCTGGACTGATTTACAGAATTATATCAGCTCCAAAACAGGTGGTAAGATAAGCCCTGAGGATCTCAACAGGATTGCAGCAGCTATATTAGCCGGAACTGATCCATACATTGTAATAATGAAGAAGAAGATACTTGCCTTCAGTGAAAAGTCGGATGCCGGAGATATGATTCGTCAATCTGTAGCCGCAGTCGATCAGAAAGATATTAAAACAAAAGATAAATGGCTGGAGGCATTTTATATTGAATCTCTAAGGCGTGGACTTTCCCTGAAACAGGTATCAGAGATGCTTGTCAGCATTAGTTCATTACCTGATACCAAAGTTGAACAATACCTTCACGATCTGATTGAAAAGTCTGAAGAGCCATTCACTGCTTCACTGAAATCAATTGATCTGAAAAAAGAAGGAATAAATACGCCGGAAGATCTGATAATGTATCTTTTTGCGAATAAGGAAAAATTTCCCGGAAGAAGCTGTCGCTAAGAGTATTGCAAACCTGATATCTGCAAAAGATGTCTCTGCGGATATGATTAAATCCCACTTGCCGACCATCAAAAAAAGCCCTCTATGGATTTTATGGGTTCTGATTGGAAGCGGACTTTTCATCTTTTTCTTTATTTTGTGGAAAAGAAAAAAGAATAAAAAGAAATAAAAATCTCAGAGTATGACCGGCATTTGTCGGTCGTACTCATAAAATAATATCTGATTAATAATTCTTTTGCTAATTTTTTATAAATTTGTTTGTCAAAATCTCTGCATATGAGCAAAAGAGTTGTGTTTCTTTTTTTCATAATAGTTTTAATCATTCCTGTTTATGCCCAGGAGAATAAGGAACTTCAGGATTCATTTCTTGAAGCTGAATATTTCCTTATGAATGAAGCCTATGCCGATGCACTGACGAACTATCTGCAGCTCTATGAAAAGCTACCCAATAATTCTAACCTTGCTTATTGTATAGGTGTATGCTATCTTAATATTCCCGGGAAAAAGAACCTCTCAATCGAGTATCTGGAAAACGCTACAAAAAACATGTCAGCCAAGCATAAAGAGGGTGCTCTCACCCAGATAGCTGCTCCCTATGATGCATTATTTGAACTTGGAAGAGCGTACCGTATTAATTACAGGTTTGACAAAGCAAAAGAAACTTTTACGAAATACCTCGAGACACTTCTTCCCGACGACCGTGAGAACATTGATTTTGTTAAAAACGAAATAAAGGTATGCGATATGGCAAAAGTTCTGATTGCCAAGCCTGTAGCATATACAGAGGAGAACGTCGGCGATATCTTCAATGATGAAAAATCAAATTCAAATCCGTTGATTTCGGCCGACGGAAAATCTTTTGCTTATATGGTGTCTCTTAAATTCTATGATGCAGTAATGTTTTCGAAACTTGTTAACGGGAAATGGACTGCCCCGGTTAACATTACTCCGGAACTCCAGTCTGATGGAGATTTTTACATTTCCTGCCTCTCCGCTGATGGTAAATTATTATTCCTTTCTAAAGATGATCATACTAACAGCGATATTTATGTGAGTTCATATAATGGAACCAGTTGGAGCAAGGCCACTAAACTTAATAAAAATATCGATACAAAATATTGGGAGTCACATGGTTTTATATCTGAAGATGGCAATCAATTAGTATTCGCTTCAGACAGACCTGGGGGGTTTGGAGGTCTCGATTTGTATATATCCCGGAAAGTAAATGGCGACTGGGGTCCTGCAGTAAATCTTGGTCCGGAAATAAATACTGAGTTTAACGAGGACAGACCATTTCTGATCAACAACGGCAAAACCCTGTTTTTCAGCTCCCAGGGGCATGAAAATATCGGAGGCTACGATCTTTTCAGATCCGATTTGCAATCGAACGGTTTGTGGAATAAGCCTAAAAATCTTGGCTATCCGATTAATACCCCTGATGACGAAATATTCTTTATGCCGATCGGTGATGGGAAATCCGGCTATTATTCTAAGTATAAAGAGACCGGAGGATTCGGGAAGGAAGATATTTATAAGATTACCTTCAAATAAAAATTGCCTTGTATTTGTTAAAACATTTAGAAAAATTAGTATATTTGTTCTGATGGTAAAATTCAGAGTAAAGATTATAAGTGTTTCGTTGCAACTATTAACTCTGGTTATCTTCCCGGTTGCCGCCTCAGCTCAGTCTTCCAGCGAAATGAAAAAGATATTTGACAAGGCGGAGTCGTACTTCCTTTTTGAAGAATATGAGCTTGCAAATCAACTATACCTTCTTATAGATTCTCCTGATAATCTTAATATTAAATATAAAATTGGCACCTGCTACCTGAATATTCCCGGTGAAAAAGAAAAATCAATCCCATATCTGGAAGAAGCTGTTAAAACGGCCAGTTATGATTCGAAACCCGAATCATTTAAGGAGAAAAAAGCTCCGCTCGATGTCTATTTTTCTCTTGCCAGAGCCTATTTGATTAATAATCAATTTGAAAAAGCGCTTAATACTCTTCAAACCTTCAGTAAGCTTGCCGGGGAATCAAAATCCAAAGGAGGTATGAAGAACTTTGAGTATATTGATCAGCAGATTCAGGCCTGTAAGAATGCAATTCAATTTAAGGATAATCCGACAGTTTTTAGCAAAAAGTCTTTGGGAAGTGACTTCAATCAGGGCGCAATAAACGAAAATCCTGCTGTTAGTTTTGACGGGAACACTATTGTTTATACTGAGCGCAGGGGCATTGTCAATGCAATCTTCTTTTCCAAAAAAGAAAGAGGAAAATGGCAGCCACCTATTGAAATAACTGCAGCTCTGAAAGCTGGTGAAGATTGCTCGTCATGTTCCTTGAACAGCGATGGCACTGAACTCTTCCTGTATAAAACAGATAATTACGACGGAGTGATATATTCATCAAATTATGTTGATGGTGCATGGACTCCAATTAAAAAGTTAAAC
>JGI24147J20444_1001336_pt1 | contig 12189 bp, 10 predicted proteins | sample BarGraIncub1133A_FD_20444 | JGI IMG/M metagenome (IMG submission 20444) | reverse complement strand
GCAACAATCGCATCAAATTCTGCTTCTGTTTTAGCATCATTGATTTGTTTTGCCAATGCCTCATCGGTTAATACTTTTGCGGCCAATGCTCTTGCACCATCAATACTCATGTTCTTCCTCCTTTTGTAAATATTTTGGCTAAATCGTAAAATGAGTCAGCCAATATTTAAAATTAAATTGATATAGAATATCAACTAATTTTTCATGGAATTCCGCCTGGTTTCTATAAGGCCCCCCGAATAATGCATAACATTCGATTTTCATATCTTCCAGACTTCTTTTTCCGGCACAGCGTAAAAGCAGCTCATACTCCAAAGGTGAAAGAGCCATGCCATCCAGTTTTGGGAACCCTTCGGCAAATGTCATGGTTCGCCATAATTCAAAGGTTCGTTGAGGATAATCTCTGGCGAAATCCAGTGATTCATCAAAGGCCTGTCCTTCATTTAAATAAATCATATAGTAATATTCATAGGCTCTTGGATTGGCGGAAATTTCCTCAAACCATCGGCTCCTGATGCCATAGGTCATGGCGGCTTTAAACTGTTTCATCACCGCATCTTGTTTCAGCTCATGGTTTTTGATTTTCTTTTGCATACTTTCTCTGATGACTTTATTTAATTCCTGACGGTCTTTCATGACCTGGTCCTGGCTTCGCCCCTTCGGTGTCACAAAGGGGTAATCATCGCCGGAAAGAAGGCCGGTTTCATCATGCAGCTGCAAATTGAATTTTTCCGGATTTTCAAGTATTTGTGTTCCCGGATAGGCTCTTAAAAATCCTGTGATAATGTCAATTACCCCTGGAGCCTTATCCATCAGAGTTTTTATAAGCCCTGCTGTTACACCTTCTTCCTCGACCGGCCCACCAACAATAAAGTTGGTGGCAATCTGGCTGAGGCCGCAGTTTGCGGCATAGTCTACAAATTCAATAATGTCCGGTACCTTCACATGCTTGTTGTATAGATCGATAACCTTCTGATCACCGGATTCTATGCCAATCTGAAGACGGATCAGCCCTGAATCAATCATATTGGGAAGGATATCCATCCAGTTTTTTATTTGCCCCACATGGCATTCACAATACCAGACAATATTCCGTTCTTTTCGGATTTCCTTCAGGCCTTTGCAAAATTCTTCAATCCGCTCTCTGTTAAGGGTAAAAGTATCGTCCATGATAATAATATAGTTTAAATCCGGATTGTTTTTTAAATTGAGTCTGATTTCCGAAAGCACCAAAGGGATGCTCCTCAATCGAACCTTATGCTTTCCTGGACTGGGGGCGCAGTAGGAACATTGATAGGGACAGCCTCTGCCTGTAAAAATCAGTTTGCCATAGGCATGGTTTTTATGGAGGGAACAATGGTAGGCCGGCAACGGCAGACAGTCCAGATCTTCAATGATTTCGGGGGGCTCTGTTTCAATAAAAACACCCTTCTTGATGTAGGCGAGTCCGTTAATCTCATTTAAATCACCCTCAGCCTTTAATACGGTGTTTAAAAGCATAGGCAGCGACACTTCGCCTTCGCCTCTGAGGATATAATCCGCCTGACTGTCTTCCAGAAATTTCTGTTGCAGCCCGATGCTTTGGGGTCCCCCAACAATGATGGGTATGTTCCATTTTTCTTTTATTTTTTTTGACAGGCCGACAATCAGCTGGGTATTATCAAAATCACAGGAAAAGCCTACTGCCTCTGGCTTATTCTTTTCGATCTCTTCCAGTAGTTTTTCCGGTTTCCCGTGAAAAACAAGCGGTTCGAATCCGGCTCTTTCAAGAACCCCTGCCAGATAAAACAACCCAACATAATCATGGGCATTTGTTTCATATTTTTTTGATACATTACAAAGTAGTATCTTCATCTTCTTACCCTTTTCTAGAACGGAACAACCAGAAGCCAGTATTTTTTATCAAAAACTTTTAAAGTCTCAATGATTCGTTCCATTAATTCATCGTGACTTTCCCCAAATGGTTTTCCAAATCGATCGTAGAGTATATCGGCAATGGTTTTTATGGTGCTTTTGCCTGTACAGTATTTCATAGCCTCATATTCAAAGGGTGATAAGGCCTCCCCCCACAAAACAGGATAGCCCTGGGAAAAATCAACATCCCGCCACATTTCAATCATCCGCTGGGGCCGCCAGTTGGGCAGCTCCGCCGGATCCACATCGACAATCCGGCTGGCTGATTCTCTTGCCAGCATGGTGTAATAGGCGGTTAAGGTTGGTTTGTGGTGAGAAATTATATTAATCCAGTATTTGGGGCCTCTGGATCCCATTGATTTTTTATAGCATCTTAAAATAGCCTCATGACTTAACTCCCCGTCGTTGAGCATAATCTTCACCTCATCTACAAAACTTTGGAGGTATTCCTGATAGGCTCCCATGATTTCTCGGCGGTCCATTGTTTCACTATCCATGATGGGATAATCGGAAATGGAGCCAAGGCCCTGTTCATCGTAGATGATTAACCCATATTTTTCAGGATGAAGACCAATATCTGTCATTGGATAGGGCATCACAATGCTCGGGGCGATTTCCATCATCCCCGGGGCAAGCCGCAGCAGCTTGGCACCAAATGCCTTGTTCTTCTCAATATGTTCCCGGTTTTCAAAGGGTCCCCCAACCAGAAGGGCTCCAAAAACCTGCTGAACCCCTGCATCGTAAGCCGCTTTAACCACGGTTTCCACCATTTCCGGGGAAATATTTTTCCGGTATATCTTCAACATATCCTTATCCACCGACTCAATGCCGATTTGGATCCGGTTCAGTCCGGCGTCCACCATGAGTTTCAATGCTTCCGGCCGTCTGCTTAAAGATGCCACATCAGCCTCGCAATAAAACTGAAAGGGTTTGATGGCCTGAAGGGCCTTTGCCTCCCGGCAGAAGTCATCCAACCACTTGGGATTGGTGACCAGGGTGTCATCACAGAAGTTAAAATAATTGAGTTCCGGGTATTTCAACAGAAAATATTTCATTTCTGCGATGACATTCTCTACACTCCGCTGACGCATGGGCCGTTTCAGTGCACCTTCATGGCAGAAAACGCAGTGGTAGGGACAGCCCCGGCTGCTCATGAGGTAAAGACTGGAGTAATCAATGGGCGTGATACTCTTATCATAGGCCGGGAAGGGCAATTCATCCAGATTTTCAATAACCGGACCTTCTCCGCGATCGATGCATTCATTTTCCGCATTGATATAGAAGATCCCCTGAATATCATTCAGGCTTTTATTTTCTTTTAAGGCATCCAGAACCGCCACCATAGCCAGTTCTCCTTCGCCCCGAACAATGGCGCATGCCTTTGACAGTCTCAGATAATCTTCATCCAGAGAAATAGCTTCCGGTCCGCCGATGAGCACGGGAATGCCAGTGGTTTCAGTCATGGCCGCACTGACTTTTTTTGCCACATGTTTATTTTCAAAGTCAACTGAAAAACCGATGCCGCAGACTTCCTCCCGATTGAATTTTTTCAGAAATTCCATGGCTTGATCTGGCCGGCATTCGCACACTGTGGCATCATACCCTTTTGAATCAAGATAACTTGCCAGTCCATAGATCCCCAGGAAAGCCCCATTTCTGCTGAAGCCGGCTATTTCCATGCCAATGGTTGATAGTTTAAAGAGGATGACCTTGTTCTTCACTGTATTTTCCAACGTTTTCTCCTGTTTCACCCATTCTTTATCTTCGTCTTTTGCTTTTAAAGAGCCTGACAACACACACATGCCTACGGATTCCAGTTTTTTTATGGTCTCCAGAAGATGCAGTTTGAATTCCTGTAAATTTTCAAAGTTCTGGTCATATTTTTTAAAGAGCAGTTCTGCCATTTCGTTCATGGTCAGCTTGCCTGAGGTATATGTCAATACCTCAAATTCAAAAGGCGAATAGACAAATCCGTTTAAAATCGGAATTTCTTCCGCAAGCTCAGGTGTGAGGGAAAGCAGGGCGATGCGCTGGGGATGGGTATCAAAAACTGATTCCGTGTCATAGTCTTTTATGAGCTTGTCTCCCCGGATTCGTGCCTTGTATTGGGCATCGAAATAGGGATATCTGGAATAAGCCAGTCCCTGCCACATACCACTGAGGCTGTATTTTTCACTGAGTGCATAGCTCTCCAGAATCACCTCATCCGGAATCTCGCCATCCCTGAGCATTTTTTGCATGAGCTTGATATTCTCTTCAAAAAATTCATTTCTGGCGGCACAGATTTCCTCGATGCTCAGTGCCTCTGTTTCAATTACCGGAAAATCGCCTACCGATGTGAGGGCTGCCTCGTCTTTCACAAGAATCCCATAAGCCTCGGGATTCTTGGACATGGCGGTTTCGGGAAAGGGCATATAAAAGGTGCTGACCACCTCCACCATACCCCGGCCGGCCTGAATCATCTCATTTACCGTACTGAATGTATAGTCCAGGGTTTCCCGTGTTTCCAGGGCCCCTCCGATTATGATATTGCCGACCAGCTGCGGGAGTTTTGCCTCTTTGCAGATTTCAATGACCTTGAAAAGATCCTCCCTTTTTATTTTTTTATTATAAATATCGATGATATGCTGATTGCAGCTCTCAATGCCGATTTGCATGCGCACCAGGCCAGCGTCAACCATCATTTTTACAATTTCCGGATATTTAACCACAATATTCACATGAGCATCCGCAAACCACACAAAATCGTGTTCTTTCCGCAGCTCCTTGAGTTGTTCACAAAAGGCTTTAACCCGCTGCTTGTCCAGGGTAAAGGTATCATCCCCGAAAAAAATGTATTTTACATTGGGGTTTTGTGCCAAACGACAGCGTATTTCCTTCATTACGCTTTCCACGCTCCGTCGTCGGACATTTTTGCTGTTTGCACCTTCATAACAAAAAGCGCAGTGGAAAGGACACCCTCGTCCCGACATGACTGCCATATGATTAATTCCCTGATGTTGGGAGGATTTAATTTTGCCCGTAATAATGGGTAGTTCATCCAGATTCTCAATGGCAGGATACATGCCGTTGTCATAATAGGTTCCGTCTTTTCGGAAGGAGCACATGCCGGAGATGGTTTCCCATTTTTCTTCCTCTTCAAATTGAATGGCATGGATAGCTTCATACAGGGAAAACTCGCCTTCCCCTCTCATTATGGCATCCGCCTGGCTGGCCCGCAAAAAATCTTCGCCCAATCCCACAGTCTGGGGACCGCCCACAAAGACAGTAGCGCCATACTGCCTTTTTATTTCTTTAGTAAAATTCTCAACTGCTGACTGATTCTCATAATCACAATACAAACCCACAACCGTGTTGCCATCACAGTCAGAGCTTTCAAGGAATTCCAGGCCTTTTAATAATTCTCCTGAAAAAACCGCCACGTCGATTCCTTTGCTCGCCATCATTTCAGCCAAAGACATATGGCCAATAGGCTCAATTTGTGTGATTGAATGGGTTCTCGTTCCCCGGTGAATCAGCATCAGCTTTAAGTTAACCGTTTTCAATATGTGCCTCCAAGTTGTATTTCGTTGTCCCTTAATTGTTTTCAGTGTAGTCTATTTAATCAGTTTTGTCTATTCTTTTATTAAATTGTTATCCCACTTTTCTAACTCAAAGCAGTCTTATTAACGTTTCAAGGAAAATCTTTTCCATTGCCAATATCTAGAGACTTCAAACCAAAAAATCAATTGTCTTAAAATAGAATGTTATTCGTACACCAACTCTTACTTGCTTCATATGCGTATCTGCTTCCATAAGCTGATACGCATTGTGGAGTGTGGAGTGATATCATAAAAGTACCGACCCACACCGCAAGAAAAAGAGGTAAATATAGATAATGCCTTCTTTCCACTTTGGCGATCTTTAAGATAAAGACCTCCATAGGGGCATCAACGGCCTACAACAAAACCCCTGGCATATTTCATCAATTGCCAGGGGCAGAGATAATCGTTTGGAAATTCTATTTTATGTTGAATGAATTATTATTTTATCCTTCGAAAGAATCATGGAGAACACCCATATAAAATCTACAATTGAACATGCAATACTTCCAACAAAAAGTGCTTTCCAAAGAGGATATACAAATACATTTGGCAAGACAAATATTATAGTTGAAAATACAAAACCTGATAGTCCAATCACTATGCCCTGCATTTTGGTTACAACAATTGTTTTATTTGGTGATATACCCGGTGCTAATAGAGATTTCCTGAAATGTACAGGTATTCCATAAATTTTATAAGCCAGATAATGACCAAATTCATGGATTATAAGTAATATTAGAATCATAAAAACCAAAAATCCAAATTTCATAAAATCTCCAATTTGTTCAAAAGATGTTTTAAAACCAACCAGTGTTTTACCTATGCATATTACCTATATAAATATCGGTTGGATATTCATATTCACCATAAGGAGTGATTATATTATGAAAAAACTTGTTTAACCCGCAATTCTCTACCCCTTTGAAACCCAGGAAGGCTATACGGTAGAAGTCCCGGATCTCCCCGGATGTGTAAGCCAGGGCGATACTTTGGCTGAAGCAATCGAAATGGGTATTGACGCCGCTTCAGGATGGGTTCTTGATGAATTGGAAGACGGCACCCCCGTGCCTAAAGCAAGTGATATTAAAAGCATCGTGCCGGATAACGAAGGTTTCGTGCAGTATCTCGTGCTTGATATCGATGCCTACACCGAAAAACACGGAAATAAAGCCGTGCGTAAAAATCTGACAATCCCATCCTGGCTGAATACCATCGCCGAGAAACAGCATGTTAATTTTTCCGAAGTGTTAAAAGATGCATTAACCGACAAATTGCATATTGCATAAAAAAACCGTCTCTTCTGTTAGAGCAGAAAAAGCAGCTTTGATATACCGGGAAACTAATCCGCAATACATCATTGGTCATCAATAATATACTATGTTTCCCGGATTTTTTCAACTACCGGGCATTTTTATGCCTGGAATGAAAAGGGATACTATAATAAATTAAACTAAGATTGTAAAAAGCGGCAATGTCTATTTCCGTCACTGGGTCTATGATCCCTGCAAAAAGCACTTGCGAAAAACAAACACGCTTTAGTTGAGAGTTCGACCGGATAAGTATGCATCATGCATCGTAAAGAAAGTTGAAAAATGATGACAACTATGTTGACAAACACCGATGTGCACAAATTGTGAATGGTGGCATTATCGATTCTTAAACTTCTTATCAATCAGCTGCCTCCAGCACGTTAACTATTGCTCATAATTAAATTTCCAAATAGCAATTCTTCAAATCAAAGGATTTATCTGAGTAATTTTAATTTCGTGTCTGGAAAGGCTATTGTTACCGCTCAGATGTTAACAATAGCATTAAAAAGACGGTAACAATAATTATTTTTAATGGTTATTAGTCAGGATATAAATTATTTCTGCTGCATTTTCCAAAGAGCCATCGGATGATTATGAATACGTAATAGGATTTCTTCATTATCAAAGAGCAGTTCCGAAAGGTATTTTTTCATGCGAAAAGCATCTAAAAATTGCTGTTCATTATCGCTTAAATTAAGAAGTTCTGTTAGGTAAGACTTGACCTGTGTTTGTACCGCCGCCAATTCAAATTTTTCTTTCTTTCGTATGACGGGATATAGGTCTGTCCGAATTTTATACTTAGTAATGCTATCAATGCGGTTAAAATCAAATGTTTCTGGTACGCTCGCACTAGCGATAGCGCTATAAAACACAACACATTTCCGTAGCATATTTTTCTGCGTGTCATCAAAGAGATTAAAATAAAGCATATTATTAATGTCATACAGATCCCGTGAGGCAGCTCTTGAAAGTAAGGCAACGATTTTGCTGGCATATATTTCAATAGGAGCAACGGATAAAATTGTTGTATTTCTGAATACACCCAATGTTTCAATGGATCGATGTTCCAATGGCAGTACATGGCAGCGTAATGAGTAATTAATCTCGATCTTTATATTATCCTTCATTCCGGCAGCATTATTATATGCGAATACAAATGAGTCAAGTGAATGGGAATACTTAGATTTTTCACTCAATATATAGCTCGAGGCAGCCATATATTTCTTGATGCTATCAGTAATGATTTCACGCTCCCGCATCATTGCATCCCGAGATGTATTTTGTGTATAATCAAGGTCAATATCCACTGATAAACGGGGGAGATTAAAAATAGTCAAGTTAATTGCTGTACCGCCTTTTAAAGCTAAGGCCTTTGAAAGGACGGGGTCTTTTTCGAAAAAGCTCATTGTTTCAGTCAGACGGAATACTTTTTCAAACGTGTCACGGATAAAGCCTAAATCTTTTGCTTGCTTTCCGAGCTCTTGCCGATTATATTCAGACAATGTCATTTCCTCCTTCTGATATGATTGAAATTAGATCAGTTGGAACAAATAGTTGCCAGTTTTTATTTAAAACTTTTTGCTCATACTGTAAGCCATGATAAAAATATCGCTTACTTTTTGGAATTCGGCTTTTGCAGCGAGCAAAAAAATCATCAGGTAGTTTTAGGGACTCTTTAAAGAGTCCCAATACGTAACCAGTCTTTTGATACAAAAATCCTTTGCCATATTTTTCCAGGTAAAACAAGAGCTTGTCGGCATTTAGATAAGGTATGAGATCGATACATCGAAGAAGTTCTTCTAAGCCACCTATCTTCTCAAAATCATTGATACTATCAATGACAGTACGTTCCAGATCAGTCACTCTTATGCCACCAGTCTTTTCTTCAACGCCTTTATTTGTGTGGGGCATAACATAGTGATAAGTTAAGTCATCAAATTCAAAAGTGTTAAATTTTCGATCAGCCGAAACATATACTTCATAAAATACTTGATTTGCATATCCGTAATACTCAAAAACCGAGTGATGCGTGATGTATGCTCCTTCTGATATATGAGAAGCAATAGCATAGCGATTGGCTACGGATTGTTTTGTTTCTAAACTCATAGCAACATACAGATCACGTCTTACGCGCTGCACTAACCCTTTTTTGATGTAATTGTAAAGTAAAGAATGTGCTGCACCTTTGTCACCGGTCAATTTTATTACATCTTGTCGGGTAAAACAGCCCATATCAATAAGTTGTTCATAGTATTTCAAGAGATCACCTCCACGATTGTTTTAATTATAGCATATAACATTACTTTTTTAAACTGTTTCTCGCATAATTTAAAACGGCCTTTTGGATTATGCTAAAAGACTGATGCGATACTTGATTGGATTATCCTTTATTCCTACACGGTACGGTTGGTTGGAATCAACTGCCATTAACCGGTATATTTATCACATTCACTTAATTATCAAATAGCACTTTGAAAATCCAACAAAAATAATGATAATCCATTATTTCAAAATACTAATATTTTTCAAAAAATAAAAAAAAAGCACTCTTTTTAAGGGTGAATATTTATAATTTTATTCAATTTGTCGTGCATACGCAAGGTATTCCTCAAACAAAAAAAGAGCCAAAATGGCTCTATTATGCGAAAAAAGTGGTGTGCCCTGGGCGTACCCTCCCGTATGCACGACATTAATCAAGGCAAAAGGTCGATTTTAATTAAGAATTACTTAAGAAATTATCGTATTATTCGGCGAATTCCTATGATTTGCATCAAAAAATTGTCACTTTTTAGGTAACGGTGGGTCGAACCACTTCAAAGTGATAATTATTATCGGCATGAATAAACGCTTAAAACCGCTTTAATATGCGATTCGCAAGAAAATTCATTCGTTTTCTCAATCCAATTATTTAAATTTATTTTATTTATATACTATTTTTTTCNCTTACATACCCATTAAGCTCATTATGTTATCCCTGATGTGCACAAATTGTGCATGGTGGCGTTATCGATTCTTAAACTTCTTATAAATCAGCTGCCGCTAGTACATCAACTATTGATCTTATCTTTTCTTTGATCAGTTCAAATTTCGGCAATTCTCCATATACAAATTCAGCTCCAAAATTTTCTTCATAGGCTTTCTCAATTTTTTTATCATCTAATTTTGGGATGCACCTCTTCCAAATTGCCTGAAATCCGAATGATAATGATATTATGCATATCGATAATTTCCACTTTTTATTTCATTCTCAAACGAATTTTTTTCAAAACCTATGCTCATTATATTTTAGGTCTTTTTTAATTGATTTTTAATCGCACTGCTGGTTAATCCTTCTGCCAAGAGGGCGATATCAATATCTTCCGAAAATCTTTTCAAATCAGCATAACACTTTGTCAATGACGTTCCACCCTTAAATACAATTCTCTCTCATTTCAGAATGCAATAAATTGTAAAGGGCAAATGTTACCCAATAATCTTTTTCAATAATTGTGGGATCTAATTGATAAGATTCGGCAGTCAATCTTATTAAGTCCCGATATTCTTCGCTATCATTGTGTAATTGCATAACCACAATTTATCACATCCACTTAATCAACAAATGGCACTCTGGAAAATCCAACAGATCAAGGAAGTGCTCCATCATATAGTTTTTTGATAAAATCAATGGATCCAGGTTTTTCTCTTTTGCCAGATTTTTGATCTTATCTTTTAGCTGGGTGGCAGTTTTCACATTAGAACCTCCATATACGATTTAATCCGTTTTTCAACACCAAATGTTTTTGCATAGTTTAACAACAATGGGACATTTTTATCTTTTTTTCTGAAATAGCGCTTGACTGCTTCGCTGACCAAGGCTAAATCCGCCTGATAACGTGGACTGAGCAGGTCGCAAATGGTCCGTTCCGGATTGTAGCAGCGAATATCCCGACCAAAATTTGTTTGAACGGTCATAATTCCAATCTCATACCACTCTTTTTTTACACTGTACACCTGTATACCCTCTTCTCTTAAACGGGATGCGTTGTATCCAAAGGGCACGGTATGCAAAGAATTCTGATAATGATCTAGTCGAGTTTGATAATGATCCAATCGAGTCAGATTTTCAAGATATGGGGTATACCTCCCACCTGGGATAACAGTCTGGTGCATTAAACCATGCAAAAGCGCAAGTCCGATTGAAGGATTTGCGCTTTTTGATTATCTCATCATATTTCGAAGAACCAATTCCTGCAATACCTCGCAAACCCGCATTTCCTCGTATTTTACTTTTGGCTGGTTATTCATATAGTAATAGTCAGAGATCGGACGATAGTCATTCGCTTTCGTTTTTCTTTTGCGAACGACTTTTAAATGATCATGCGCGGTGATAATCCCTGCTTCTATGTCTTCACTGATATCCTGGATTAAATTTTCGTATTCCGAAAAAAAAGACATTTTCTCGTCACCTCGACCTTTTTACCTCACCTGTCAAATCGCTAACAAGATCGTTTGTATACTTAAATTCTAATTCAAACATAACATTCCTCCAATTAGAAATATTTTACCCTATTCGTTCCTTATTTATTCCTTATTTATTCCTTATTTGTTCCTTATTGGCACTGTTGCCGACTATATTTTGCATGACTATCCAGTTCTCCCTGAATGTCCAGCTCCGGGGGAACCGGCACGCATCCAAAAACTTCCTGATAAAACAGAGACAGTTTTTTCCATTCTTTGGCGATGATGTTGGTGTGCTTAAATTTTATCTTCATGGTTTCTTTCTTTTGAATCGATGGCTTTTCGTATGTCACAGGATTGACACGGAGATGTTTTCCGTCATTCCCCCGCTATCTACTGAAGATATGATAAACGAAACGGCCCTTTGTCTCTCCTTACTATATGACACTCGAAGCTTCCCTGTCGTCTTCCTTTACTTTTATTTACTGTCTTAGAATAGCACAGGAACCGACCCCTTGTGTTACATTTGTTAAATCTTATGACATAGGCGTTCTAGATGGGATAAGAGAGATGTTAATTAGTATTTCGATATTGAAGTAATTCACTGATTTTAAAAACCCCTGGATCACCTTGAATATTAAAGTATTTTTTCAGAAGTTTACGTTCACTATAGTCAGTTTCAACCACCACCAGATAATCATAATCATTTAACAGATTAATAAGGTTATCTTCGTAGAATGAACAGATGGCATCAATATTTTTTCCATAAAGAAAATACCTTGCCACATACTGAACATAATAATCCGTCATTTGTCCATCTTTATCAGAGGCATAAATTAGGTAGCGGTTTTCATCAACTTTTCCGCCTACTGGCCAGTTATCGCCAACTATGGAATACATGTGGGCAGGGAAAGAATCCGAAAATTGTTTTTTATTATACACAA
>JGI24147J20444_1001329_pt1 | contig 12221 bp, 5 predicted proteins | sample BarGraIncub1133A_FD_20444 | JGI IMG/M metagenome (IMG submission 20444) | reverse complement strand
AAGAGGCTGATCTGTATTCTGTTGATCTGGATAATTTTAAAGCGAGCAGGCTCGATCTCAATAGTGACTTTGCCGATAGTTATCATTCGTGGTCATCTAATGGCAAATGGTTGATATTTAGCAGTAAACGTGGGGATGGTTTGACAGCAAGGCCTTACATTGCATATATTGACAAAAACGGTATATCAGGTAAACCATTTATTCTTCCACAGGAGGATCCTGAGTTTTATCAGCATTTTCTGAAGAGCTTTAATATTCCTGAATTTTCAACAGTTGAAATCAAGCTGAATCCGGGAGAGATTGGGAAGTTGGCGAAAACTGAAGCGATTCCGGCCAAATGGTCTAAAAATTAATCTTTTATCAAGTTGTTCATGCAATCGAATCTAAAGCGAATTACGATAAAAAAAGAGCTGGTCTTTTCCGTGTTGCCTTACCTGATATTCTTTGCAGGTTCGTTTATTTATTTTGGATTTTTTGTCGACTACATTTTTTTTTACCAGGAAAAATCGACGCTTTTTATCACTTCATCCGATTTCCTGGTAGAAAATCTTCACCAACCGGGCGGACTTCTGGTATACCTTGGAAAGTTTCTTTCAACGTTTTTTTATTATCCGCTTTTTGGTGCTGCAATCGTTTCAACGATCCTCACCCTTATTGTAGTAGTGGTTTCAAAAATCATCAGTTCTGTTGCTGGTAAGCATGTTTTGATTGTTCCGTTTATTTTCGGAATTCTTCTTTTCTATCTGCAGGCAGATTATCGTTTTCAGCTTTTCAACAATCTTGGAGTGTTGCTTCAGCTATCTCTCTTTTATCTGTCAATTCGGTTTATGAAATCATGGAGAGGATGGATACCCGTTCTATTCACTCCGTTTCTCTATTTTGTCACAGGTAGTTTCGCATTGCTTTTTTGCTTAATGCTCACCTTCTACCTGGTTTTTGAGAAGAAAAGTGGGTGGATCAAAGTTATCATGTTGTGGGTATTGATGCTTATAACGATCTATATTTCAAAAGAATTTCTTTTCTTTCAAACCGAAGAGACGTTAATAAAGTTCCCTTTTTCGGATATAAATACAGGCGAACAACAGTTGCTTTTTCTTTCTGTTGCGGGCATCCTTTCAATTCTGCCGTTAATTGCCAGCATTAAATTCAGTATACCCGATAAATTCAGAATTTCTGTTCTTGCGAAAGGACTTGCTACAGTATTAGTATTGGTTCTCGCTCTTTCTTTCGTTGGATTTCAACGGTTTGATATAAAATTGAAACAGTATTTCCATGTTGAAAAATTGTTTTATCAAAATAAATTTGAGGAAGTAATTGCGTATAATATAGCGAATCCATCGTCCAATTCACTGACTATCTTTTTGAATAATATAGCCTTATGTGAAACGGATCAATTGAACGATTTGCTTTTTCATTTCAGGCAAAGTTCCGATGGTAATACACTATTTCTCAAATGGGAGATGGTAGGAGAGGTACTTAAACGAGGTGGTTATTTTTATTACACGATTGGTATGGTGAATGAGGCACACCGCTGGGCTTTCGAAAATATGGTGATGAAAGGACATTCACCCGAAGGGTTAAAGATGCTGATCAGGACTGAATTGCTTAATGGCAATTATAAGATGGCATCCAAATACATCGCTTTATTAAAGAATACTTTTTTTTATTCAAAGGAAGCCAAAGCATTCGAAAAACTGTTGTTTAATGATAAGGCCATTGATTCAGACAAGGAGCTTGGTGAAAAAAGACATAGTATGATAGAAACAGATTTTTTTTCGATCACTGATGATGCAAACGTCAATATTGAAAGAATACTGGCTAAAGATTCACTGAACAGAAATGCTTTTGAATATAAGATGGCATTTCTTCTGCTAAAAAAGGATTATCAGCATATTACGGATTTCCTTCCGCAATTTGAAAGGCTTGGATTCAATAAAATACCATTGCATATCGGGGAAGCAGCTATTGCATTTGCGACCTTAAACAATAAACCATTACCCGTGTTAGGAAGACTTTCTATTGATCCTCAAACAGAACCCAGGTGGACGCAGTTCCTTCAGACTTTTCAGGCTAATGGTAATAACCTTAAAGCGGCAGAGCCTGCCTTGCGTAAAGATTCCCGGAATTCTTACTGGTATTATTCGTTTTACCTATAACCTGATTTTCATTCTGCTAATTTGGTCAGCTTTATGAAATTCTTACAGCGGGGAAGATACTCTACAAGGCAACCGATCCGGCAAAACTGAAGGAATATACTTTCGAGGATCTGAAAAAACGGGTACGCCGGGCATCCAAACCCGAAAAAAAAAGTAAGTAAGGATAAAGGTGAAGATCCTGCAGCAACGGATGAAAATTGAAAACTGTAGTAGAGGCGAACATGCAGATGTCATTGCGAACCTGCACGTTAAGGTGGCCGGAAAACGCCTTTACGTGTGCGCCTTTCATACTTATTTTCCGCCCGATTTTCCAAAGGAAGGGCCAGTACGACCTTCGGGATGCCCAGTACGACCTTCGTAACGGCCAGTACGACCTTCGGAATGCCTAGTACGACCTTCGGAACTGCCAGTACGACCTTCGGAACGGCCAGTACGACCTTCGTAACGACCAGTATGACCTTCGTAACGGCCAGTACGACCTTCGGAATGCCTAGTACGACCTTCGGAACGGCCAGTACGACCTTCGTAACGGCCAGTACGACCTTCGGAACAAGGTGACCCTCCCTGAAATGGTCACTGAGAGACACTGAACTCCATATAATATCTCTATGTCATATAACTGGTCATTAATGATTTTAAAACGCAAAGAAAACCCCTCCGTAAAACGGAGGGGTTTAATAATCTAAAATTCAGATTTTATTAATAACCAGGATTCTGTACTAATTGTGGTGCTTTGTTCATTTCATCGCGACCTATTGGAACCCAGTAGTATTTTTTATCTGCAAATACCCTGTCATCAGCTTTATCGGCTTTATTGTAAATCCATTTGGTAAAGCCGTTATCATAATGCTCAATTCTCATACTGAAAATTGGTTCAATCACTTGTTCTGCAATCATCCAGCGACGGATATCGTAGAAACGATGACCTTCAGCGAAGAACTCAACATTTCTTTCATCGCGAACAAACTGACGGGCAGCGGCCTGGTCTGTAGTGGCCCTGCTTGGAAGACCTGCGCGGTTTCTTACCATGTTCATGGCAGCAATACCATTCTGTAAATCTGCTCCGCCCAATTCAATACAAGCTTCAGCATAGTTCATCAAAATTTCAGCGTATCTGAATTCTACCCAGCTATTGGTATTATTAAAATACTGACCAGCTGTTGCCGGATCCATAAATTTTCTGATATTATAACCTGTCTTTTGTCCGTTCCATGCCTCTATCAAGCCCTGGCGGGTATCAAGTCCGCTTTTAAATGCAACCGCATCTCCTACTGCGTGAAAGTAATACCCGGTCTGGACTTTATTATCAGGTTCTAATCCTGCTGCATCCGAAGGTCTTTGTTGCCATGGAGCTCCATCATAAAGAACACAGGCATAAAAACGAGGTTCGCGACCAACATAAGGATTGCGTTGTGGATCAGCGGCCAGTTCGGCAGCTGTTGCAGTACGAAGATCCATGTTACCCGGGGTGTATTTGTCCCATTGGAATTTAGTACCGTCGGCCATTTCGAACCTTCTTACGGATGCTTCTGTTGGGTCGTTATTACCCCAGTTATGGTAGCCGTTAGGACCAGACCATATGTTAAAGTGGTTGACATTACCTCCGGTAAGCGGATACTGAATACCCCAAATGGTTTCGCTGTTCCATCCACCCTTTTGGTTGAAAATACTAAAATAATTATCAGCATAAGCTTGAACCTGAGCAGCAGTCAGTGTTGATGGTGGTTCGCTTGTAGTTCCAACCAATGAGAAAGTACCATATTTAGCGTCCATCACATCCTTTGCGGCGTCGCGTGCCTGTGTTAATAAAGCGGTCTGACTACCTGCCGGAAAAGAAACCAATGCATTGGCAGCCTGTTCAGGCCAGCCACCGTTGGTCAGCTTACTTGCGCAGAAAAGAGTTACCCTTGATTTTAAGGCAGCAGCTGCTGCCTGAGTTGCACGTCCCTGGTCAATTCCGGATACCGGTAAATTTGTGAGAGCGCTCTGAATGTCTTTCAGTATAAAATCAAGTGTTTCTTTAATTGTGGCCCTTTTAGCCGTACTGAAATCATCTGACAGTTTATATTGTGTATCCTTCAGAACAGCACCACCATAAACCATCAGAAGTGTTGAATAATCAAATGCCCTGATAAAATAGGCTTCACCTTTCATCTGTTTTACCAACGCTGCCGAATTTGTAACCGGAACCGCATCGATACCACCTAGAATTCTGTTGATATCCTGAATGTTAGCATAAAGATTGTTCCAACGTAACCAACCACCTTTATCGTCATCATTAAAAACTCCAAGCTGGTCAGGAGTCATCGTCCCTTTTAGCATGACATAATTGGCTGGGCGGTGAATGCAAAGCAATTGGTCGGTACCATCACTTAAGATATCTTCGCGCATTCCCAAAATACCATTATCTACGTTTCCACCCATCCTGTCATAAACTTTCCCCAAATAGGCGTTCACAACATTGATATCCGAAAATACAAGTTGTTCATTAAATGTATCAACAGCTGACTTATTAAGTACATTTTCTTTGCAGGCTGCCAGACTTAGCAGAAGCAGCGCTAATGCCGTTATGTTTAAAAATATTTTTTTCATATTCTAACTGTTTACAAGTTATAAAAATTTACTAAAAAGTAATATTAGCACCGATTGCAAATGTTTTCATTGTAGGATAAACACCTGGGTTATCTGTTTCAGGATCCCATTTCTTAGTGGCGGAGTAGAGCAAAGCAAGGTTATTTCCTGTAACATAGATACTTGCTTTTGAAATGCCAATCTTTGAATAGAATTTGGATGGAATTGCATAATTAAGTACCAAATTTTTCAAGCGACAATAGGCAGTATTGTCCAACCAATAAGTACTCATCCGAACATCTGGAGACCAGTAAAGGTCATCGCGGTTATATGCCCTGGCAATGTTGGTAGATGTATTGGTAGGAGTCCAGCGGTTGTCAAATTGCCACTGGTAGTAGTTTCCTGCTTCACCACGACGATTGTCATATTGACTGCGTTTCAGGAATTTGCCAGCACCCTGTATCTGTACTGATAATGTGAATGCCTTATAGACTACTGTTACATTAGCTCCGTAAAATGATTCAGGAGCATCAACCTTGTCAATTAAAACCTGGTCATTACCATCAATTTTACCATCGCCCGATACATCCTTGAAGATTACATCACCTGGTTTTGCCCCGGAAACGTGTGGCGTTGCATCAACCTGTGCCTGATCTTTGTAAATTCCAATAGCATCGTACATCAACCATGCACCATATGAATGGCCCGTAAGCTGTTGCCATGGTTGTGCCTTGATAGGTTCATCCATTTTAACGACTTTGTTGTGGTTGTAGCTATAGTTCATCGTTAAATCAAAGCGAAGATCGTTATTGATCACTTTGTGATAGCCTCCTTCGAGTTCAAATCCGCGGTTATCTACCTGACCGATATTTTCAGCTGGAAGAACCAACCCGGTAAAGCTTGGAACAGAAGCATTTCTGGCAACTAAGATATTTTCCCTTTGATTATAAAATATATCAGCATTCAAATGAAATTGTTCATTTTTAAATTTTGATTCGAATCCAGTATTGTAGGTTTTTTGAGTTTCCCAGTGAATTAAAGGATTAGCTACACTTGGCGGGCCAACTACGGTTTGAATTGAACCGGTTGTGCCAAAGGTCATACCTGTACCAATATTGTATTTATCCATGTACTGGAAAGGAGCTGTCGGGTCCATACCCATCATACCGAAAGATGCCCTAAGTTTGAAATAATTGACAAACGAGAGGTTGTTTTTCCAGAAATCTTCTTCTGAAGCGCGCCATCCCAGCATTAAACCTGGGAAATAACCCCAACGTTGATTCGGTGGAAATTTAAGCGAACCGTCAGCGCGAAATATAACTTCTGCCAGGTATTTTCCCTTATAGTCGTAAGTAGCCCTACCTAACCATGATTTACGCGCATATATTGAAGCTGTTCCGGTAATGTTCTGGTCTTTGGCGTTACCTGCATCCATGGTTTGAATAACCGATGAAATGTAGTATTTACGATAAGCGTAGAAATAGTTGTAGTCGCTTGTGTACTGTTCAAAACCTGCAAATAAGGAAATGTTATGGTCTCCTAATCTTTTGGAATAATTGGCATTCAACAGGATTGTTTGATTGAGGGTACGATCATAGCGTTCGCCGTTTTCTGGTGATGAAAGTCCTCTCAGCGTAGGAGTTAAAGGCATTGCAGTAATAAAACCGTCTGATCCTCTGGTGGCCTTGTCCCAATTGGGGTAGTACAAAGTCCATGGCTGATAGAATGCCTTGTTGTAATAATTGGTAAGGTCGTAGTTGTAACTTCCTGTAAATGAAAGTCCTTTAACGAATGGAACCAAAACTGTTGCATTAAATGTGCTTAACACCCTGTAGGTTTTCTGGTCGTTTTTTCCAGCGTCTAAAGTGGAAGTTTCAACCGGGTTATCACCATACTCAATGTCAGGACCAGGTTGTCCGGTTGGCCAGAATGACCAGTTGGTTGGAAGCAAACGGGTTGACTGGCCAACAATGGCATCAGCACTCTTGTAAGGATAAATTCGGTCTGTTAAAAAACCAGCAAGTTCAACACCTGTTTTCAACCATTCAGTGATTGGCATTTCCAGTTTAGTCCTGACGTTGTATTGTTTGTATTTGGTTGATGATGCCTTGTACATTGCATCGTCTGTTTTGTATCCGAAAGAAACATAGTATTTCATCCCTTTGGAACCTCCATCGAGCGTAATGTTATGCCTTGTTGTAGTCGTCCAATCTTTAATCAGGTCACCATACCAGTTGGTATTTGGATGTTCCCATGGATCTTTCCCGTTTTTGAAAAGTGCGATGTCGGCATCTGAATACCTGCGCGCTGAACCTTGTGCAGTCTGGTACTCCGAAAGCATTGTTGCATATTCGGCGGCATCGGTTACCTGAGGAACCACAGTTGGAGTCATAAATCCTTCATAAAACTGATAATTCAAACGGGTTTTGCCTTCCTTACCTGATTTTGTTGTGATAAGGATTACACCATTTGCAGCCTGAGCTCCATAAATTGCAGCAGAAGCATCCTTCAAAACAGAAAGACTGGCAACGTCATTAGGGTCAATTTCATCCATCGAACGTCCAGGTACACCGTCAATTACAACCAACGGCGCTGTTTCAGACCTGTTCGTCATACGGGTACCGTCCTGATTTATTGTGCTTCTTCCACGAACCATGATACGGGGACTTCCCTGACCTGGTTCACCAGTTTGCTGAATAACCGTTGTACCAGGAATAAGACCTGATATGGCATTCGAAACGTTCATTGCGGGGATTGATTGTAGTCTTTCACCATCAACAGAAGCAACAGCACCTACAACATTCGCACGTTTTTGTGTACCGTAACCAACTGCCACAACCTCCTCCAGGTCAGTAACATCCGAAAGCAGAGTAATGTCAATTACATTTTTGCCACCTACTGCCAATTCCTGTGATTTCATTCCCATAAATGAAAACACTAAAGTACCATTTTGAGGAACTTTGGTAGTGAATAATTTCCATCATTATCGGTAATAACACCTATCGTAGTCCCTTTTACCATTACAGTTACACCTGGTAAGGAGGCTCCCGTATTATCGGTAATTTTTCCTGTTACGGTCTTTTGTTGGGCAAAAGCCATGCCAGTCATGAAAAACATAAGGAGAACCAGAGAAAGTAACTTTCTGGCATATTTCCCCTTAGATAGAAAAATCAGATTTTTTAGTTTCATAAATACATAAACTTTAAGATTAGTAAATAAATAGATAAGAACGCTTATTAATTGTTTTAATATCAACTAGTTTAATGCTGTTAGTAGTTATTCAAAAACTTGTTGATTAATTTAAAGAAAGACTGTATTAGATCTTTTTTTTCAGCTTGGAATCATTAGCAGAAGAATTTGTCCTGATAATGCTTATCCGGCATTAATCGAGCAACAAAACACGCAGTAATAAGCGTAGATGTTGGTCTTAAGATTTCACGTAAAAGCCTTGTAGTTTTAAGTAATTGTTGGGGTCTTTTCCTTTAAAATGTATCAGTTATTTAGTTAATAATTGTTTTTAGTTGTTAGTAAAGTCAAATGCACTTTTAATAATATTCTACAATTCTTTCGATTTGTCAATTTTTAATCTTGTGAAACCCATTCTGATTTTATTGAAACTAAAGGTGAACAGGAATACAAATTCACTTGTATTGTGAGTGTATTTTCAAATCGGAGAATACGATCATTTGAAAAACAGCCATTTAAGTCTTAACTTTACAAATTTTTCAATAAACTTTGGTATTAAATGCCCAATTACCAGATTCAAAAACTAACGCTTCAACTGGTGGGTACTGGTTGGTACAAATATAGGCTAATTGGACTTCTTTGGTAACGGAAAGAAAATGTTTTACAACATGTTTTTTAACACCACGTAACAATATTTCATATTAAGCATTGAAGAACTGCGGATTTTAATCTTTATACCATTTAATCTCATACCAGCCAAACCATGCTTTAAAAATGCATTGGCGGTTTAAATTTGGACAAGTCTGTATGAGATTACCTTGTTTTCAGCAAGTATAATACTGAAACAGACCAGACCTACTTCTTTTGTCTGTTTGGCGCAATTTGCGGAAACGGTTTGCGAGTTGAATATCGTTTAAAAGTATATTAAAAAAATGAGAGCTCCATTTTTTGTGGAAACCTCTCATTTTAATCAGCTCATGTGGACTTACCTAAATTTTATCACCTGGTCTGATGGTTGAAGCCGAATAATATATCCTCAAAGCTTTAAAATCAGACAGTTGATTATTACTTTGCTTCTGTAATCTCAATTACCGCACTCGTTAAATCGCTGTTATTAGGTAATGAAAGGCCAATTTTCATCAGGTAATCTCCCGAAAAAGTTTTGCCTTCTGCCATAAAACGGCTCCGGCCATTGGGCATTTTATTGATTTCTTCGATGCGGTAATTCTTGTCTGGGTCTAAGCCTAAAAGGCGTACCGGACTGAATTGACCGAATTGACCGAATGACCGTGGATGAAGTGAATAGGAAAAAAGTATCGATTTACTCTTATCCACAGATGTATACATCAGGACGGCCCGCTCTTCTTCGTATGGCGAAACGAGGCGGTACAAATCACCTTTCCAAATAAGGTCTTTCAGCCGGTTGTAATTCTGAACGGCCTGTTTGCTGAATTTTAGCTCATCTTCGGTCATCTCTTTTACGCGGATGTCGTATCCTATTTTGCCCATCATTGCCACATCGGTTCTGAACTTCAGCGACTGTTTACCCATCGAGGTAATGTGATTACAGGAGGTGATACTTGGGAAAAAATAGGAATAACCCCATTGAATAAATACGCGTTCGTAAGCATCGGTATTGTCGCTGGGCCAGAATTCGGTGAAATATTTCAATGCACCGTAATCGGTTCGGCCTCCACCGCCAGAACAAAGCATAATGGGCAATTTGGGATATTTCGTCCGGAGACGTTCCATTACGCGGTAAAAACTTCGTACATATTCAATCTGAACATGCGATTGATTGTCTTTGAGATAGGCTGAATAGGTACTGGTCATCATCCGGTTGCAATCCCATTTGATAAAGGCAATCTTCGGGTTTTTGGTCAGCATGTCATCGACCACTTTATATACAAACTCCTGAACTTCAGGATTTGTTAAGTCAAGCACAAGCTGATTGCGGAAATAATCCTCTTCACGGTTTGGTAGTTTGAGAATCCAGTCGGGATGTTTCTCATACAATTCACTCTTTGGATTCACCATCTCGGGTTCGATCCAGATACCGAATTTTACCCCTTTTGCTTCAGCCTGTTCGACCAGATATCCCAGTCCGTGAGGTAGTTTTGTAGCCGTCTCCTGCCAGTCACCCAAACCTGCACGATCATTTTTCCGTGGATATTTGTTCCCAAACCAACCGTCGTCGAGCAAAAAGACGTCAACACCTAATTCTTTAGCTCCTCCGAATAATTCAGTCAACTTTGTTTCATCGAAATCAAAATAGGTTGCTTCCCAGTTGTTTAGGAGGGTTAACCTGCTTCCGTTTCCATCAAGTACACCATAATTTCGTGCCCATGCGTGGAAATTGCGGCTTGCCTGACCTTTCCCCTTGTTACTGAAAGTAAACAGAAATTCAGGCGTCACAAAATTCTCGTTAGGATTCAGGTGATATTCTGAAGCAAAGGGATTTATACCTGAAATCATTCTCAATGAGTTGAGGTTGTCAATTTCGAATAGCATTTGAAAGCTGCCTGTCCAACCTAATGTTCCTGCAATTATTTCACCGGAATTTTCATCTGCCGGTTTGTTTTTTGCAAGAAAAAATACGGGTGTCTGGTACAAATTCGCCCTTGTTCCCAGTTTGCTGTCGATCATTTTGATACCACTCGTAAGCTGACTTTCTTCCATGCGCATCTCTTTTGCCCAGTCGCCGTGAAATTGTGTAAGCCAGTATTTATCAGCATCCAGATGCAGCATTGAAGAGGCAAAATTGCTTAGAATGACCGGTTTCTTTTCCTGGTGTTTGATCTCTGTCCATGTTTTAATGATGTTCTCTTTCTGGAATGCGGTGAAATTCAAACGTACTTCAACCGGGTATTTGGGGTCTTTCATAAGGATTGAAGTTGTGACCACGTTACCGTCACGCGTCACCTTTTCTTCTGCAAACAACAATTCGAGCGATTGATTTCCATCATTGTGTAACATCTTGATGGCCGGTTCAAATAAATTGTCGGTTCCTGAAGGTATATATGCTTCGTGCTGATTGGGCAATATTTTGTAGTCTTCAGTATTTTTCAGTTTCTCGCCCAGATAAACCTGGAACAATTTATGGTTGTTTGCAACCGAAAGGACCAAAGCTGTATTTTCGGTCTCGATTACCAATAACTTCTGAGTGACAGGCGGTTGCGGAAATTGTGCCGATGCATTCAGAAATAAACTGATGAATGCTAAAACAAACAAAATCTTTTTCATAGTTGTGGCATTTAATTATGATTGAATTGGAGGCGACAAAGGTATTGAAATAAATATTCAAATTTCCAAATTGTGTATGCTGATTTTATGGTCTCAAAGGTACAGCCGGTGTTTTGATTTCAGGAAAATCCTGATTTACTTCGGTTTTATTTTCTTTTAAATCCTTTTGTTGTTCAGGAGTCTTTGTGAACATTTTCAATACCCCACTTGCGTGCCGGTAATAGTGCCCCCTAAGATCCTTTGAATAATTGGTCAGAATTTCTTTCCCCAGGCCGTTAACATCACCACAGCGAAACAATGCCCTCGCAAGGATCAGTTCGCGTAACGAATTATTTCGGGTACTTGTATCGGTATCGCCTGCGGGGGTCAATCGTTTTGCTGTTTGAATATCCGGCATTGAATGACCCGTTACACCTGGAAGTTGCAGAAGATCATAAAGAATTAATGCGCCCCTGGTATCTCCAATGGTTTCAAGCGCCATTGCGACCGCCCTGAAATGGGAGAATTCGCTAGATATGGTCAATTTCTTTGAGATCTTTTCAAGAACAGGAATTGCCTCTGTTCTTTTGGTTCTTCCAAGTGCAATGATCAATCCATCAAGATAGCTGATGCTTTTCCCAAATTGTCCCATTCCGGTGTAATTCCAACCTGCATCCCAGTCACTTGCATTCTCAACTGCCTCCTGCAATACTTCTCCGCCTGCGGCATTTCCCAGCATACCAAGTATTCTTGCATAAGTTAACTGATCTTCCGGAGTTTTGGTTTGCCTGAACGCCTCAACCATCAATGGCATTGACCGCGTTTTGTCCCAAAGCAGAATTTCGAGCCCATCAAGGTTATGGGTAACCGTGGAAGCTGCTTTCCTGATCATTTCATCGGTCGGTGGAAAGTTATCCTGGTCAGTGAGCACTGTTTCCGGCAGACTTTCGATTTTAACGAGTTCTTTCTGAAGTGATTTCAGATCGATGTGACGGATCATCTGGTTGTTTTTTGCTGCTATTGCCGCCGCCCATCCTACAGCATAACCCTGGTTCTGAAGGCAGGGTTGCATCCGGATCACTGGCA
>JGI24147J20444_1001320_pt1 | contig 12259 bp, 11 predicted proteins | sample BarGraIncub1133A_FD_20444 | JGI IMG/M metagenome (IMG submission 20444) | reverse complement strand
GGGGAATCAGGAAAAGGATTTGCGGTAGTTGCGGATGAGATAAGAAAGCTAGCAGAGCAAGTTTCATCTTCTTCAAATGGAATTATGGAGCTTGTAAGCACAGTTACTAAAGATACAAAGGAAGTATCAAGTACAGCTGACTTAGTAACTAATAAAATTGAAGAGCAGGTTGTTACAGTGGATAGTACAGTGGCTTCATTTAAGGACATATTGAATGAAGTTGAGCGTATAGTTCCTCAAATAAAAAATGTAAATATTGCATTAGAATCAGCAGTCAAGTCTAAAAATCATGTAGTGGAAAGAGTGGAATCAGTAGCAAGTGTTTCGGAAGAAGTAGCAGCTTCTGCTGAAGAAATTTCAGCAACCACAGAGCAGCAGACAGCTTTTTCAGAGGAGATGACTGCAACAGCAGGAATTCTTGCGGATATGGCACAAAAGTTTTCTGAAAGCGTAGAAAAATTTAAAATGTAAAAGATAAGGCTGATGAAAATCATACTATAAAAAAATAATAAATATAAAACCAACTTCATTAAGAGGTTGGTTTTTTCGTAGTGAAATCCGTGGTTAGGTGACATTAGTAAGTTTCTAATGGCAAAAAGGTAATTAGATCAACTTTAGTTAGGGTTGCCCGATCTCTAGTTCCAGGACTGTTAAGCATATGCCACGCCGTGTATTGTTCGGCATAAGGATTAACAGCAGACATACAGTCAACGGGAATAATAACATTGTAACCGCGGAAAGCAGCACTAGTGGCTGTGTGTAGAACTGCACCATTAGCGGAATAGCCAGTAATAACAACAGTTTTAATACCTTTTTCCTGTAATACTTTTTCTAAATTAGTATTGTAGAACTTATCAACATTTGATTTTACAATTGGATCTCCTGGAGAGGGAGCTATCTGCATGGCAATATCTGAAGGATTTGCTGTATGTGTAAGACTATAGATAACTGGCATGCCAGTTTTGCGTGCTTTCGTCAATAAAGTATTAATATTTGAGATGGATGTTATGCAACGAGGACTTTTGCATATAGTGGTCTCCATATCTAATATTAGTAGTGCACTGCCTTTGGGATTAATAACTACTGATTTGAGCTTTGGGGGGGGAGGAACCTGGATGGTATTCCATATATCGATTATCGTTTGATCTGTTACACCAGCCCGTATGTCTTGAAGCCAATAACCATTGTTACGAAGATTACTGTCACTTAAGTATTCAAACCATTTATCGGTCAGCATTGTGAAACAACTGCGACCGGATCACTTTTAACTATGAAGTACAAAGAAGTAATTAAAGAAAGGCTTATAGAAATAATAGAAGAAAAAGATAAGCTAATAGAAGAACTGAAAAACATTAAAAATGAATTGCAGTATCAATTAGATATGGATAATGTCAAAGTAAATGATATTTTTGGCCATAGTGAGGGGGATAATATTCTGGCATAAGTTGGAAGTGTTCTTAGAGCAAATATTAGAAAACCTGATACTATGTTTAGAATAGGTGGGGATGTATGTTAGTAAAAGGGTGAAAAAGAATGGTATTAATGAAGTTTAATGTATAAATATCGGAAGGAATACTGTGTTTGAGAGGGGAAATGCTTAATTATACATAGTTAGACAAATTTTTCATTTGAACAATGGTACTATTTAACCGACTAAATATTATATATAGTGATTTGTTAAGATAAATACATAGTTTAGAAGTCAAACCTATGATTAAGGAGAAATACAATGTTAGATAGAAAACAACTTAAGAATATTATTTGGGAATTAAGAAACATTAGTGCAGGCTTCAATGATTTGTATCTTACAGAAATCAATAAGCTAGAAGAAATTTTAGATAACAACAAATATAAGGTGGGAGTAATTGGAGAATTTTCCTCTGGCAAAAGTACATTTTTAAATGCAATAGTAGGAAAAAGGATACTCTATTCATCTAATGACGAGGCCACAGGAGTTATAACACTTTTAGAGAGTGATACTAAAAAACTTGCTTCCATATTTATGGAAGATGGTAGCATAAAAGAGTTGGAATTAGAATCCAGTGATAGCTATGAAAAGTTAAGAAGTTATGTTGATATTAAAAATACGAAAAATAAGGTCACAAGTGTAGGTATAAATTATCCACTAAAAGGAATTGATAAGGAGATTTGTTTTATAGACACTCCGGGACTTCAGGGAATAAGTCCAAAGCAGATGGAGGTAACAAAAGAAATTTTAAAAGAAGCAAACGCAACAATAATGCTTATTACTAAAAAGGGAATTTCACAGACAGAGCTTGATATACTAACAGGTAACAATAAGAGTTTTGGAAGAATAAATACTAAAGAAATATTTATCGTAATAAATAAAATTGGAGAAATATATGCAGGGAAAACAGAAGTAGAAAGTATAGAGAAAATCAAGGAAATAAAAAACAAGGTTATAGAGGAACTTAAAAAGAATGGCATTGTTGATGTCAAAGTATTTACTGTTGATAGTAAGGATTATTTATGGAGTTGTGATGATGAGCTTTATAAGGAATATGTAGATGAAAATGATCCGGAATTAAATACTATTCTTAACCAAGGACAATATAGACATAGATCTGATTTTGAAACTTTTAAGGAGTTTTTATTAACCTTTTTAGAAGAAGGTCAAAGAAATAAAAATTTTATAGAAGATGTAACTAATAAAATTGAATATATTATAGAAGCTTTTATAGATAAATTTTCCGACAATGAATCAGCTGAAGTTATTAAAGATAATCAATTAATGACTCAACTACACAATCAAAAGGATATTTTGATTAAAAACAGAAGAAAATTATACAATTCAGTAACTAGATATATTTCAAATTCCTTTGATGAATTCTCAAATAGAGTAGAGGGAGACATCAATTTATTAAAAAAGGAAAGAAACAAGCAAATGGCTGTAATTATAAGTGAAATGATTAAGAGTAAAAATGAAGTAAATAAAGAACAGGTGGATTTATGCTATAAAAAAGTTAAAGAAATTATTTATAAAGATGTAAATGAATTTGAAGCAAAATTAAATCAACATCAAAATATTATGGTGAAACTCTTAATAAATAAGAGATTTAGTGAGGATTTTACTAAGCTTATTAATAGAAAAGCTGCTTTGAATTTACAGTTTGAACTTAAAGATGTAAAAATAGATGTGGATTTTAAAAAGATTGAATATCAAGAGAATAAAATGATTTCGGTTGTGAAAAAGGATATTGAGGAAGTAGAAAATAAAATAAAAACATTGAATTCTAATATTGTATCAATTAAGGCGCAACTGCCAGAGCTTAAATTATGTAGAATGGAAGAAGAAAAAAAGAAAGCCAAAAATAAGTTTGAAAGTGATAAAAGAGAAGTTGGATCAAGACCTTCTCCAGAACAAAAATATAGAGAAGTTGAAAGAACCAAGAGAAAGTTTTTGTTTTTTAAAGAAACTTATTATGACACAGTACCAGACGGATTGGATTATAGTGTGTGCGAAGCTTGGGACAAGAGAATAAAAAATATTACTGACAATTATTTAAGTAGTATTGAAAAAATAGAAGTAGACATTGAAAAAAATGGGAATATGTTAATTTTGCTTAGAAGAAAAGAGAAAGAAATAGAAAAATTACATATCAAAAAAATACAGCTTAAAGTAGAGCTGAATGATATCAATAGGCAATTAGAAATAAGGAAATTGAAGAATGAAAAGCAATTTATTGAGGACAAAAAAGCTGAAATATATAAACAGTTTGAGCGATTACTAAAGAGTCAGTATGATCTTCTAATTGAGAAGATCAATGAAATTATATTTAATAATAATAATTTAATTAAACAAAAGGTAAAGATGAGTATTGAGGGTTATATTGAAGCTTTTTCAGTGAAATTGGATAGAGAAATCCAAGCATTAAGTGTGGAACTAAAAATTGGTGACGAAGAATCAGAAAATATAAAAAATAAGTTAAGTGAAATGAAAGGAAGGATACAATGAGTTTTGATAATTACAAAAGAAAAAAACAAGAAGTAATTAATTTACTAAAAGATATAAAAGAAAAAATAGNGGATGAAACCTCCATTAAATTAATTGAAGAAAANATGAAGAATATTNAAGAGGATAGATTTGTTATTTCTATTTTTGGTCATTTTAGTAACGGTAAAAGTTCATTTCTCAACGCTTTAATGGGTTTTGGAGAAGAGGTTCTTGTTGAAGATGATNTNCCAAGTACTGCNGCNATTACAAGGTTAAGATCACCAGAAAATGAGGACATGCTTAACAAAGCTGAAGTTACTTTTTCTAATGGGAATAAAGAGCTAATAGATATAAAAGGCTTAAAAAGATATTCCACAAGAAATGATGTTTATGAAGTAGAGACTCATATTAAAGAGGTTACCCTTTTTCTTGATTCAGAGTATTTAAAAAGTGGAGTTGAGATAGTAGATACTCCAGGTTTTAATTCTACTTATACTGTTCATACTGATATTGCTAAAAATTATGTAGATAAGTCTGATGCTAGTATTTATATGTTTTCCTACGATAAACCAGGTGCAGAGGAAGAATTTANATTTTTAAATTATGTAAATACGTATATGAANAGAATATTCTTTGTTCTAAATAAAATTGACCTTTGTGATAAAACTGAAAATACNGTTGAAAAAACAATCGAAGATTTGAGAAGTAAAATGCTTATTAAAAAGGTGAAAATAGAAGGTAAAGAAATATATCCTATATCAGCAAAATTGGCAAAAGAGGCTATCAGTGAAAATTCAGATGCTAAGAAAAAACACTCNAGATTTGAATATTTCAAGGANGCCTTAGCAAATTATTTAACTAGCGAGGATAATTTTAGAGATAGACTATTTGAACCNCTATCAGCNGTACAAGAGCGATTGAAAATCCAGCGAGAAATGATTCAGGAGACAATTGTAGCTTGTAATAAAGATAATGAAGCGTTAATAGTGGAACTAGAAAATAAAAAAGCATTAATTATGGAATGTGAAAAAGAAATNAAAGAAAAAAGAATTAATATTAGANCCAGTGTTAGAAATGTTATAAGAAATTCAAAAACTAGTTTTGAAAGTACTTCACTAAAAATTATTGATCANGTTAAAGAAGAACTAAGTGGAGTAAATTCTGAGTTTGATGTAGCACTTACTGATTTTAATGCTATGGCAATTGGTGTTTANGATAAATTCACAAAGAATTGGGGGAATGTAAGAAATNAATTAGAGGATGAGTTTACAAAGATAATAGAAGAAAATATAGATGATGATAGGGAGTTAAAAAAGATAGAGGACAAGATTATTAACATAATTCATAAGAGTTTAGATATAGATAAAATTGAAATTAATGATCCATCCTTCGATTTTAAAGAATTAGATAAAATAGACAAAGAAATTCAAAAGAGAAAAAATGATTATGAAAACACTAAAGAAAAACTCTTACAATGTAGAAGTGATAAGAAAAAACTTGAGTTGCTGGGTGAAGAAAAAGAAAAACTGGAAAGAGAAATTAATAAATTAAATAAGACCAGAGAAGTACGCTTAGAAAGCGTTGGAGAAGCAAAGCCAACTTATGGAACAAAAACTGTTGAGTCTGAGAGAAAAAGAAAAGGTCTGCTTGGTGCTATTGGTAATGGCTTATTTGGACCTAAGGTGGTAAGTAAATCGGAAAGTTACGTTGATTATTCTTCTGTTGAATTTGTTGAAAAACAGAGAGGAAAAATCCAAAATGATTATTCAGTTCAAATAGCTGGTCAACAGAAAACACTGGAAGATAAACTTTATAAAATGCTAGTAATGGGGGATATTGAAAATGAAGTATTGGATATTGAATATGATAATAAAGAAACAAGACAAAGATATATAAATGCTCTAAATAAAGAAGATGAAGAGAAACAAATACTAGCTAAAAAAATTATAAAAGTTTCACGAGATAATTATTTCAAAGAGATAAAAAAGATATGTGATGAGTATACCCATAAAATCAATAATTTTTTAGATGACCAAAGAAATCTTTTTAGTAATGTAATTGAAGATTCCCTTCAAGCAGAGGTAAGAAATCTAGAGAATTTGAAAGAGAATCTTTACAATATTACAACACTAACTAATAAAACCCCTGAAGAGGTTCAAGGAGAAATGAGGATTCTATACAAAAGGCTTGAGGGAGTAACAACTGGATTTACTGAAATTCAGGAACATAAGGAGAAGATGTAAATGAGAGTTGAAGATTCTATTAAATATAATATACAATCAAAAGATGTTAAATATTACTTGGATAAGATAAAGAATAATGAATCATTAGTTGCAATCACAGGGGAGTTTAGCTCGGGAAAAACTTGTTTTCTAAATGCTTTTTTAGGAAAAGAAGATTTTCTATCTCACTCAAATGGTGAATGTACTCCTGTATTAATTGATATTACCAATAGTGATGAAGACTATCTTCTAATAAAATATAAAGACGGATCAGAAAAAAAGGAAGCTGCAGTGAAAGAAAATATTGATAAATATACTAAGTATACACCAAACTATGATACTAGTATTCTATCTATAAGTATTCCTGTTAAGTCAACATATTTGATTAACAATACTCATATTATTGATAGTCCAGGGACAAACACTATAATTAAAGAACATGAAGAAATAACAAATTATATATTAAAAAAAGCAGACATAGTTCTTTATGTATTAAATAAAACTATTTCTAATTCCGATTTAAAATGTATAAAGGAAATTTGCAAATATACTGAAGATATTTTATTTATTGTAACTCATATAGATGAAATTGATGAAAACCAGAAAGCTACTGGCAGAATATATAAATCAGAACAACAAATTGAAAGGCTAGTTAGCACTGTACTAAAAGAATTAGAAGATAAATTAGGGCTAGAGGATGCTGAAGTTTTGCCTATAGGGTCAAAAGCTGCCTTTACTGATGCTACATATATAAATGAAATAAGAGAGTGTGTAAAAGGCTACATTGAATTAAATGGAATTAATGTGATGAAAAATAGAGTTAAAAAACAATTATCCACTATTTTCGAAGAAAGATTGGGTGAACTTGAAAAAGAAACTAAGTTTTATACTACTAATATGAATATGGAAAGCCATGAACTACAAAATAAAATCAACAACCTAAATACTAAAATCATAAAAATGGAGGATAAAAGTAACCTAAGGACTGAAGAAATTGAAATGTGCTCAGAAAATGAGAGCTTTTTATTAAAAAGCGATATAGATATTTTATTTGAAAAAGAAAAGGTTAAACTTTTGCAGAGAATTCTAAAAAACAATGAGGTTACTACTGAAATTATTGAAGAGGAATTTAATAATACAAGAATATCTATTGGTGAAGTTATTAAAGAAAAATTAGAATCTAAAATAAATAACCTACTAAAATATGTATACACTAATATGAATACTGAAATTACAGAACTATTAAATTCTATAGATATAAAATTAGAAGCTAATATAAGAGAGCCTATAATGGAGGAATTGGATGATAGTAACTACAATAATAATGTAGAAGAAATTATAAGAATGAGACAAAGATGCATAGACAATTTAAAGGAGATTGAAGAGGAAATTGCTTGTACTGAGGTGGAAAAAGAGGAAATTAGATCTAGTATAAGAGAAGTTGATGAATTAATGGACTCTTATAGAACTGAAATGAATAAGATCGGAGTTTATGTTCCCGAATATGAAGAAGTTGTAATTTCTGGTGGTGGTGAGTCAGGAGCTAAATTTGGAAGAATACTAGGTGAAGTAGCTGACATAGGTTTAATGTTTTTCAATCCAGCTGGTGCAGCAAATGCAGGGGCAAAAGCAGTACAGAAAACTACAAAGGTTGCAGTTATGGCAGACAAAGTAAAAGATACTATTAAGTCAATATCATATATCGAAAAGGTAACTTCAAAGAGCAAGAAACCTGCTGAAATAGCTTTAAAAATCAAATCCAGTGTTGAAAAATCAAAAAAAGCACTAATTGNAGCTAATGGAGTAAAAAATAAGATGTCGAAAACTGGTGAAGNAATNGTNCANCATACTGANAATCCTAATGTTATTAGTCAAATAGGTAAAGCACTTGATATGTTGTCTATTGGATACTGGGGAGAAAAGGTTGGACATTCTATAGGTGAGGGCATTAATTCNACAAAAACTATTTTAGTAGAGAACCAGCAACGTAAGCTAGAAATAGAAGAAGGAAGAAGAATAATTCAAGATGATATTAGTAGTTATAAGATGAAAAAACTTGAGCTTGAAGAGAAATATAAAAATGCAGACTCTATAAGAAAAAAACGCCAAGTAGCTAATGAATTAAAAAATAAGAATGACTACTATGTAGAGTTAATAAGAGATAATGAAGAGAAATTTAAAAAACAAAAGCATGAGGATATTAATATTCAAATAGAAAGCTATTATACTGAGGAAGTTAATAATATCTTTGAAAAAGATATGTCCTCAGCTAAAGCAACCATGTTTCTTGTGTTTAATTCAGCTAAAGAGAAAATTATAAATAAGAGTAAAGAAGATATGAGAGAAAAAATATTGCAAATTCAGGAGAATATTTCAAACCTAAGTAATGATAAGACAGAAATAAATAACCAGATAGATGAAAATCAAATCTTAATTAATGAACTTAGAAACTATAATGTGTGGATTGAACAATGGGTGAATGAATATGCCAGTATATGATAATATAAATTTTCAAAGAAAAAACTTTCCCGAAATATTTAAAAGCTACACTAATAATAAAAAGGCAGACAGCGAAGCTGCTATATCNATTAGTGAGGATGAAGAAATAAATGAAGGTGTAGTAAANGATGAGATATTAATTTTATGTGAAAGCTTCGAAGAAATATTAGTTAATGCCTTAAATTTGACATATGAAATAAAAAAGGACCTTATGAATGAATTTGAGGATTATGATGTTGTNTGNATTAATAATTCATACTTAGAAAGTGAACCTAAAAGGTATCATTCTAAAAAACTAATAGAGCTTTATTATACTCACGGATATAGTACAAAATTTTATAAAATAAAATTAGTAAAAAATATACATAGACTTCAATTAAAAAGAGCTTCAAAAGTTATTATACTTAAGGAATTAGATTTCTACGACAAAAGGGCCCTTAAGGGTATTGAGTATTTGGAGTTAAATAGAGGCAATGTGCAAGAGTTAAAAGCTACCTTATTGAGTTTTAAATGCTATTATAATGAAGAGAATTTTATTGCCAACGAGTTTCATAGTAAAAGAAAAAAGGAAAATATTTATACTAATAATTTAATAGAAGGTTCATATAGTGCTTTTTTAAGTTTAGAAATATGTAATTATCTAAGTAGTAGATTAAAAGACAATAGATTAGATGAGAGTGAATATTATAAAGTTGTAGATATGTGTATCAATGAATTTTCAAAAGAAGCAAAGGAAATACTGGAAAAGTTTATTGTGACATCAGATTTTACTAAAAATTACATGATTGTAGAAATATATTTAAGCTTATCTGAGCAGGTGGTAAAAGATATAAATAAATATGTTTTTGAGACTTTTAAGAGCGAAATTAAAGTTATATTAAAAAGTATAACTACTAGTACAGATATATATTTAGCTTTATTAAATAGTAGTATTAACCAAGTGGACAATATATTAAAAGAAAAATTCGAGGATCTATGTAATATTATTACGAGTACATTAGGAAAGGTGAGTTAATATGAATAAAAGAGTAAGTATGGATTCAATTATTATTTCATTGATAGCTGCTGCTGCAATAAAATTCGCGTATGGAGTGGAGAATATTTATGTGGTGTTAGGAATTAACATTACAATTATAATAGGTTTATATTTTATTTTAAGTAGCTACAATAAAAATACTAAAGATAAGGAAGCAGAAAACAGAAAAAACATTATAGAGCTTATAGAAAATAATACTAAAAAAATTGATGATTTAGAATTAATAGTAAATAATATTTTCAAACAATCACAAGTTCAAATGGAACACTTAGTTAGTTCAATTGATTTGCAGGGNGANAAAAACATAGATAATATTAAAAAACTAATAGATGAATTTAAAAGTGAAATGGGTGCCGTAAGCGAGGAAATAAATAAAAACATAAATGAAANCACTAAAATTAATTCGGAAGCTAAGAGTATATTAAAAGAAATATGTAATATTAATATTGAATTAAGCAAGNATCTAAGTAGTAATTATGCTAGTTTAGCAGAAAAATTAATAGCTATAGAAGATAAAATTGGTGAAAGTAATAATAAAACCGATGTAGTGATAAGTGGTATAGTAGATAATAGTAAAAATATTAAAATCACAAATGAGAACATACTAGAAAGTAATAATAAATTGGGTGAAATAATCATAAAATCAGATGGAGAAGTAGAAAAACTTATTGATATAAAGAGTTGTTTGGGAAACTTATATGATAAATCAGATGAAATGGCTAGTATAGATAGTGAAAACAAAGATATATTATCAAGTATTAAGGATGATAACAGTAGATTTAATATGGAACTTAGAAATAAAATAGATGATTCTATTGATTCAAATAATAATATTGTCACAAAATATGATATTATTCAAAAATCTTTTGCANCTGAATTATTGAAAGTTGCTTGTAAAAATGAAAATATAACCAATTTACTTAAGGACAATTATAAGATATTAAATGGGATTGNGGATTCAATCTAATATCATATGAGAGGGGCAGTTAGATGAATAGGCTAATAGATGAACTGAAAAATAANGGATTAATAACTGCGGANGNTATTGGAGTAATACAACATGAAAATTTATTAATAAACTCCTTACATATAGAATTACTTCAAAGTTTAGAAGCAAAAAATCAAGAGAAAAAATCCATGTATATTGAGATAGTTGAAGAGGAAGAAAAAAGACTTAAAATAATAAAAAGTATATTTCAAGATAGTAGATTCAAGAGAGCATATAAAAAGCCTGAAAATATAAATAAAATTGATAATTTACTTAAATATTTTTTACAACCTACTATTCAAGTAACAAAAGGAAGCAAAATGTTAAATGAGATATATAATGAAATGATAATTATACTGGATGAGCAAATTGATGTTGAGAAAACAAAGATAAACAATATTAAAAAAGAAGTAGGAGACGTTATATGGGATGAGTTGAAAGATGAGTTTGAAAAAGAAAGATTTTTAAATTATTTCATATGAAAATGGTCTATAAAAAAATCAAAAACAATTTTGTTGGGAGTGAGAAAAAGGTGAGCAAATTCGGAGAATGTGCATTGAAATCTGTAAAATTAGTATTAGAAAGTGTAATATAATGGATAAAGTTGATATTATTAATAAAGAAGTAATTACAAGTGATTCAGTTGCATTTAAAGAGGCCACTCTAGAAGATGATTCAAACTGTTCAACAGGAGACAATGATTATTTACTGCCTAAACTAACGGCTTCATTAAAAAGAGCAAAGTCTATAGATATTATAGTAGGGTTTTTAATGGAATCAGGAGTTAAATTGCTTATTAACGATTTAAAACAGGTGGCAGATAAAGGTGTTAGAATTAGAATTTTAACAGGAAACTATCTTAATATTACCCAACCTCAAGCCTTATATTTAGTAAAGGATGCATTAGGTGAAAAAGTAGATTTAAGGTTCTATAATATTGCTAATAAATCCTTTCATCCTAAGTCATACATATTTGAATATGAGGAAGATGGAGATATTTTTATAGGATCTTCTAATATGTCCAATTCAGCATTAACTACTGGCATTGAGTAGAATTATAGATTAAATAAGAATAAAAACCTAGAGGACTTTACACATTTTAAGAAGGTTTTCGAAGACTTATTTTTAAATCATTCTATAATTATTGATGATGATGATGATGATGATGATGATGAGGCGTTATTCATCAGTATGGAAAAGACCTAAACTCTTTAATACTTTCGAAAAAGCTGAAGATAACAAAGAAGAACTTAGAAAGGTAATCCCAATGTATGAGCCTAGAGGCGCACATATTGAGGCTTTATATGAGCTAAATAAATGTAGAGAAGAAGGTTTAGATAAGGGATTAATTGTTGCAGCAACAGGCATTGGTAAAACCTACTTAGCTGCATTTGATTCATTAGGCTTTCAAAAAGTTTTATTTGTAGCTCATAGAGAAGAAATATTGAATCAAGCAGAAATATCGGGTGTGTAAATAATTTTGTGTATTCTCTCTCTTAGGCAAAAAATTGATTTATAAGTTTTGTGAAAAAATGTTAATTAAAGTCAACAAATACTTT
>JGI24147J20444_1001312_pt1 | contig 12295 bp, 9 predicted proteins | sample BarGraIncub1133A_FD_20444 | JGI IMG/M metagenome (IMG submission 20444) | reverse complement strand
CTGACATGATAAATTCTTATGAAAGTGCACTTTGTTTTCTGTATTAATTAGACTGAAATCCGCTTGAAATATCTTTAACAGTGCCATCTGGATACTAAGCGGCCCATTTAAAAGTCTGCATCACAGAGTTTTTAGTGTGAAGAAAGAGAGGTATGATATGCGAATTTTAACCGACAAAATAAATTTCAACCGAAATATTGGTTGCTACACTATAGAATATGCCATATTTTTAAGAATATAACTCATCATTATATCATAATAATAGGGGAAAGCACAAGGAATTTCGACTGTAAATTTAGCAGTGTTTATTTTACAATCTCAACTTAATATGCAAAATAGTCTTCCATAATTTACCCTTTATTTGAACTGCTAAAATATTATAATTTAATCTGTGTTTTCTGCTTCTTTCGACATGATAGTCTTCCGTAATTTACCCTTTTTTGAATCAATATAATATTTAAAAATAATTTTTTTTCCTGTTTTATTTTTGCGATCTTCACTTCCATAATTTACCCCTTTTCTGGGTAAAGCTGGCGTGACAACTATCGTCTGCATATTTTTGTTTAAATCATGTTTTAGTTTGACAGGCAAACGTTTTCTGTGCTATATTCCTCCATGGATGAAATTATTATCTGTGATTGAATATTATCTATGGTCCCTTTGACAACAAATTATAAAAAAACCAACTCAGATAGACCTACCATAGATGATTCTATTTGGACAATGCAAAGTTCTTAATTTCTCAAAACGAGCTCCGAATGTTATCGTCTTTGTCTTCTGATTCACATAAAAACATGCATCAAAATAATAGGAGGATTAAATGGAAAAAAATTATTTTTCACCACCTGAAATTGTAGATGTGGCAGTTGGAGTTGGAATTAAAAAAGTTTCAACCCCATATTTCAAGGAATTCCTGTTAGCCATTCTAGCAGGTGTTTTCATCGGTTTCGCGTCTGAAGGCTCCAATATGGCAGCTTTCAATCTTCTTGCAGATCCAGGAACTTATGGTCTCGGCAAATGCCTTGCAGGAGCGATATTTGGTACAGGCCTGATGCTCGTACTCATAGCAGGTGGGGAGATGTTTACAGGACAAACCCTCATTGTGGCAGCAGTTTTGGAAGGCAAAGTGAAAGTTTCAAAGATGCTCGGTAACTGGGGTCTTGTCTGGATCGGAAACCTTGTAGGCGGATTATTTTTAGCTTACATGATGGTAAATTCCGGTCTCTTTAGCAGTGGCGACAATTTGCTTGGTGCCATGACCATTAAGATTGCAGTCGGTAAAGTGACACTTCCGTTCATATCTGCATTTTGGTTGGGCCTTATGTGTAACTGGCTGGTATGCCTTGCAGTCTGGATGTCTTGGGCAGCTAAAGATATCGCCGGAAAACTGTTAGCAATCTTTTTCCCAATATGGCTCTTTATTACATCTGGATTTGAACATTGTGTCGCAAATATGTATTATATTCCAGCAGGAATCCTAGCAAAATCCAATCCCAAGTTGGTTGAAGTTGCTATGCAACATGGCGTAACTCCAGAAAAACTGGCTAGTTTGAACTGGACATCATTTTTTCTCAATAACGAACTCCCTGTAACTCTGGGAAATATCGTTGGTGGAGGGATTTTAGTCGCTGGTTATTACTGGTTTGTTTACAAAGGCGGAAAGAAAAAGAACGAACTTAAAGATTTAAAGTAAAATATTATGTAAAAATAACCCGAATTTCGAGTAACATTAAAAAAAGGAACCTTTTATAGAGAGTTCCTTTTTTTATACCAAATTTACGTTCTGATTATTTATGATCCTTCAGGTAATTTTGTGTTCGCAGTGCAGCATTAGCCTGAATATCATAGTAGTAGAAGGGGAAATCAAAGGTATGAAAAACACCTTTGCCAAACATCGCATTTCCCGGAGCAAGGGTAGCCACATCAGCGGTACTGCAAATGATGACACCCTTGGCGGTATCAACCTGGGCATCGGCAAAATTAGTCAGAACCTTATAGGTGCCGTCAGGATTTTCAACCACAGTACCGTCAGGATTCAATTGAATAGAACCCAGGCTTGCGGAAGCAGGTGCCACGGTTTCGTCAGTGGTCCAGCTAATGGGGTTGATCGCCTTGGCGCCGGGTGTAACCACACCATCGGTGCCTTCAATGGTTGGGGCCTGGGTGTTGTATGAAATAATAACTCCGGTTTCTCCGGCGTCCGTTGCAAATTTAAGATGTGGATTCTGCGACAGATAATCATCGGTGACGGAATAGCCAATGACATAGGCAGCGATCATGCGATCGTTTACCTCAGGGTGTTGTTTCATATATTCCGACAGGATATAGATCATCACATTAGAACCCTGGGAATGACTGGCTAAAATAAAAGGGCGACCGTTGTTGTAATTCTTGATGTAGTAGTCAAAGGCTGCCATGGCATCGGTTAAAGGAATGCCTTTGACAATATCCTGTTGTTCACCAACGGACATGGCAAGGGTTGAGCCGGCATCATCCTGGCGATAGTAGGGAGCATAGATATTGGCGGTGTCAGAAAAGGCAGTAGCCTGTCTGTCATAGGCCAATTTTGATTGCTGGAGCATCACAGGATTATCAATGTCACAAACAATCGGGTCGGTTGCATTAACTTTTGCCCAGGCTGATGGATAGAGATAAAAAACATCCACCGCTTTGTTGTTTACCGTGGGCAGGTTCAACCAGTGCGCGGTTTGGCTGTAATCCGTAGCCTGGATGGCAGTGGATGATTCCGTTTGCGCCACATCAGCTTTTGATTCTGTACTGCAACTGGTAACTGCCAAACAGCAAAATAAAACAGTGAGAGATAAGAACAGGTATTTTATATTCTTCATTTTCATTTCTCCTTTAGAAATTTTGTATACTGATTTAATATCGTCAAACGCCAGAAAAAACTTAGGTGATATTTTTTAGAACAATTACTTTTACCCTTAAAATTAATTAATTGAACGATTTTGATTGTTTTTCATTGAATTTGGTACATACATATAAGTAGGCTTTGATATTCAAAATTTCGGTGAAGGAATGTGAAATGATTGAAAAATATTCCCCAAAATCGAATAGAAAATGTGATATGATACACATAGCTGAAAATTTTACAAACATTTAATATAATACTAATGAAGTTTTAATGTTTGATTGAGATAATATGAGGGTAAATACAACAATACGAAACAAAATACTAATAATTATAAGAACTAAACAAAAATGTTTGAGTGGAAGGCTTGCGTAGAGTAAGATTTATAGGAAAGGAGAGGAAACATGACACTATATATTATGGTTGGAATAGCCATATTTTTCATTTATATTCTGATGCTTTTTCCGGGCAGGATGCCCAAAGAGGTCGATGATCAGCTTTGGACGAGTTATTATGCTCACCGGGGACTTCATGAAAAGGATAAGTCGATTCCTGAAAATTCCATGACAGCATTCAAAAAAGCGGTGAATGCCGGTTATGGTATTGAAATGGATTTAAATATCACGGCCGATGGAAAAATCATTGTATTTCACGATGACAATATGCTGCGTTTGTGTGGGGTGGATAAATTAATATCAGATTGTACCTATGACGAACTGACAGGGTATCATCTTGAGAATACCGAGGAAAAAATTCCCTTGTTTGAAGAAGTTCTTAGTATGGTAAATGGACAAGTTCCATTAATTGTTGAACTAAAAAACACAAAAAATCTAAGTGAGTTATGTTCAAAGACCGCTGAAATGCTCGATGATTATGAAGGGTTGTATTGTGTGGAATCCTTTCAGCCTTTAATTGTCAGATGGTTTTATAAAAATCGGCCAGATGTGGTTCGAGGTCAGCTTTCAGTAGGGCGTAAAAGCCTTAAGGAATTTGATGTTAAATTGTGGCAATGGCTATTAATCATTTCATTTGGCACAAATTTTATAACACGCCCTCATTTCATGGCGTTTTACCATGGCGATGCCAGAAGAAAACTGGGACTTAGTCTGTTTCATTTATTAACCGGCAGGTTGGTAGGATGGACCGTCCAGGATACTGATGATATTGAGTATTGCATGAAAAAATTTGACGTGATTATCTTTGAATATTTTGAGCCGGAAACAAAAACTGCCGATCAAGGATAGTGGTCATCCAGTTGACTATAAAAACTAAGAAAAACTGAATTCAATTTATAGAAAAAGATTCCTCAAACCTAGGTTTGAGGAATCTTTTTCTATCTTAAGCTTTTTCAGATAGAAACCTGTTAATTATTAGCAGGTTTTTATTTGATCGGTTTATGAAATTTAGAATCTAAGTAAGTCAAAGAATTCACACAATGATCTAATCAATCAGATTTGATTCATTCATCCAAATACTTAACTTGATTTCTTCCATTAGATTTAGCATGATACAGCGCTTTGTCTGCAACTTTGACTAGATCTTTATATAATGAATAAGTATTCGGAATCATGGATGAAACTCCGATGCTGACAGTGACGTAATTCTTCACCAAAGATTGGCTGTGAGGAATGGCAAGATCTTCAATGCTTTTTAATAACTTGTGCCCAATCGCATTTGCCTCTTCTTTCATGGTCTCAGACAAAAGCACGATAAATTCTTCGCCACCGTAGCGGACTGCCATATCAGTGGAACGGGACAAAGAAGTTTTAAGTGTTTCTGAGATCTTAATGAGACATTCATCACCTGCCATATGACCATACTGATCATTGTAATTTTTAAAATAATCGACATCAATAAAAAGTAAAGCCATTGGTCTTTGGTGCCTTAAGCATCGAAGCCACTCCAGCTCGATGGTTTCATTATATTTTCGGCGGTTCCATAAACCGGTCAACGGATCTCTAAGTGAAAGTTTTTGAAGATCCTGATTATTTTTTTCCAATTCAAGGTTTTGCTGTTCTACTTTCTTATTTGCTGCAGTTAGAGCTTTTGTCCGCTGGAACACCAGCTCATCAAGATTATTGTTCATTTCAGTTAGTTTTTCACCCATCACGGTTTTGTATTCCAAAGATTCTGAGAAGTGTTTTGCCAGCAATAATGAATAAAGAATAGCGAAGATCAATTGACCGGTAGAACTGTTACTATCCCCTTGAAAGATCATTTTTAAAAGAGGAGGCCAACTATCATCGATCCATACGCTAAGTGAGATAATATCTATGATACTGGTCAATATTAAAGCCAGACCACCCAATATTATAAGCATACTATCTTTTTCCCTATGTTTGGCTATCATCACAAGCCTGGTCGATAGATAGATAATCAGGATTATCGTCCAGATCTGATAAATGGGGTTGATGACCGAAAATATTCCAGTGGGAGTAAGAAGCACCAGAACTGCATAACCCACTGCAATAAATTGAGTTATTTGGATGATGCGAGGATGGAAATACACAGGCAAAACCGATCTGAAAAACATTAGGATCAATGGTACCCCAAAATAAAATGTCAGTGTCTGTATCTTATAGGCGATTTCAAAGTCAAAGCTGGGGAAAAGACTGAATAAGAATGTTTCACCAATCATTAAAGTTCTGACTGCTACCAGAATGCAAAATAGTCCAAAGTACAGCGGGGCAGGATCCTTTTTTCTAAAGAAAAATAAAGCAATATGATAGATGCCCATCATCATCAAAGCGCCAAAAAGGAAGAGCTCATAGGCAATCCCGTTAGTACGTAATCCAAGGATTTGAGCTTCCCCTCCAAGCTGTATGCTATTGAGCAGACCACCGCTGGGCCGGTAAAAGTTGGACATCTGAATGACGATCACATTTTCACCTTGTTGGGCTTGGAAAGAAGCAACCTGGGGTAAATATTGGGGAACCATTGACTCGCGGCTAGTTCCTACTTTTCCGGCAGTGGCAATCAAATCTCCATTGACCCAAAGTTTGTAGGCTGTGCGCACTTTAGGAAGCTTTAGAGCCAGGATTTCATTGTCTGAGGATATAAACGTCAACCCATAGGTTGCATAGCCATCTCCGGGAATATTTTCTCCTTGTAAACTATATTTATTCCATGAGGAAGGGAAATATTCATAGCTGCTATTGACTCCCTGATCAAATGCCCCGGGTTCCAGAAGTTGATTCCAGAAAAATTGCCACTCTCCATTTAAAGAGATCACTTCATTGTTCAAATTGAATTGACTTAAATCAACAAGACCATTTTTAGCCTCTTGTTGTGGTTCAGATCGTTGATTGGAGCATCCTCCCAAAAAGGGCACCATGAGTATAATGGTGATGAGCAGTATTGTACGTTTATGCATGAGAGGCCTCCTTTCCTATTGGTAGACTGAGTATAAGTGAGGATAAACATATAAAAAGAGAAGACATTCTACCGGTGTGGATGTTTCTCTGATAGTGTATATTCCGAATAAATAGAAGTGAAAGTTGCGAATGTTGCTTGAAACCTTCGTTTACAATGACATCCTGGCTTCATTATACAATATGAATATCGCTCCGTCCAGTTAAAGAAAAATACGCCATTGAAACCGTGAATCTCATTCAGTGTTCCAGAGACAAAACCATTACCCAAAGACAGGATGGTCAGGCAATCATGGTTCCCTTTGGCTGGGTCAGTCCAGCCACTGTGTATCAATAGAAAAAACTCACTGCAATGGAAACTACCATTGCAACGAGTTTTTCTATTGATACGCAGTTCATACAAGAACCGCTTCCTTGACCGTCAAGTTCGAATCTTTAATACAGATTTCCTCTGATATATTGATATGTACACACCTTTTATGTCATAATAGTATATGATTCGAAAATGAATGACTATACAATTGAAAGCCAGAGAAAATTAAAAAATTGGAAATTTCAAAGAGGAGAAAAAAATGGGAAAAACAATTGCTGAAAAAATATTTGATGCACATCAGGTAGACGAGCCGTTTCCAGACACACATGTTTTGAAACTGGACCGGGTTTTCTGCCATGAAATCACCACACCAATCGCAATCACGGATCTGATGGCAAGAGGAATGGACCGGGTATTCGATCCCACAAAAATCAAGGCCGTGATCGACCATGTGACACCGGCCAAGGATTCAAAAACCGCCGAACAGGGAAAAATCCTCAGGGATTGGGCAAAACGAAACAACATTAAAGACTTTTTTGATATTGGAAAAAACGGCGTCTGTCATGCCATCTTTCCGGAAAAAGGATTTGTCAGACCGGGATTCACCATCATTATGGGGGACTCTCACACCTGTACCCATGGCGCCTTCGGTGCCTTTGCGGCAGGGATTGGGACAACAGATCTTGAAGTGGGGATTCTAAAGGGCGTCTGTGCATTCCATTTTCCTAAAACCATCAAGATTGTTCTAAACGGCAAATTAAAACCCGGGGTTTATGCCAAGGATTTAATTCTGTTTATCATTAAGGAGTTGACCGTAAACGGCGCAACCAATATGGTTATTGAGTTTACCGGCCCCGTAGTGAATGCCATGTCCATGGAATCCCGAATGACACTTTCAAACATGGCCATTGAAGCAGGCGGCACCTCTGGCATCTGCTACCCGGATATGACCACAGTGGACTACCTGTGGGAATTCATCAAGGATGAGTTTGCCACCAAAGAGGACGCCCTGAAAGAATATTCGAAATGGACTTCTGATGCCGATGCCGACTACGAGCGAATTTGCGAATATAATGTATCAAATCTGGAACCGATGGTGACGGTTGGTTATAAACCCGATCAGGTTAAGACTGTTAAGGAAATGGCAGGGACCAGGGTTGACCAGATTTACATCGGCAGCTGCACCAACGGACGAATTGAAGATTTGAGAATCGCTGCCAGTGTCTTAAAGGGCAAGAAAATCAGCGAGAATGTTCGGGCCATTGTGAGTCCCGCAACCCCGGCGATTTATTCCATGGCATTAAAGGAAGGGTTGATTGAGATTTTCCATGATGCCGGTTTCTGTGTGACGAATCCCACCTGCGGCGCCTGTCTGGGCATGAGTAACGGCGTCCTTGCCAAAGGGGAAGTCTGTGCGTCCACCACAAACCGTAATTTCAACGGCAGAATGGGTAAAGGCGGCATGGTTCATCTGATGAGCCCCGCAACCGCAGCGGCAACAGCAATTTCAGGAACAATAACAAATTTCGATTTATATCAAGCATAGGAGGTGGCATAGAAATGAAAACATTTAGTGGAAAAGTATTATTTTTAGACAGAAGCGATATCAATACCGATGAAATCATTCCGGCAAAATATCTGACGGAAATTACCAAAGAGGCATTAAAACCTAATTTGCTGGAGGATTTGGTTCTGACCGGCTTCAGTAAGGAAGACACCCGGGATAAAGCGGTGATTGTAACCAGAGAAAACTTTGGATGCGGTTCTTCCAGAGAACATGCACCCTGGGCACTGGAAGTCAACGGCATCAACGTGGTCCTTGCAGAAAGTTTCGCACGGATTTTCAGACAGAATATGTACAACTGCGGCATGTTTGCCATTGAGCTGCCCAAAGAAACCATTGATTCTCTTTTTGCAAATTATGCGGGGAAAGATGTATCCATGGAAATCAATGTGGACGGTAATAAAATTATCATTAATGCTGATGGCAAATCTGAAACCATTGACTTCAAAGTTGGGGCATTTGATAAAACCCTGGTTAAAGAAGGCGGTTGGGTCGGCTACGCAGAGATGAATTATTAAAACAATCAGGCATATAATAAAAAAGAGGTCTGCAGAACGTTTAGTTTTGCAGACCTCTTTTACTTTAAAAATTTGGGCATTCAGTAGAATCAGACAAATTGTGAGGGAGCAGAGTGTTTTTTCCCTGAATAATCACTTAGGGGAATCTTAATAATGACTGTTTTTTCCATGACTTGCTTATCATAAGTAAAATTTTCCTGACCGGTTTGATGCTTCATAATGACATCAAATGCTTTTGCTTTTTCGCTTGCATCATCAATAAAAATAGCATTACCCATTCCAATAAAACTTTCGTAATAACAACTATAATCACAGCCATGTTCGCCGGTTATCAATTGTTTCATTTGGTCCATTTCGATACAAACCCGGTTATTCTTTTCCAAAGCCTCAACTTTTTGCCCATTATTGGCACAATGGAGATAAATGGTGATTGTTGAATCCGCCAGGGTATAACCGAAATTCATGGGAATGACATAGGGCATCCCGTTGTCAACCATTGCTATTCGACAGACTTTACAGTCATTAATAATTTCCATAAGCTCCTCTTGATTTCTAACTTCGTGATTAGATTGTTTCATGATGTTCCCCCTTTTCAGATGATATGCTCAATTTTACCCATTCTCATAGATAGAGTCAAGAAAAGGATTTGATAAATAACCTACAACACCAAACCGTCCCTATTATGTCCCATGAAAGGATGAAGCCGCAACCAGCCATAGAAAAAGAGTATCAAATAATAAAGAGGACAGCAGAACTTTGGTTTTGCTGTCCTTTTTTTTGTGCGGTAGGGGAAGGTGCTGCTATGTTTTCTGTATTTTTCATGCTAACCTGTTCTGAGGAGGGAAGCAAGCATAATTTTCTGAACGGGTTAAATTTAAACTGATTTAAAATAGTTTGACTTTTCGTAAAATAACGATTACAATACAAATAATGAACTGGATAATTTAATTAAACCGGAATAACTTATCTAGTAACTATCCCGAATATATCACGATTGTATCTTACATATCATAATTAAATGAGTTTAAATTATCTAAAGAAAAATAACTGGTCACTGCTTAATAAACGAATCATAGATACCTAAGGAGGTACGACAATGTTACCAAAACGACAGAACCTATTGGAAACGATTAAAGGTGGCAATCCTGACCGCTTTGTCAATCAGTATGAGGCTTTTGTGTGTACTGATACAATTTACGGAATGATCATGGGCGATCCGATTACAGCCCAGGGAGGTTTTCCCATGCCAGGCGGTGAACCTGTGAAAAATGCCTGGGGAATTACCTTTGCATGGCCAGCCGGCACTCCCGGAGCATTTCCTGTGCATGATAAGGAACACAAAGTGCTTCAGGATATTACAAAATGGAGAGATGTTGTAAAAGCCCCTGAAACAGACCTTCCGGCTGAGGCATGGGCACCATTTTTGCCTGCAATCGAAGGAATTGACCGTAACGAAGTTTTTGCAACCGTGTTTGTTGCCCCTGGTGTCTTTGAACAATGCCATCATTTAATGGGCATGGAAGATTGCCTGATGAACTTCTATGAAGAACCCGAAGAAATGCATGCGCTCATTGACTACATCACAGAATATGAATTACGATATGCAGCGGAACTGATCAAATATTATAAACCTGACTGTCTCTTCCATCATGACGATTGGGGCAGCTCATTAAGTTCATTCATGGCACCTGCGATGTTTGAAGAATTTATCGTCCCTGCATACAAAAAAATATACGGCTTCTATAAAGAAAACGGGGTGGAGCTGGTTGTCCATCACAGCGATTCTTATGCTGCGAACCTGGTGCCGCTCATGATTGAAATGGGAATTGATATCTGGCAAGGCTGTATTTCGTCAAATAATGTTCCAGAGCTCATTAAAAAATACGGCAGACAGATTTCTTTCATGGGAGATATTGATAACTCACTGATTGATTGTGAGGATTGGACCCAGGAAAGTGTTGGCGCTGAAGTGCGAAATGCCATCAAACGATGTGGAAAGCACTATTATATTCCATGTATTACCCAAGGCGGACCAGGCAGTGTATATCCAGGCGTCTATGAAGCGATTACTGAAGAAATTAATCAGATCAATAAAGAAATGATCTAATTGGCCAGCTTTAAAACGCACTGTAACGGAAACCAACCGTTGCAGTGCGTTTTTCCGTTGAGGAATGGTTGCAGACAATCTAGAATGCATTTCAGCTAAAACGGCGGGCATGACAAACGAAACGATCCCGCATCTTCAGCATTATAGAATTTGCTGTATACCTTTAATGATTGTCCATTAAAATTAAGAAAGATGCTTTTTTTTAGGTTTTGATTTAATTTAGTGGCAACTTTTCATTAGAACCATTATAATGTATTAGAAACAATTATTTGTTTTTCAAATTATTCCAGAGAGGTACAGGATGAAAAAATTGAGAATTTTAATTATTGGGGTTATTGTTTTTGTAATATTATCGGTAATTGGATATTTTACAGTCAATAATAACAATACCTCCAGAACAACGGCAATCTCAAAACCGGCACAGACATCGGCGGTTTTAAATCCACCCGCTTCGAAAAAAACCGATGCCACAACATCAGCAACTGTTGCGAAGTAATCATACCGTAAAATTCAATGTTTTTTCTCGAATTACCAAACCGATGCCAACTGCATTGGTGTGGTGATTTTTTTATGGCATTGAAAAAAAAAATGGTAAAAGCTTAACAAATTTTGAGCCTCAAACGATGTAAAACAAAAGCATCAGATTTAAAATCGTCAGAATTAGAGCGATGGATATTAAGAGAGTTCGGGTGAAGATGGAGTTTTTATAGGTTCCCATGACTTTTGAGGATGACGTGAGATAAACTTGCAGCACAACGGTAATGGGCAGCTGAATACTCAACAGTATCTGGCTGTAGATCAGCCCTTGAAAAGGATCGTTGATGAGAAAAATCCCCAAGGTCCCCAGAATCAGAATCATGGCGACACCAAACTTGGTATGGTTATCCTTAAGGTCAAAGGGTTCTCCAAAGAGACCAGCAAAGATGGATCCACCGGCTATACCGGCGGTCGTAGTAGATGAGATGCCGGAAAAAAGCAAGGCAACGGCAAAAATAAGTGCTGCCCAATTGCCTAAAAGGGGGACCAACATCTGCTGAGCCTGCGGCATCTCTGTAACCACAAAGTTTCGGCTGAAAAACGTCGCAGCTGCCAGAATAATCATGGCACTGTTGATGCCCCAGCCGGCAATCATCGAGAATAGGGTATCAAAAAACTCGTATTTGAGCTGCTTTTTAATAATCGATTCGTCTTCTAGATTCCATTGGCGGCTTTGTATGATTTCTGAATGAAGAAACAGATTGTGCGGCATGACCACAGCCCCCAGGACTGACATAATGATCGGCATGGAACCATTTGGAATACTGATCGTCGTCCATCCGGAAACCGCGGCAGGCCAGTTGACATCAACCAGGGTAAGTTCATAAAGAAAGGATAAGCCGATAATCGAAACAAAGCCAATGATGAGTTTTTCAAGTCGACCATAGGAGTGACTGAATAATAGCCATAAAGTCAATGCCAGAATTAACACGGCACCAATTTTGATGGGTATTTGAAAGAGCATCTGAAGGGCAATGGCGCCACCGAGAATTTCAGCCAGGGAGGTTGAAACC
>JGI24147J20444_1001303_pt1 | contig 12354 bp, 8 predicted proteins | sample BarGraIncub1133A_FD_20444 | JGI IMG/M metagenome (IMG submission 20444) | reverse complement strand
ACGATTTTGAAACGTCTAAAAACATCTTTCGTTTCACTTGAAGGGTATTACAGAAACACGATGAATTTGATGACACGGATCCAAACGCTGGGAACTGATGGAATCTTTATTAACACAATGGCAAATGTGAATGATGATTATTCGCTTGGAGCGGAATTAATGGCCAATATTGAGGTAAAACCCGGATTCAGAATTATTGCGAGTGGTACACTATACAACTACTGGCTTAAAGGAGAAATAAATGGTGCAAGCATCGATCAAAGCAGTACCAATTTCGATTCCCGCTTAAATTTGGATATGAAACTGGCCAAAAACACACGGTTACAATTAACCGGCATCTACCGTGGTGCAACAGCTTCAGCGCAAGGAACACGCGATGCAATGACGTTTGCAAATGTTGCTCTAAAACAAGATTTTCTTAAGAACAAACTTACGGCAACTTTACAAATGCAGGACGTTTTTGGAACAATGAAGTTCCAGGGCACGTCATATGGCGAGGGTTTCCGCTCTGTATTTAAGTTCCAGCGCGAACCACGGGTGATTCAATTAACCCTCAGCTACAAGCTTAATAATTTCAAAAACAAAGTAGCACGCGACGAAAATCAAGGTCAGGGTAACGACAGCGGTAACTCAGGCGAATTTTAATTAAATCATAATATTAACAAAAATCTCTCTCATTAAGATATGGGAGAGATTTTTGTTTTATTGCACATCATTAAATTCAACACACGCTGGTTCAATATTACTGACACATTCCCCTTCAAACTTCTGTTAATAAGCGTTAAAATAATAATAATACCCATGGAATATATTTAGTTAAAATCAGATAACAAAAAATAAAACAATTGCCCGTGCGATATGTGAGCTTCCAATTACCAATGATACAATTTATTAAATAGCAGAATAATCATTGGTTGATTTCTCAATTGATATCTAACAAAAAGAGTTGAAAATTTGCTTGTATCGTCGAGAACCAATATCTTTAGCTGTCAATTACAAACCATCAAACTTTATAAGATTAATTCATCACCATGAAAGAGAACAACAAAGTTTCAAGAAGAGGGTTTTTGGGTACAAGCGCAGCTGCTGCTGCCGCAATCACCATTCTGCCTTCAAACACAATTGCAGGTCTGGGACACCGGGCACCTAGCGACAAGCTAAATATTGCCGCAGTAGGTATTGGCGGTATGGGACATGGAAATTTAAAAAACCTTAAATCGGAAAACATCGTTGGTTTATGCGATGTTGACTGGAAGTACGCCGACAACTGTTTCAAAGAATTCCCGGAAGCTAAAAAGTACAAAGACTGGAGAGTAATGTACGACGAGCTGGGAAAATCAATCGACGGAGTTTTGGTTGCAACTGCTGACCACACCCATGCGATTATTGCTTCTCATGCAATCACAATGGGCAAAGCTGTTTATTGTCAAAAACCACTTACGCATACTGTTTATGAGTCTCGTTTATTAACCAAATTGGCTGCAAAATACGATGTTGCCACTCAAATGGGTAATCAGGGTTCATCTGGAGAAGGTGTAAACCTGACCTGCGAATGGATTGCAAATGGCGCCATTGGCGAAGTTACCAAAGTAGAAGCATTTACAGACCGTCCTATCTGGCCACAAGGTCTGAATACACCTAAAGAAACACCAGCTGTTCCAAGTACATTGGACTGGGATTTATTTACAGGTCCTGCGAAGGTGATTCCTTACAACCCTCTTTATCACCCATGGAACTGGCGCGGATGGTGGGCTTATGGTACAGGTGCATTGGGCGATATGGCTTGTCATATTCTTCACCCCGTATTTGTTGGTCTTGAATTAGGCTATCCAATCAAAGCACAGGGTAACTCAACTTTATTATTACAGGATTGCGCACCAACAGCACAGGCTGTTAAACTGACTTTCCCTGCCAGAACACCTAAAAAGGCAATGAAAATCAAACTTCCACAGGTTGAAGTATTCTGGTTCGACGGTGGTATTAAACCAATGCTTCCTGCTATGTGGCCAGCTGGAAAGAATCCAAACGATCAGGGCGGTTGCGTCTTCTTCCATGGTACAAAAGGTATTTTGGTCTGCGGATGTTATGGCGTTAATCCATGGATTTTACGTCCTGATGGCAAGGTTGAAAAACCAGAGGCTCCAAAATTCCGTCGTCGCGTTACCCTTTCACACGAATTGGATTGGGTTCGCGCTGCAAAAGAATCACCAGCAACCCGTGTTAAAACTGCTTCCGATTTCAGCTTGTCAGGACCATTCAACGAAATGGTTGTGATGGGTGTTTTGGCTGTGCGCCTTTCTACTCTTAACAAAGAATTAGACTGGGACGGACCAAATATGAAATTCACCAACATCACTGATGCGGAACAAATCAAGATCGTTGTTGAAGATAAATTCAGTATCCATGATGGACACCCAACGTTCGACAAAGTATATACTGATGCAGTTCCTGCACCTAAATTTGCAGCTGAATTGATTAAACATACTTACCGTGCACCTTGGACATTACCTGAAATGCCAGCGTAATTACCAATTAATCAATAAAAAAGGCGGAAATTATTCCGCCTTTTTTATTATACTCAATTGATCTTATTTTTTTGAGTTATCCGAGGTTTCAACTCTTACCTGAACCTCCCTATTTTCTTTATTTTCCTCTTTCTTCTTTCTAATAATCGTAATCCGCTCAAGACCTTTTCCAATATCTTTCTTTTCGTATGATATAATATTTTCATCATTTGTGTCAAAGGCAAAAGGATCATTGCCAAAATGTCCATTCATCATAAATGGAGGTGGAGGAGGTGGTGGTGGAGGTGGAGCAAGGAATTCATTATCTTCCATATCGCCCAAAGAAATAATATCGCCATTCTCACCCATGCGAATAATTTTCCTGATGTGTTTCGTCATACCAGAATCGCCCTGCTGAATCAACACATCGAATTGTTCATTTTCCGGTAAATTCGTTCCTCCACGATTCATATATCTCATACGCTTACCAGGGTGATGGATGAGAACATTCAATCTATCTGAATCATTCCTTTCAATACCAAGCTTAGTCAACATAGAATCAACTTTCCAGTTGACCATTTTCTCATCAGGAAGATTAAACGTCGTATCAATTTTTGTCTCCTTTCCATCCTTTTTTACAATAACCTTCACTTTTTGCTCCTTTTTCTGTGGCCCATCGCCGGCTAATGGCGCATCAACTGAAGGATTAAAAGTAAAAGATGAGGCACTCAGCAACATCGCCATTAAAGCACCGCCGAACACAATCCTGTTTCTCCAACTTAATACTCTTTTCATCTCGATTAATTTTAAAGGTAAATTACTTCTCAATCATAAATTATGGTTCAAAAATAGAATGTTTATGAACCAACACCGGTTAAGGTTCTGTAAAAAAGTGTTAAGGTAAAGTTAAAGTTGAAAACAGGGTTAAATTATTGTCTATTTTTGGGTTATGAAACAAGTTCTGATGAAGCAGGGCGAGTTCCAAAAGGCAAAACAAATATATAAATAGATACAGGTGAATAAGCGCATCATCATCGGTTTAGTGTTTCTAATGGGAATATCGCTGCTCGGAATTGTAGGCGTTCAATTCTACTGGTTCAACAACTCGGTTAAAGTTAGAAATGAACTATTCGACCGGTCGGTTAATGAGGCCTTGAACTTGGCCGTCCGACGCCTCGAAACCGGTCATGATCTACGCATCATTCGAAATATTGTCTCAGGCGATTCGATAAATTGGAACGATTCGATACCTCCGCCACCTCCTCCTCCGCCACCGGCTTTTGAGGACATCGATGTAATGATAAAAAAAGACACCATAAATGGGAGAATCAGCGTCATAACATCTAAATCTAGAAAATTAAAATCGGGGAATCAAGTATCTGTGAAAGTGACCACTTCAGGAAAGTCGCTTAAAACCCGTAAAATTCTCAAGGACACTTTATGGACAAATAATGACACCATATTAGCCTCAGAATTTCCGGAAATCGGAAACAATATGGCGAAGAAAATTGAGCAGCTTGAGGAATTATCGAAACAAATTACATACGAATATAAAGGCTGGGAAACAGGCCGGCATATTGATGAAAAGCTATTAAAAGATCTTATCAAAGAAGAATTGGTTGACAAAGCCATTCCTATCGATTTCAGTTTCACGATTGATTCGAAAGATAGTATTAATAACGCGACAGCTAAAACTGCTGATTTCAGGAGGCGGTATAAAGTCAACCTTTTCCCCAACGATGTGTTTCGAAAGAATCTTGAATTAGCGCTTTATTTTCCCGACAGAGATCTTTTTATCGGTCGTACCACTACCCTGCTGCTCGGACTTTCAGTGGGGTTTACGCTTATTATTTTCCTCACCTTTTTATTAAGTATTATTTTGATTCTCAAGCAGAAGAAAATTTCGGAGATGAAGTCCGACTTCATCAATAATATGACGCATGAATTTAAAACCCCGATTGCAACAATATCAATAGCAGCCGATTCAATTGCGGACGAAAAGGTGATCAGTATTGAAGAAAAAGTCCGTTTTTTCGCTGGGATGATTAAGAAAGAGAACATTCGAATGAACGAACAGGTTGAACGGATCCTGCAAATTGCCCGGTTAGACAGGAAAGAATTTGAATTCAACTTTCAGGCAATAAATATTCACGGGTTAATAGAAGAGGCTGTAAAAGGGATTTTACTTCAGGTTGAAAAAGAGGGAGGTAAAATTGTCACAAAACTTGACGCAGTTAATCCTGTTGTGACGACAGATCCAATTCATTTTACAAGCCTCCTTTATAATCTTTTAGATAATGCTAACAAATACTCACCCAACANACCATCTATTACCGTTACAACGATTAACTGTCCAAAAGGAATATATTTNTCTGTTGAAGATNCNGGAATNGGAATGAGCAAGGCAGTACAAGCCCGGATTTTCGACAAATTCTATCGACTTCCTTCCGGAAACATTCANAATGTCAAAGGATTTGGATTGGGGTTGAGTTATGTGAAGGCTATTTTGGAAGCCAATAACGGAAGCATTAAAGTTTTTAGCGAACCCGGAAAAGGAAGCAAGTTTGTTGTTTTCGTTCCCTTTTTAATTAGTAGACGATGAGCCAAAAGAAATCGCTCTTTTTTGTTGAAGATGATCTTAGTTTTGGAGCTGTTTTAAAATCCTATCTCGAAATATGCAATTTTTCTGTCACCTGGCTTGATGATGGAAAACATGCAGTTAGTGCATTTAAAGAAGGGAAGTACGATTTATGCTTGCTTGACGTGATGCTCCCTCATGTTGATGGATTTTCAATTGGTCGCGAAATCAGATCTATTGATCCCGGTATACCGATGATTTATCTGACTGCAAAATCGCTTAAAGAAGACATAATTAACGGTTATCGGTTAGGTGCTGACGATTATATTATAAAACCTTTTGACGCAGATGTGTTACTTTATAAAATTGCTGTAGTGCTTAAGAGATCAGATGGAGCAAACAGTACTGCCAATCAGGTATTTCAAATCGGAAAATATATTTTCGATCCTCACTTACGCGAAATAAAGCTTGACGAAACTAAACAATTACTTAGTCCCAAAGAGTCGGCTTTGCTTAAATTGCTTTGTGAGCATAAGAATGAATTACTGACACGCGAAATCGCATTAAAAAGGATTTGGGGTGATGATGGCTATTTCACAACGCGCAGCATGGATGTATTCATCACCAAGCTAAGAAAATACCTTAAAGATGATCCTTCAATTGAAATCCGTAATATTCATGGAAGTGGGTTTATTATGACACAAAGCAACTTATAATCAGAATTCGCTTGTTCTCTATAAAATTTTATACTAATATTGCTTTACTTTTAAAATTAAAAAAACACTAAAGAACAAAGCTCTCAACTACATTTTTAATATGCCATTTGAAATATCTTTTCAAGAACCGTGAAATTATTTGTGGCAAACCATGAAAAGAAAATTAATCAATATTGTCCTGTTAGGATTTATTCTGCTTCCTCTGATTCTATGGTTGTTATGGATAGTTAAACCATCGTATAAAGCCAATGTTTTGGTTGTGGACAAGACAGTGCTAACCAAATACGGTCTCGAACATCGTGCATTTGATTGGGTACTCCAACATAGAAAGTATTTCAAACCAAATGGTGATTCCTATTCGCCTGAGCATGATTATCTTGGATTTTTTCCACTTGAAAATGATAGTTTTTCAATTAAAGATCTCTCAAAGCTTACTGAAAAACAAATTGACAGCCTCAGCAACAGTACTGATATGACTTATTTTACAGATACTTATGGGATATATGACAATGAATGGTATCGAAAAAAAGACATTGGCGAACAGTCAGAGAAAGTGTACGGCGGATTAGACAAAAACGATGTGCTCTTTCTGAAAAAGATGAAGGAGAAAAAGAAATTAATACTTGCTGAATTTAACTTCTTTGCAACACCAACATCAATAACGGAACGAGTTGAAGTTGAGAATCTTTTGGGTCTTAAATGGAGTGGGTGGACTGGTCGCTATTTCGAACAACTCGACACCATAAAAAATCCGGAATTACCTAAATGGGTCATACGTCTATACAAAAGCCAACATAAGAATAAATGGCCTTTTACAAAACCTGGCATTGTATTCGTTCATTCGGATGAAACGATAGCTATTTTAGAAAAAGAGACCGATTTAAGTTATGAAGTCCCAATCGTTAAGAGCTTTAATTATGGCATTAAAAAATTCAATATTCCTAAACAGATCCGATATCCATATTGGTTCGATATCACTTTAAGTACCGATACGAACAACCGGGTTTTATCCTACTATGAGTTATTACCGAATGAAAGAGGTGATTCGATTTTGCATCATCACAACATTCCAAAGATTTTCCCGGCTGCTTTTGAGAACATTAAAGACTCACCTTATTACTATTTCTGTGGAGACTTTACCGATTCACCAATACACAGAACCTTCGATGAACTAATTGGGATGGAGTACTTAAAGATGTTTGTCCTAAACGAATCTGATTTGAACGATAGGACACCCTTTTTCTGGCGGTATTATCTTCCTTTAACTACAAAAATTCTGGATAACTATTTCAGAAAATAACCTGGGTATTCCTATCAACGGCGCAACCTGAACTTCAAACTATCAGGAATCAATGAGTTATTCAAACAGGCTTTCAGATTGTCTGTCTTGAATTTTTCAAATTTTCGCTGAATCTCAATCAGTTTTTTTTCATCATTTATCTGATCAATTCCCAGATTATCAGAAACTTTGAAAAGTTGATTATTAACAATAAAATAGTCTTGATCTATGTAATCAATGATCTCATTTTTAGTCCGAATAAATGGGACAGACATGGTACTTCGAAAAGTTTTCATACTATCCAAACCTTGCCCAAGCCAGGGAACGACAGTTGGGAAACTCATTCCATAATTATTTTTCATGAAAGCTATTATTGAAGGTGTAAAATCGAGATGTGACACTACCGACGAAAATTTAGCCGGCGATTTCAACATGGGCGAAAATATGATCAATGGCACATGAAAACGGTCAATCTGGGTAGCGATTGGAGGCGTTGACATCCTGTGATCGCCTGTTATGAAGAATATGGTATTCTTGTAGTCATCGCGCTTCTGATAATCTTCAAAGAAAGTGCGAAGTGCATCATTAAAATACAGAATTGATGCATAATTTGGCAGAAACTTTCTGTATTCAATCTTTTGAGCTTCATCGATATTAATTGCAGCCAATCGCTCCTCTACCTTCCTGTTGTAATAATCCTGATCAGGTACACAATATGGATCATGCATTGCAAGTGTAAGATAGATATCCAGCCGGGGCTGAATACCAGCGTTGGACAACACTTCAAAACCTTTTTTAAAAATATCTTTCTCTCCATATCCCCAGGTAAAACCGCCTGTTTTGATCGGAGGCATTTTTTTATATTCCGGACCAAAATCTTTACCTTCAATCAAATAATCAAGGTGTTGCTTGTTCAAAAACATTTTCATATTATCGAAATCCGCGTCACCACCATAAAAGAAACGCGATACGTAACCACGTTCTTTTAACAGACTTATCAACGAAATACCATCTGGCATATCAGCACCTAGCTCAGCAAATCCACTCTTCCCATAAGGCATAGATCCAAATATTGAGGGTAAAACCTCAAAAGTGCGACCAGCTGTACTTAATACATTCTCCCAATAAAGACTTTTTACTTCAAGCGAATCAAGAAATGGTGTAAAGCTTTTCAGGTAGGCGCCTTCTCCGCTGTACGCCCGCCCCAAACTTTCGACGATGATAAAAACCAGGTTAGGTTTTTCTGTCCCAATATTAAAATACTTTCCTAAAACATCGGGCGTAATATCCTTATGAAGAAACGGGAACTCGCTGGAAATATATTCAAATGACCGGCCAACTGAAGATAAACCAGTATAAAAATACGAATAAAGTGATGTTTCACTGGCATCGTAAGGATAGTAAAACAGATATGTAGACGAAAACAAATGATAAGCTTTATTGGTAGTCAAGTTGTAAGCCAGTTCAGAATTAAACTCTCCGGCATCTGGTTTTGTATACTTTTGGAACATTAATGAAGTAATACTTGCCACAACAAACAGAATAGCAACAAGACTTCCAATTATAATTTTCTTCGAAAGAATTAGAATTGAAACAATTAATGCAATAAAAACAATTACCAAAAGTAGGGATGCAAAAGATAAACCACCACTTGCTGAAACAATTTTGATGACCTCGTCAAATGTATAGCCAAACAAATCGGTACCCAACAGCAAGGAGGTCGTACCAAGATACTGTATTAAGGCAATTTCAGCAAGTACAAACAGAATTACCATGAAACCGCATATCAAATTGGCCAATGTTTTCGAAATAAGAAAAAGCAACAGAAACGGGAGTGCAAACCAAGCGACCAGATTAAAGAGCATTAAAATATCAAGCCCAATTCCCGACAATTCAAGTTTTATACTATTCACAGGAAGTGTAATAGTGCTTTTAAGATAAAAATACTCATAAATCCGAACCAGAATAAGCAGGACCAGGAATAAAAGATTTATGGTCAGGTACCTTTTTATGCCTAATATCAGATTATCCTTCAGAATCTTCCGTCGACTTACAATTTTCATTTTCGTAGATGGCTATTTTTTTTTATTTTTTGATCTTCTTTTTATCCGTAAAACCTTTTTTCTCCATTTTACCCCAAGAGATATTTCCAATTAAATAATCGTAATTTCCTCTTAATGCAAACCATACATTTAAAGGATGATAGAATAATGGTTCCAAAAGTGAAATTACCAAAAGCCTGAATACATCCCGCTTTCTTCTGTAGCGGGCAAAAGTAAATTCTTCGAATATGATTGCCCAGGCAGAGTAAGTCACTGCAAAGAGATACGTAAATCCCAATAACAGGAAAAAGAAGGGCCAATCGGGATTACCCATACCAAGTACCAGAATAAAGTAGAAAATTCCGATGGTTTCAATAATCGGTGCCAACCACTCAAAAAAGAACCAATAAGGATGGCCCAACATACCAAGGTTACCGTATTTAGGATTAAAAAACAAGGTCATATGTTTAAATAAGGTCTCCATTGTTCCTCTCGTCCAACGGTTGCGTTGGCGAGACAAAATCTTGACTTTATCAGGCACTTCCGTCCAGCAAAGCGGATCAGGGATATAGACAATTTTATACTTGAGTTCGTTTTCGATCATGTATCGCCTCATTCGTACAATTAGCTCCATATCTTCGCCAACTGTATTGCGATCGTATCCACCTGCTTTTACAACTATTTCGCGATCGAAGACTCCGAATGCTCCCGAAATTAAAAGCAGTCCGTTAAGTCGACTCCAGGCCATACGTCCCATCAAAAAAGCCCTAGTATATTCAAGCACCTGAAATCTGGCAATTAGATTCTTAGGCAAATTAATCTCTACAATCTTCCCGTCCTTTATCTTGCATGAGTTTGCAATCCGGATGACGCCGCCGGTAGCAATAACCCTGTTTTGACTGTCCTCAAGAATGGGTTTTATCATTTTAAGAATGGCATCCTCTTCAAGAATGCAATCAACATCAATACCAGCGAAATATTTTTTGTTACTAATATTTATTCCTGCATTTAAGGAATCGGCTTTCCCCCCATTTTCCTTATCGATCACCAGTAGTTTACTGTAAGCTTTATTTGTCGATTTATAAACTCCGCGTACAGGTTTCGTCGGAATTACATAATTCACCATGAAATCCACTTTTTCGAGCTGATAGTGAGCAATTATCTTTTTGAGCGAATCATCCTTACTTCCGTCATTTATAACAATCACTTCAAAATCGCTGTAGTGTATTGACAGCAAAGATCTGATATTCTCAATAATGGTATTCCCTTCGTTATAGGCAGGTGCCAATATAGTCACTGGCGGTGCATATGGAGACGAAATAATCGCTGAATAATCAACAAAACTATTTTTCCGCATATACCTGATCATTTCAGTTCCTGATAGAATAGCCATTACGATGTAGGATATGAAAATTGCAATGGCATAAACGAATATCCCATTTTCAATCAGAAAATTCAATATTTTAATGAGTTCGTACATCAGATTCTCTCGTCTTTTGCATGAATAATAATCGTTTTCAAAACAGGATCAGCTTCTTCATATAATGAATTGACTCGCTCTTCACCAATACTATCAAGTGAAACCAATCCTCTGGCAGAAAGTATTCGTAGACTGATCTCAGTTTCGGTTAGTAGCACCTCTTCAAAAAAAGGAACATTTGAAGAGTCCGACATCATAATCAATGACCTTATAATCTCTGTTTTATTTTCTGACCATTCTGTAAAAAACAGTTGCCGAAGCCTGTTTCCAGGAGAAGGAACAGCCATTTTTCCCAAAGCACAAATCGCCTCGTGTCGAATATCCAAGTCAAGATCATCTAGCCGCTTAGTTACCCAATCAATATTATCGAATTGTTTGAAAACACCCGACATCTTGAGTGCAAAAAGTGCGACGCTCTTGTTTGCACTAGATAACCATCGTCTAAAATCGGGAACTGCATCAATTTTTTTAAGTGCAACCAGGGAATTAAGCAATCCCCACTCTGTTAGATTAACTTCAGGATCATCGCAGAAACTGAGCGGGTCATTGGGATTCAATTGAATCCAGGCCATTTGTGCCTCAATACGGAGAACCTCATTTTCTGAATTCAGATTTTTTGAGATCAGCTTACTTTCCTCTTCTATTTTCATTTGTGCCAATTCCCGAAATCCTTTAGCCTGCACATTCCATGAGGAATTCGAAGCCTTATGTATTGAATATTTTTTTAATCCCGCCAGGTGGAATAATTCGACAAGCTTATCTGCGCTATCGCCCGTTAAGTTGGCGTGGAGCGAAAGCAGTTCAGAAGTAAATACATCCCGGTTAACCCAGTCTCTAAGTTCTTGCAAAAGAGATTCAGGAACAAACGATGTGTGCTCTTCGTAAAGCCAGTCCGTAATAAAATCACGATAACGATCCTGACATTTAGTTCTTTTAAAATCGACGTAGCTGTCCTTGAAGCGCCTATACAATATTACTATAAGCATGGAAATGACAGAAGCAAGGAAAAACAGATTCAGAAATAGTACTATTTTGATAAGGTAATTGGCTTTTCTATAAAAATGCAGAAATATATCGTAAAAGGACTGCTTATTTGCCACGACTGGTTCGGACAAGAGCGGCAAATAAACCTTCCCCTTTGCATCAACCGTTTCCGACACCTGGATGTTTTTGATGCGGTCAAAAGTACTAGGGAACTCAACCGGAATTGAATCCGACTTGAGATTATCATTTATTAATACCCGGTTTGAAACAATTAATTGCTTCCGTATCATCAATTTCATTCCGGGTAAAATCCTGAAATTTGAATCAAAAGAATTCCACCTTCTTATGGAATCCTCAGGAACATTATAAAACTTTGAAATCTGGGAAACTTTCTCATCACTTTTGACAACGTGATAGATAAAAACTGATGATTCCTGCCCATAGGTGAGATAACTTTGCAAAAAAAGCAAAGTCATAAAAAAAGATATGCAAACAGAAAGCCTCATCTTTTACTAGTTGATATTACATTCGAGAAAAATCACAAACAAGGTAGAGTTCAATTCGACTAACAAAATTTTTTTCCATCCAAACAAATCAGAACAAGAAGCTGACTCCCAAATCGAAAGAATAGCGGTTGCGCTTCGTACCTGCCCTTATCTCTTCGCGGGCAAAACCAGTTCCGCAGTTTAGAAAAAATCGTGACGCTATTTTTTGCTGATATTCAAGTGCTATTTTATTCGATTTCAGATAATAACCTGGGTTAAAAGCATA